>Ga0268298_10002600_pt1 | contig 19590 bp, 16 predicted proteins | sample WWTPWeurt_MetaG_FD_194462 | JGI IMG/M metagenome (GOLD analysis project Ga0268298, IMG submission 194462) | Activated sludge microbial communities from WWTP in Nijmegen, Gelderland, Netherland - WWTP Weurt | ecosystem: Engineered > WWTP > Aerobic digester > Activated sludge | place...
CGCGGATGGGGCCCAGCACATGACCGAACATGTGCAGTACCTGGTTGACTTTCGAAAGGCTGAGGTTCTCTTTTCCCTGCTCGATCTTCCGGATCACCGTCAGGGCCACGCCGGCCTTTTCCGCGAATTCCTCCTGCGTTAAGCCGACCTGCTTTCGCCGGGTCTTGACGAAGTGTGAAAGCTGGTTCATTTTGTATGCTTATGCATACAAATATAGTAAATATGATGTCGCTATATGCATTTTAGTATAATTATTTATCAGGGGCCACTATTATATTTAATTAGATATAGCACGCTTTGATAATCGGCCATTTTACTCAAATTTAAATGTTTCAATAGCATGGCCGGGCCCCGGAACGTCCGCGTTGTTTGGTTTTGGATATCGATATCGGGGAAGAGGAATCCCGAAATGACGTACCGCTGTCCGGGAATTCCTGGTGTTAATCACCGCACCAGCGAGGGCGATCCGATCATTTTCCTGACGTCAGGAAAATGATCGTTTGCAGGAAAAAGTACGTGGGGGTTTCCTCCTGACGTCTCGGGGTGATGGTTAAAGCCTTCGCCTCGTGACAAGTCGCACTGCAAAACTAGCGTGCAAACTGTCGATGAGAATGACGTAGGGGTGGTCGATGGGAGAATAAGCGAGATGAGAAAAAAGCAATGTTCGAAACTAGCTGCTTACTGCCATCTGCCTACTGCATACCGCCTACTGCCAAGCGCCCTGGTTGAGGTGTTTGTTGTGCGACAGGATCAAGCGCTTGTAGGCCGACTTGCCCAGGTGCTGCTTCACCCACACTACCTTATCATGCCATGCGGTCGGATTCTCCCAAGGAGCTGTGGACAGGATGTACGTATCGAAATGCTCGCTCAGTAATTGGAAACCCTCAATGGCCCCGGGCATTGGTTTCATCTTTGAAAAAATATGCGGCACTTCATCGAGTCGATGCTCGTATTGTTTCAACTCAGCTTCGGTCAAACTGCTGATGGCTGATTTGAAATCGACTAACACATTGTCCATGTCTACATAGACGATCTTTTTCATACTATAAGTTGCTTACACTCCCTTCACGAATATGATTTGCGCTCGATTTCCTGCTCTGATGTTGGGCAGAAAATTCGGAAAAAATGGTATACACGTTAACCCATCAAATTACTCGCAAACAACTCCGCCTGTTTCAGCACTGTATCAACAGCTGTCTCTTGTTTGTCCGGCGGGTATCCGTACTTCTTGAGGGTGCGGCGTACTAAGACCTTGAGTTTCGCACGTGCGCTCTCCCGGATGGTCCAATCGAGGGTGGCGTTGGCGCGTACTTTGTCCGCAATCTCGCGGGCTATTTCTTTTAGCGTGTCGTCGCCGAGCACTTTTACGGCGCTGTCGTTTATCTCTAATGCATTGTAAAACGCTACTTCATCAAGGGATAGGCCCAGTTTTGCGCCTTCCTGGTCGGCTTCGCGGATCTCTTTCGCGATGTTGATCAGTTCCTGAATGATTTCGGCGGTCGTCAACAGGTTGTTTTGATACCGTTTGATGGCGCTTTCCAGCAACTCCAGCAGCTTCCGGCTTCGTACAAGATTCGTTCGCGAACGAATCTTTAACTCATCGTTCAGAATACGCTTCAGCAATTCAATCGCGAGATTCTTATGTTGCATGCCCTGCACTTCCTGCAAAAACTCCTCCGACAGGATCTCCAATCCGGAGATGTCGGGCTTGGCCATGCCGGCTGCGTCAAAGATGTCGATCACCTGGTCGCTGCTCAACGCTTCGTCTACCAGCTGCTTGATCGCCGTTTCAATCTCCGTATCCGATTTCCCTCCGCCCAACGGAACATCAAACTTGGCTAAACGCGCTTTCACGGCATGGAAAAAAGCCACCTCTGCCAAGTGGGGCTGTACCTCTTCGCGGGAGATACAGAGCGACAGCGCCTGGCTGAGCAGACTTACTTCCCGAATGAAACGTTCCTTTCCTTCCTGCAAGCCAAGAATATGTTCCTCTGCTTGTAGAATAATGGACAATTTCTCCTGCGGATTCCCGGTGAAGAATCGTTGGTAATTGAACTTATAGCTCTCCTGATAATAAGCGTCCGGCTCTTCGACGAGGATGTTGTTACGGGTTTTACTGTCCTCTCCGAAAAATTGTTGAACGACTTCGAGCTTTTCCAGAAACACCGCCAAGGCTTGTTCGATGTTCTCGGCAGGGTCGCCCTTACCGCCGGCTTCACCGTATAACGAGAGTGCCTTTTTCAGGTCGGTGCCGATGCCTAAATAATCCACCACCAGACCTCCCGGCTTGTCCCTGAACACCCGGTTCACGCGGGCAATGGCCTGCATGAGGTTGTGGCCACGCATGGGTTTGTCCACATACATCGTATTCAGACAGGGCGCATCGAACCCGGTGAGCCACATATCGCGCACGATCACGAGTTTCAACGGATCGTCGGGGTCTTTCATCCGGTCGGCCAGGTCCCTGCGTTGTTGCTTCGTGGTGTGGTGGCGGTTGATTTCCGGGCCGTCATCACTGCTGCTGGTCATAACGACCTTGATCACGCCCTTATCGAGAGCATCATTGTGCCATTCCGGACGCAGGGCAATTATCTCCGAATAAAGCGCTGCGGCAATGCGACGACTCATGGCTACGATCATCGCCTTTCCCTCAAATACGGTTTGCCGTTTTTCAAAGTGCGTAACAATGTCGCGGGCAAGGTTGCGGATGCGCTCGGGATGCCCGACAATGGCTTCCAGCTTCGTCCACTTCGCTTTGGCCTTTTGCTTTTCGGTCAGCTCTTCATCTTGTTCGAGGTCCCGGTCAAATTCTTCTATCAATCTCCGGCCTTCTGCATCCATGTTCACTTTGGCCAGACGGCTTTCATAGAAGATCCGGACTGTCGCTCCATCATCCACCGCATCTTTGATGTCGTACCGGTCGATGTAATTACCAAAGACCTGTGGTGTGTTGATGTCCGTTCCTTCTATCGGTGTGCCGGTGAAGCCAATGTACGTCGCGTTCGGCAGGGCGTCGCGCATGTACTTGGCAAAGCCGTAGGCGATGCGTTTCCCAATTACCTCCTTCGTCTCTTTGTCTCGCTCATCGAGCAGCTTTGCCTCGAAGCCGTATTGTGTCCGGTGCGCTTCATCGGCAATGACTACCACATTGGTTCGATCCGAAAGCTGGTCGTACACCGCTCTTTTTTGCTCGGGTAGAAATTTCTGGATGGTTGTAAATACAATGCCGCCACTTGCCACCCGGAGCAACTCTTTCAGGTGATCGCGGCTCTCGGCCTGGACCGGCTCCTGGCGCAACAACTGCATGGAAGAAGCAAAGGTGTCGAACAGCTGATCGTCGAGGTCGTTTCGGTCGGTAATGACAACGATTGTCGGGTTCCGCATCGCGGGTGAGGTGATGAGCTTGCCGGAATAGAACACCATGCTCAGACTCTTGCCGGAACCTTGTGTATGCCAGACCACGCCGCCGCGTTTGTCGCCCCGATCGCCCGAAGCGTGCACGGTCGATTGTACGGCTTTGTTAACCGCATAGTACTGGTGATACGCCGCAAGGATTTTCACCGTTTGCACCTGGACCAGTCCCGTTTTCGCGTCTTCCTTCTTCGATTTCTCAAATACGATGAAGTTGCGCACGAGGTCCAGCAGGGTGGCCGGTTGAAACATGCCCTTCAACAGGGTATCCAGTTGTGGTTTAAAGCGAGATGCCTCCTTCACCCCATCGGCTGTCTTCCAGGCCATGTAGCGGCTCAGGTCGGCAGACAGACTGCCGGCTTTGCATTCGAGGCCGTCCGAGATCACACAAACTGCATTGTAGGTGAACAGGCTCGGAATGGTCGCCTTGTAGGTCTGCAACTGCTGGTACGCGCTCCGGATGTCAGCCTTTTCGCTGGAGGCGTTTTTTAACTCGATCACGACCAGCGGAAGCCCGTTGACAAACAAGAGGATGTCGGGGCGCTTGTTCTGGTTGTTCTCGATAATCGTGTATTGATTCACCACGAGAAACTCATTCTGTTCCGGGTGGTCAAAATCAACGAGCGCCACTTCGTGGCTGCGTTCAAAGCCGTTTTCCTGATAAGGCACTTTTACCTTTTCCACCAGCATCCGGTGGAAGGTTTCGTTGTTGTGCAAAAGGTCGGTGGAGGAAATGCGCAGCGCCTTTTGCACCGCAGCCTCTTGTGCTGCTTCGGGAATATGCGGATTGATCCTGGCCAGGGCGGCACGCAGGCGTTGCAGCAGAAGAATATCGCCGAAACTGTCGCGCTCGCAGAACAGGCCTTCCGGGGAGATTTCTTTGCCGTTGGCATAGGCCCAGCCTTGCGATTGAAGTGTTTCAATCGCGTTGGCCTCAATGATATATTCGGTTATCGGTTTCAATGCAAAATGTTATGTCAGCTCAAATTTTCAAACCCAATTGGTCTCATCTTATCTACGGTATTGCACGTTTAAATTGAACTTAGGAAATCTAACGCTTATTCTAATGTAATTTAATCGATTAACCTATTCATGTGTTGGACAAACCAGCAATGGCCAGTATCCGCTTTGGCCGGTTCACTTTAGAATTATCTTACCCGGCCAGGTGCGGTTGGAATGCGGTAAACGCTTTATCAATGTTCTATGACCATCCGGATGTACAACAAACAAATCTCTGTTTATAACGACCAATACGTGTTGATTGGCCTTCCTCGCGTTCTCATAGGCGGTCTTTGTTGCGGAAGTCGCTGCGCCAATCAGCGCACCAACCACTGTCAAGTCGTCACCGTTCTTTGCCAACACGGCTCCGAGTTGGGGCCCAACCAGGCGGCTAACAATTAGATTATCAATCCTGTCCTGTGGGGTCGCCATGTTTCAAATTTAGCGAAACACAAGTGGGGAGTCAACCCCATGCCACTATCCTGACCTGTAAATCTTAAAAATGGGCGGTTCTAGCCTGTTATTCCTGATTTTCTAGCCCGCCCAACTAACGGCGGAGCCAATTAAGACAAACAATGTCTATTCCAAAGTTCTGAGAAACGATTAATTTGTTCAGGCTTGGCTCAGAATGTGCGAGCTAGACATGGGCAATGGGGCGCTTCTGTTTTAAAATATTTTTGGGTAACACGAGAACTTACTTTGATGAAGCTACAATCCTAATTGCAGCGAAAACACGCTCAATGAATTGACCTTTCTAAAGCTTGATATTCCATTTTGGAAGCACTCCGTTTTCTTCAAAATACTGCTGAATACACTGCGCTTCTACATACGCTGGAATGTGCCTGATCGCATCATTAAACGTAACGTACCACTCTATTTGTAAACGATTGATGGATTGCTCTGACATTATTGTGGGCCAGGAATAACAGCGCCGTTCATTAAACTGCTTTCCATTTACAATTCTGTCATAGATTCCGCCGATTCGAATATTCACATTTCCATTTTGACAAACTTTTCCAGAGCTGCCGACATATAAAGTTCTTTTCGTCTCGGCGTCCTTTACGATGTATACTCCGGCATGATCTTTCGGGGCGTTGCACTTTTTATCAAGCTTGTCGTCTTTGCAATACGAGAATTCGCCTTTTTGCAAATACTGAGATAGAATGTTCTTCATTATCCGGAAAAATTAATTAACCGCTATAATTGGGTTGATATGTGCCGTATAAAACGCCGTAAATATCTCGTTGGCTTTATCATTGAATATTTCTCTGTCGGGTTTACGTCGACGAGACTTTGATTGTACCCTAACGTTGTATAAAATAATCGAATGCCCAATTACAAATCATCGCCGACCGATTACTAACGGCTCATTGATCCTTCTTACGAGGCGTCACTTTTTTGACCGCTGCGTCAAAGTCGCTTTCAAATGTACGATCCTGAATTACTCTGAACTTTTCGAATTCTTCCTCTGCCAACCGTTTGGCGATATCGTGGCTCACCTTTCCGGCATCTTTCAGGAGCTTGTATTCGTTGAATTGGAGGAACGCATCTATTCGCTGAACCCAATCTGCCATTTTCATGGGGATTTGACGCGCCGCCTGATTTTCGGCATAATCCAGATACATGGTTACCACCCGTTCCAGTTCTTTTATTTCCTTTTCAATCAGATAATTTTTGGCAATGCTCACATCTGATTTAAGGACCTTTCCCTGGGGTGCGTTTTTCCAGGTTTGCAATCCCATATTCGGCTCCGTGGCCCTGGCTCGTTCCGCAATAATTTCTGCTGCCGTTTTTCCGGTGATGGCCCAGTGCAGTTTGTTTTGTACGGTCTTGAAAAACGTCTGGGTAATTTCAGCGTCTTTGTCGTAGTCGATACTGCACTGCTCGTAGATGTCGGTAATCTTCTGATAGAACCTTCTTTCGCTTGCCCGTATCTCACGGATGCGTTCTAAAAGTTCATCAAAATAATCTTTGCCAAACCTTTTGCCCTGCTTCAGTCGCTCATCATCGAGCACAAATCCCTTCACAATGAACTCCCGAAGGGTCTTAGTGGCCCAAATGCGGAACTGGGTAGCCTGCCGGCTGTTCACCCTGTAACCAACTGCAATGATGGCGTCTAAATTATAGAACCGGGTTTGGTAGGTTTTACCATCTTCGGCAGTATGTGCAAAATTTGCACATACTGAATCTTCCACCAACTCATTGGTTGTGAATATGTTTTGCAGGTGCTTGGTAATAACGGATCGCTCCACACCAAACAGCTCGGCCATCCGCTTCTGGCTAAGCCAAAAGGTCTCGCCCGCATAGAGTACCTCCACACGGATGGTTCCCTCCGGAGAGCTGTACAAGATGATGTCGGATGAGCTGCGATCGGTCATTACTCCGTGATGGCTTTAGGCCGTTTCCCCGTAGGGCGATGGTATATGTGTTGGAAGATACCCCCTTTAGCCCTTCCTGTGTATGGCATACTGACAATCATTCTTTCATATTGCATCTACCCGCACCTCCCCACTCATGAGCTTCGGCAACAGGGTGTCGCGGAGCTGGGTGAGGGTGCGGATTTGTTGGGTGTTGGATTTTATTTTTTTGAACATTGGTCTCACTTGATCTCTAAAATTCTCATGGGCCTTGATTGGAGGAATTACAATTTCGAATTCCTTCATAATACGCACATTCAGATTTTGTTGAGCAGAGCCAGATGCCATATCATTTAGTCTTTGCCTGGAAGTATAAAGATGTAAGTACAGATACTCAAAACTTACTCTTTCCTCATTAACAATAAACCCACAGGCTGCTTGGTTGCATGCGGCCTCATTTGTCAGAATTCCCAATCTTCCAACGGTTGGTGCAGCATAAATAGCAATTAAAATTGTGTTTTCTGGAAATATTTTAGCAGAGGAATTTTCCAGTCCTTCCTTAGTGATTTTTGATTTACTTTCGAATAAAAAATTATCATTTAATTCTTTAGTAGAATACCAATTAATATCTCCGTTATAATATGCTTCTATGCGTGTTGGTGGCGTACCACCTGAGCTTATTTGTTTGCAAACATCTTCAATTTTTCCAACCTCCCACCCCTCCTCCGCCTCCTCCACAAACCACTGCCGAAACAAGGTCTCCGCCAACTGCTCCAGCGTCTTGTTCTGCCGGTGCAGCAGATCTATTTTGTCGTCTAAGCTGCTGAGGACTTCGGCGATGGCGGTTTGTTCATTTTCATCTTTGGGTAAACTAATTGGTATAGAAACCAGCGCGGCCTTATTTAGCTTAGGTTGGACGGCACCTGTTAGATACGGATTAAGATCAAGATTGTGAAAGTAATAAACTAATAGCTTATTGATGTTACTTGATTTCCCCTTAATTATGTGGGCATGATTATTTACCCAAAATTTACCGTTCGCTATAAATGCAATAGGTGTTTGTCTTGATTTTAGGTTTTCTCCATCTTCTGATATAAGAACGTGCTCTCCATCAAAAAGGAAATCATCAACGTAATCGATTATACCCGAGGCCCCGAAATAAGGGTACTTTCCCTTCCTTTGTTGCCTTTCCATTGAGCTTAGTGGGATTCTCTTGTGATTAAGAATATCCCCTAATTCTTCTAAAGAAAAATCCTTCCACTCACTCATACGTCCACATCAATTTTAACATTGGAAAGATTCTTCGCAATCCGTTTGTTCAACGCATCCTCTTCCGCAATCTGCTTTTCCAGTTCCGCTTTCAGTGCCGCAAACCGTTCTGCAAAATTGAATTCGTCCTCTTCCTCCGCCAGGCCCACGTAGCGGCCGGGGGTCAGGGCGTAGTTCAAGGCTTTTACTTCTTCGATCTTCGCGCTTTTGCAGAAGCCCTGTACATCCTCGTATTTTCCTGCTCCTGTTCTCCAGTTGTGGTAGGTGGAGGCGATTTTTGAAATGTCTTCGCCGCTCAGCTCGCGGGTGCGGCGGTTGATCAGGTGGCCCATGTTACGGGCGTCGATGAACAGGATTTCATCTTTTCGCTGCTGCCGCGTTCTTCGCATGAACCAGAGACAGGCGGGTATCTGGGTGTTGAGAAACAGCTTGGTGGGCAGGTTTACGATGCAGTCGATCAATCCGGCATCCACCAGGGCTTTGCGTATGACGTCTTCGCCGCTGCTGTTGCTCGTCAGGGATCCTTTCGACAAGACAAAACCGGCGCGGCCGTTGGCGTTGAGGTGATAGAGGAAGTGCTGGATCCAGGCGTAATTGGCATTCCCGGCCGGCGGCATTCCGTACATCCAGCGCGCGTCCTTTTGCAAGAGCTCGCCGCTCCAGTCGCTGTCGTTGAAGGGCGGGTTGGCGATGATGAAATCGGCTTTCAGGTCCTTGTGCGCGTCGTTCAGGAAGCTGCCTTCGTTATTCCACTTCACGTTGCTGCTGTCGATGCCCCGGATCGCCAGGTTCATCTTTGCCAGTCGCCAGGTGGTCTGATTGCTTTCCTGTCCGTAAATGGAAATATGATCGGCCGGGTTGAGCGAGAGTTTCTTTCCCTGCTGCTTCTTGTAATGATCCTGGTGGTGTTTGATGAACTTCTCGCTCTGCACAAACATGCCGCCGCTGCCGCAACAGGGGTCAAACACCCGGCCTTCGTAGGGCTCCAGCATTTCCACCAGCAGCCGGACAACACTTTCGGGTGTATAGAACTGTCCGCCCTTCTTACCTTCCGCCAGGGCAAACTCGCCGAGAAAGTACTCAAACACACGTCCCAGCAGATCTTTACTCTGCGCCTCCTTCGTACCAAGTGTGGCGGTACTAACTAAATCAACCAGACCGCCGAGGCTGGTTTTATCCAGTTTTTCCTGTGCATACACCTTGGGTAAAACGCCTTTGAGCGAGGGGTTGTCCTTCTCAATGGCATCCATGGCATCGTCGATGTCTTTGCCAATGGTGGGCAGCTTGGCGCGGCCCTGCAGCCAGTTCCAGCGGGCAGAAGGCGGCACATAAAACACCTTGTCGGCCAGGTACTCGTTCTTGTCTTCGGGATCAGCACCCTCATACGAACCTTCGCCTGCCTTCAGTTTGGCATGCTGCTCTTCAAACGCATCGGAGATGTATTTCAAAAAAATCAGGCCCAGCACCACATGCTTATACTCAGCCGCATCCATGTTCTTCCGAAGCTTGTCGGCCGCTTTCCAGAGTTTCTTCTCCAACGGCTCCTGATCAACAGGCTGCGCCGCCAGAGCCTTTCGACCCCGCGGGCTTTTGACTGCTTTTTCTTCTACTGCTGTAGCTGACTTTCTGGGCATATTAGTGTCGGTTATCGTTATCCTGCAAATTTACGTGATGGGACGGGGGTTTTCCTGCCGGGGCAAGATACTTGTTCAAACAAGGGGACAAAACGGTCCTGCGCTTCGAGTTTGTGAGGGATTTCGTGGAACAAAATTTTCAACCTAGCACTAAATTTGATTTGAAAAACTGCACTTGAATTTAAGCAAGTCACCCCGCATAACGCCAAACCCATTTTAAAGGTCGGCTTGCGTTCCGTCCGAAGACGGTCAACTTGCAGGTTGCACATTGTTTTAATAGTAGTTCGCATACATCTCTCCCAATAGCCCTTCTGTTATGTCTACATGGTGAGCTATTTGCATAGAGATGCCATCAAACATGTAAGAAACACGAATAAAAGTTTCACGTAATTCTGTCAAGTTTACCTTCTCAAGTTTTTGGATTCTGTTTCCGTCCTTGTCAACAGGATAGCGGAATGACATTGAAATTGGGTCGGTGTTTCCAAGTTCGTTGATTAAGTTGTCCATTGCTTTAAAACGGTCGTCAGCAATACTCTCACCAACTGATTGATATTTTATTTTGAAGTCATTCCATAAGTTCACAATGTTATGTCCCGTTGGAAAATCTCTTGTTTGTTGCTGGCAATAATTCAGTCCTTGAATTAGTTCTTTAAGTCGCAACTCAATATAATGTCTGATGAGAAAAACAATTGGGTAAACTAAGAAGTCCCGTCGTCTCGGTTCTTCCAATGCGTGGTCAAGCAACTTAATTGCTCCTAACTGATAACCGCTCGCATAACTACCAAACTCTTGAAAGAGTTTTTCTAACCAAGCAAGCTCGTCATTGCTTCCTTTGTCATGAAAAAAAGTCCTGCCATTGTCTGGATAGCGGATAGGCTCATCCAATAGTGTCATTTCAATTTGTGTTTTTAATGTAACCTTCTTTTTTTAAGTAGTTCGTCAGCTTATGATAAACTTCAAACCAACTTGCGCCATAAGTCCCGCCACTTGCAGTATTGTCCTTGTGTCTGTAACAAACACCTTTGCTGTCCTTCCAGTCAGCAACTACTTCTAACTCTGAATAGCCTCCTGTTTTGTGTTCAATTATATCTGGCACACTTCTTAAAAATTCTGATTTTGTCATAGTCGTTGCAAATTTATTATGTCAAATTTATTTTCTTGCAGTCGGTGTCAAGATTGCACTGTTGTCAAAGTTTACTGCTAATCGGGTCGGGCCGGGAATTTCACCCCGACCTTCCCGCAGAACCGTGCGTGAATGCTTCCCTTTACATGGCTCTTCGTATTCGTGAACCACTGACTAAGATAGTCGCGGTTGCACCAATCTCCAATGAGCGAGCAGGCCGGCGTTGGCTTTATATCACGACCGCAGCCAGCGCAGCGATTTTCCATCCGGGGGCGTTATACTTGTTCAAATAAGTAGACAACAATTCTCGGCGAACCAAAGGGCTAACTTAAGAAGACGGTCTTATAGTTTTGCAACTAGCGGTTTAAAGAAATTTGAAAAACGCTCGAGGTTTTCCTTGAACCACTGAAACTGCTCTTTCCACGCGCCCCTGTCCGTAAAGTCTCCTGACGCCTTCAGCATTACTGCACTCATTTTCCTTCCTTCCATTCTGTCCCAAACAAGGTCTTTGCTTACTTCCTTTAAGGAAATTTCATAAGATGTCTCACGCAACTTATCGTAGTTGTCTTTGGCTCTTTCTCCAGTAAGATTTAACCAGATGTTTAGAGAGTTGTCGCGAGAATTAACGGTAGCCGATAGATGAAAATAACTTCGTCCGATGGCAATGTTAGCCCAATGCTGTGGCAAGGGATTCTGCATTTTCACAAAACTCTTTGCCGATTCAAGAAAATCCTTCAACCCTTGCCAATATTCTTGTTGTAGCAGTTTGGTATCGGTTGCGGGTTGAGAAGTGGCAGAGCGTTTAACTTGCTTTGTCCAATCATTTGGTTTAGACACAATATTGAACATCGGAGCGGGCACAGAGTCGTCGATCTTATATAACTCTATCTCAATACCAAAGAACGTAAAGGTGTCATCGGTAATCCTGTTTAACCAGTCAAGGGCGGCCCGATGCTCCTCGGTGAACTTTTGTGCAATCCAAATAATTGTCACGGCATCCAGCCCGGCGGCATAGGTCATCAACTGCCCCAAATGGGAGTGGTCGGTCCTCTCCAGCTGGTTTTCAATGAGTACAAAGTGATCATTGAGGGTGTCTTTACATAAAATGTCGGCACTAAAAGGCCCAACACTTTCTTCCTGACTTTGAACCTCCAGTTCAATTCCTATTGCATCACTCAGCAATTGGATGTTCTCTTCCTGCGCCAGCCAGGGAGTGAAGTCGGTTGCTTCTTTCTTCCAGTAAGCCCTGAGATCTAACTTTTCCAGTCGTCCTAGTTTCATTTTAACATGCTTGTAGTCGTTAGTATTCTTTTAGTAGAAGGTGGTCGTAGTTGGTGCTTAAGGGAAATTCAATTTCTCGCTGATGGATTCATTCACAATTGCATTCTGAAATACTCGATTAATTCGTTTCTCAGACCAGCCCCAACCCAAATTAACTTCATCAGCTTGGCTATTCAGTTTATTGCACGAATTTTCTTGCCAATAGAATGTGAATCCGCTTAAGAACCATGAGTAGGGTTTGTTTTTTAATATTGGACAGATAGGGGGTTGGGGGCCTCGGGATCGGAATCTGAAAGCCTAGCAGTTAATCTAAATGCGTGCAATCGCCGTTGATCCGCTTTCGAAGTACACACTACGACATCAGGGAATAAAACACCTTTCCGCCCATTAGCTTGCAATATCATCTCTTCTGGATAACCGCTGGTTAGCTTTTGAATCGGTGTTTCTTACCACCCGCAACAGGGTGTTACAACCACTCAAATGCTTTAGTCTACAATACATGTCTCGTTGGGCAATGCTTTTAGGGGCGATTGTACTTTATCTACCGAGGAAACATACGATAATACTTAATTCCCAAGCTGGTCGCTTTGTCTACCACTGCCGATACATATTTATCGTCCATCTCACTTTTTAATCCCGCAATAACAAGGATTAATTTATTTCCGAATTGCTTATGATAGTCTTCAATTTGTCCGCGACATTTCTGGCTTTCGTTCGCTAGCTTTAGTTTTCTTGACAATTTTAGCTCAATTGCGATCTTATTTTTATCTTTGCCAATTGTCAAGTCAATTAATCCCTTGTTTGAGGTGTCGCTTTTTTTAACACTTTCAAAGTGCTCTTTGAAATATTTTTCCAATTCTTTGTTGAGAGGAACTTCTGCAAGTTCAAGCATCTTTCTGTCATATTGAAAATTCGTTAGCGTGTCTAGAACTTTTGTCATTGTTACTGAGTTGTCTAGCCACTTGTTGTCAATATTCCTCTCTTTATCGACCATCGTAATGTCGTAGGATTTGTCAATACCCATGTAATTTGAGAGGAGGATGTTTCCGAATTTAATCTCACTTGCTAAAGGCAATATATTAAAGGAGAGGAGCTCAGAAAATGGGAATTCCCTTTTCCCTCCTTCGTAAATAGCATGAATGCGATGATACAATTTAGCATTCTGGCTGATTAGATTGCCGTCCAGGTCTTTCTGCTTGTCAATAATAGATAAATAGTATTTGTCAAATAAAATGTCTCTCTCGACCTCAATATTACGAACCTCAAACCTTCTTTTCGACGTATCGAAGCCTAATGCCTCAAGTTCTTCTTTTTTGATTTCCTTTTTTCCCTGAATAAGCCGCTCTTGGATCGCTTTGATTCCTTTTACGTTTTCCTTAGTTGTTGTCATCCCGCAATGCTGTTTGGCGTTATCACTATTTGGGGTGGGCTGGAGATCTTCTTCCTGCCCCTTCATACCGAACCGGAAGTGAGCCTCTTGATTTATCTGGCTCTTCGTGTTCTTTAACCACTGACTAAGATAGTCGTCGTTGCACCAATCTACAATGGACAAACAAGCCCGAGTTGCCCCTATAGCACGCCCGTTGCCGGCGTAAAGAGGCGTATTAATATAGGCCCTATTATCGTTTTAGTAGACAGAAGCTGGGGCGTTTCACTACATCTTGCATACCGCCTTCCTCTCCGATTGCTTATAGTATCATTTTATTTTCCATGTTATACTTAGGCAGATCATGTCTGCCACCTATAAATTCTTGTCAATCTCCCTGTTGCCGTTTCCAATAATATCAGCAAAGCAATTTCACAGCTACCCTGGGGTGTTTGCGGAGGGCCATATGTTGGGGGCGGGCTCTTTCACTGGAAAAAATCACTCAGCCACGTGTTTCATTGAGGATTAATTCAAGTCACGCCGATTAGGCGGATAGGAGAGGTGGGGGATTAATATGACAAACATTCAATCGAAGAACTGTACATTAGTTATGCACCAAACCGTAATATGAGTACGCCACCCGCCATTTAGTTAAACTGCTGTTGGCGGGTGCCCTTCTAATCAATCAATTTGCTTGATCTTCTGCTAAATCAATGGCTTTATCCAAACTTCTCTCCACCCTCTCTGTCGCTTGAGTTATCTTTTCTGATGCCTTGCGTTCAAGTATCTTTGCTATCTTTCTCATCCCCGGTATTTTGTCAATCTTTTCAACCGAACTTTCAAGCTTGTTTGCTGTCTCAAGTAGCTCCATTAATGGATGGTCTGAATTGTTATAATCAGATATTAGCCTGCCAGGGTTTTGTGAATACATTTCCAAAAAATTGTCCAATAGTGCCATTCTCAATTCAGTTGAAATATTTTCTGAACCAATTTTCTCAATTTGAGTAGATAGTCCTTCAAATGTCTTACTTAGTACTTCTTTGTGTGAGTATTCTTCTATAAGCCGTTTAGAAAGATTCATTTTTTTGCTTGCCGATATAGTTAGCCAAAGAACAGGTATATACAATGGTAATATTCCTATTACTACCCTTGGTATTCGATTGATAACGTCTTCAATTGGAACAAGATTGGCAAGAAAGTAGGTGCTAATGCATACTGGTACTATCGAAACTGCTATCATGCCGCGAATTCCCCATACAAATTGTGTTTTGTGGTTCTGGTATGCTTTTACTTCATCGTCTTTTTTACTTGCAAAGGCGTAACTTAAACCTGCTGTTAAAGCATTTGGCAATAGTTTATTTATCTTTTCTTTCAACGCCTCATAGTTATCCTCCCATCTTTGAAAAGTGTCATCCTTATCTTTCTGACTAGTTTCTATAAATGATTTATAGCTGTCATTTGTTGAGTCATTCAGGGCTTGTATATCGGCTTTTAGAGCATCCAGTTTCTCTGCAAGTCCATCATATGAATTTTGCAGTTCGTCTTTTAGTCCAGGGATAACGGTTTCTTCTCTTGTTTCAGAGTTTATTTCAGTAAATCCGATTATCTCATTATGCAATCTGTCAATTTCATTCTTTCTTGTGGTTATGGACTTAAGGAGTTGGCTTGACTTGCCTTCAACATCTTGAATTTGTGCTAAAAGTTTTTCTATGATTTCAATTTCGTTGTTTATGTTTGGGTGTTTTTGAAAAACGCCTTCAATGGAAGTTATCTTTTCTTCAACAGATTGAATACTCCCAAGCAACTCATTTTCTCTTGTTTTGAAAGAGTTTAGAATATCAACAATTTTTTGATACTCTTGATTAAACGTATCCGTTGATTTTTTTGCTTCCCCTGCTTGATTTAAAACGGTTTGTCTGTTTTTTTCAACCTCAGTTAAAACATCGTTTATCCTTTCTAAAATTTCATTTGATTGCTTCGCGTGTTCAAGTGCATTAATTGATGCTTGGCGAGCCTCGGTCTCAAATTCGGGGGCGCCTTTTTTTATATCAGCTACCTGATTTTGTAACGATTTTTGCTGGGTTAATATAGTTGAGGTCTCTGTCTCAAATTGTGTAGAAAGTGTATTCAATTTTGAGTCAAGTTGTTTAGCTAAACTCTCAAGCGTCTCAATTCTTTCAAGAGTTTCTTTGCTGTCAAATAGTCCCATGATTTAATTGTTAATTCTAACGATTTGTTCTGTAACAATGATTTAAAATTAATGCATAAATTTCAATAGTGCTTCCGCCTTCATTATAATTTACACAACAACTAACGAACATTTAATGCCCAAAATAATCTTTTTCGCATAAAATCAACTGTTAAAATATCTCTTGCAATCTGCGAATCGTAAGCATGGTATTACCAAGAAGTTATTTTGAATAAAAACAGAGTCATTGAGACCCTTATACCATTGTTTTATGCGGGAGTAGGTCTGCTTCAATCCATTCTCCCCCACCCAACCCCCCAAACCTGCCGCACCCGCACGCCCATCAGCTCCAGATTGATCTTCTCGATGGTATCCGTGGATTTGTGGTAGTCGGCGTGGTTGCCGGAGAAGTAGAAGGTGGCGGGGATGCCTTTTTTGACGAAGTTGTAGTGGTCGGAGCGGGCGTAGTAGCGGTTCTTGTCCTTCCGGTCGTTGAAGCGGTAGTCGAGTTGGAGGTGGGTGTATTGTTCGCTGATGGCGCGGTTGAGCTTGTGTAGTCGGGTGTTGAGCTTCTCGTCCCCGATCAGGTACACGTAGCGCCGCTGGCCGGTGCTGTCGTGCCAGGCGTCGCTGCGGCCGATCATGTCGATGTTGAGGTCGGCCAGGGTCTTTTTGAGCGGGATCAGCGGGTTTTCCACGTAGAACTTCGAGCCGAGCAATCCCTTCTCCTCCCCGCTCACGGGCAGGAAGAGGATGCCGTACTTCAGTCGGTGGCCGTCCTGCGCGGCCATCGCGAATACCCGCGCCAGCTCCAGCAGGGCCGCGGTGCCGGTGCCGTTGTCGTCGGCTCCGCGGTAGATCGCTGAGTCGCGCACGCCCAGGTGATCATAGTGCGCGCTGATCACGACGCAACGCCCCTTGCGGTCGGTGCCGGGCAGGAGGTACGCCACATTCTGCCCGAGCAACGCCCGGGTGTCGCTGCGCCAGTGCAGCCGCGCGTCGGGCAGCAGGTCGCGCCGCTCGGGTACGCGGTGCTCCGGATGCTCCGCCCGCAGCTCGCGGAACACATGCTCCACGCCCCGGGGAAACAGGGCCGCGGCGGCTTCCGTCGAGATCCAGCAGATGCGCGTGGCGGGAAAATCCTGCACGAGTTTCCGGGTCGCCGTGCCGGCGTGTACCAGCCGCTCGCGGGCCTCCGCAAAGGGGTGCACGATGAGCAACAGCAGGGCCGGCCGCTTGCCGAGCAACCCACGCAGCCGTTGGTCGAACAGCGCGCTGTCGGCCTTCCGCCCGAGCGCGGTGGCTTCGAGCAGGATGTGCGCGCCGCTGAGGTCGTTGCCGTATTCGTCTTCGCCCAGCCCGTTGAGGTACACCAGCCGCTCCAGTTCAAACGTGGTGTCCGAAGCGCCGGCGTAGTAATAGTAGTCGCGGTAGTAACAGAAGCTCGCGCCATTGGCTTCGAGGTTGCGGCCCTGCGTGGCACGCGACGAGAGCGCGTGGTCCTGGAATCCGTTCTCGCGGCCCAGGGGCACCAGCCCCCAGCGCCGGAAATTGTCGGCGATGTATCGTGCGGCACGGCGCTGCCCCTCTTTGCCGGTCTCGCGCCCTTCGAGCGAATCAGCCGTGAGCACCTGCAGGTGACGGTACATCGAGTCCATCGAGATGCGGTTGCCGTACTCGATGGCCACGGGCGACAAGACCTGCGCCCGCGCGCCTTGCACGAGACCCGCCGCCAGCACCAACGCGCAGCAGCAGCGGATCAGGGCAGGTACACGGTGCCTTCGAGGTAAAAGACGGCTTGTCCTTTCATGAGCACGCGCTCGTCGTTCAGTTGTTCGCATACGAGATGGCCTCCGCGCCCGCTGAATTGCCGGGCGTTCAGTTGTCGCTTGTCGAGCCGCCGGCTCCAGAACGGGATGAGTTGTGAATGCGCCGAGCCGGTGACGGGATCTTCGTCGATGCCCAGCCCCGGCGCGAAGAAACGGGAGACGAAATCTGTCTCGCCGCTGCCTTTGGCGGTGATGATGAGTTTGTCGCAGATCTTTTTCAAGGCCCCGAAATCGGGCGCGCAGTCGCGCACGGCCGCTTCGTCTTCGAGCAGCAGCAGCAGGTCGCGGTAGCGGTGCGCTTCGAGGATCTTTACTCCGCCCAGCGATTCCGCGATACCGGCGGGTACTTCCACGGGCTCCGGTCGCCAGCTCGGAAAATCCAGCGCGATCCAGTCGCCCGCGCGTTGCACACGCAGCGGACCGCTCTTCGAATGAAACACCAGCGTCTCGCTCGTATCGCCGAGCTTGTTGAACACCACCCAGGCCGAGGCCAGGGTCGCGTGTCCGCAGAGGTTGATCTCCGCCGCCGGGGTGAACCAGCGGATGTGATACTCCCCCGACGCTCCGGCCGGCCGGAGGTAGGCGGTCTCGCTCAGGTTGTTCTCCGCCGCGAGCGCCTGCATCAGATCTTCCGGCAGCTCCTCGCGCAGCGGCATCACCGCGGCCGGATTGCCGCCGAAGAGCCGGTCGGTGAAGGCGTCGACCTGGTAGAGTTTCAGTTCCATGGTGTGCAGCGATGGGGACAACACGCGCTCAGCAGTGTTGCAGCGGGATCTTGCCCACGCGTTGCGCGTGACGACCACCTTCGAAGGCGGTAGCCAGGAAGGTGCGCACGAACTGCTGCGCTTCGTCGATCGTGATGAAGCGGGCGGGCAGACAAAGGATGTTCGCGTCGTTGTGTTGTCGCGCGAGCGCGGCGACGTCGTTGCGCCAGGCGATGGCGGCGCGGATGCCCTGGTGCTTGTTCGCCGTGATGGCGACGCCGTTGGCGCTGCCGCAGATCAGGATGCCCTGCCGGCAGGCGCCCGATTCCACCGCCTCGGCGACGGGATGCACGAAGTCGGGATAGTCGACCGAATCGAGCGAATGCGTGCCTTTGTCGTGTACGGTATAGCCTTCGTCCTGCAACGCGCGCTTGATCAGCTCTTTGTATTCGAATCCGGCATGGTCACAACCGATGGCAAGCGGCGGAAGGTTCATGGTATGCACACGTAAGGGGTTGAATTCAAAGATACTGAAATTGATATCAACATCGGTCGGACGGGTGTGTGTTGCGGGGCTGGTTTTCAGTTGGTTCGAAAACGGGGTTATCAACCGGTGAACGGTGAACAAGGGTGGCGGGCTGTTTCAAACCCGTTGCAAGAAAAGCTTGCATTACCGGAGCCGGTATTGCTTAGGTGATGGGGGATCGTTTGTCAAGGGAAATGTGTGAGAACTTGCTGCGGACTTACGAACGCGAAACGGGGGCTTATCAACTTTCAACAGGGGGATACTTATCATCGGCGGGGGCTTCTACCGGATTGTGGATAACAGAGGCAGTGAGCGGAGTATCAGGTACTACCATTCCCGGGGGATGTTGATGGTGGATAGGTCTTTTGTGGATAACGCGGATGTCAAGAGATAGCGTGAAAATCTGTGAACCGTTTCAACAGGCTAATAGTAACAGTAGATTCTTTCTTTAAAAAAGAGAAAAGCTATTATATTATGTGGGGGTTGGTTTAGCGAATAGCCAATAGCGAACAGCGAATAGTATTTGGTGAACATTGGCCGGATACGATATGCACGGAAGAATTGGGTACCCCCAGTCAAATCCAAGCCAAAACAATCAAGATTGACCACGAACTCACTAATCGCTATTCGCTGTTCGCTATTCGCTCGGTGGTTTTGTTTCCGGCGGTACAATCCTATTCGGCAAAGCCTGATTGAAAAACCATTTGAATGATCATTTTGTTGAATGGAGCATTGAAAAAGCAAATAGCGATTAGCGAATAGCCAATAGCGAACAGCGAACAGCGAATAGTATTTGGTGAACATTGGCCGGATACGGTAATTTCTGAAGAATTGAGTTCAGCTTGTTTACTCAAAACCAAAACAAGCAAGATTCGCCCAGAACCCACTATTCGCTATTCGCTA
>Ga0268298_10002601_pt1 | contig 19589 bp, 17 predicted proteins | sample WWTPWeurt_MetaG_FD_194462 | JGI IMG/M metagenome (GOLD analysis project Ga0268298, IMG submission 194462) | Activated sludge microbial communities from WWTP in Nijmegen, Gelderland, Netherland - WWTP Weurt | ecosystem: Engineered > WWTP > Aerobic digester > Activated sludge | place...
GCTGGGTCGAACACGACTCGTTGCGCGAGCGCGCCTGCGCCGACACGGTTGGGTGGTGAACGTCTCGTCCGCGAGCGGAGCGGCACTTGCCGGGCTGGGCCGAGCCGAGGCGCAGTTCGACCGCGCCGCGCAGCAGCTGGCGCTCCCGGTGGATCAGGTCTCCATCGGGCAGCGTGACCCGACCATCGATGGGCTCACCGGGCTCATGTCCGCGAGCCACGCGTTTCGAGCGAACCTCAAGGTGATTCAGAGCGCGGAGCAGATGAACGACGATCTCCTGAGGCTGCTCACGCGCTGACCCGGCTGATCGTCGACGCGACTGCTTCGATGTGAGAGCGTTCGCGGCATGCTCACCGCGTTGATGCTCGTCCTCATGAGCCAACCCGTGCGAGTCGACACGCGCGGTCATGAACTCCGCGCCATTCAATTGGGGCTCGAGGCTCAGCTCGAAGCCATCGAGGACTGCTCGCTGGGGCCGCCAGCTCCCGCGACCGTGCAGGTGGGCTGGGAGCGCTCGGTGGTGACGCTGTCGATCGCGCTCGAGGTCACCGGCGCCGTCATCTCCGCGAAGGTCGAGAACCCGGGGCACTTCGACGCGCCGTGCGTCGAGCACGTCTTGCATCGCGCCCACTTCGCCCCCATGCCGGAGAACCCGCAGCACAGAACGACGCTGGTGTCGGCCGAGCTCTCCTGTCTCAGAGATCGCTGCCGGTGGTCGTGGGCGCCGAAGTCGGACGACGCGGCCATGCGTTCCGTGTTCGACGTTTCGAGGAGCTGGTTCGAACCCTCCAGCTCGACCACCTTCGTGTTCGCGGCTGACGGAGGCGTGGCGACGAGCCGTTCGACGGCCGGCCGATGGCACCTCATGGGAAGGACCGTGCGCGTTCGACTCGACGAAGCAGATGGTGGCCATTCATCGAAGGAGTTCACGGTCGAAGACGGCGGCCTCGTCGGCCCACGCGAGCGGCTGGAGCCGGGAACCGTCGAGCTCGTCGAAGACGTTCGGCTGCGAGGTGGCGTGCCCTGTGACGACGCCTGCCCTCCCCGCCAGACCTGCCTCGCGCTCCAGACGAAGTGCCGGAAGGCGCCGTGCCCGCTCGTCTCGCGCTGCGTCTACGAGTGAGCGGCGACGAAGAGCCCCACGCCAATCGGAACGACGATCCACCGACTGACTTCGAGCGGGCGCGCCCACGGCCGTGCCTCGAGCAGCGCCGGGAGCACCCCAGCGCTCGTTCCAATCCACCCGGCGATGGCGAGCTTCCAGGGCAGCGGGAGCCCGAGGCCGAAGGTGAGGAAGAGGAACGTCGCGAGCAGCATCACCACGAACTGCGCGAACACGTAGCGGCGGAGCGGGCGCGGCGCCTCGACGTCGTACTTCACTGCCGGGTCTCGTTTGTCGGCACTGCCCATCCACTCGGGGCGCCAGGCCGGCGAGGCGAAGAAGACCTTCACCGCGTCGACGACCGACGGCGCGCGCGCGGCCAGCCGAACCAAGTCGACGTACCGCTCGAGCTGCGCCCAGATGGGGCTGAAGCTGCGCAGCGGCGCCGTGGTGCCGTACACGCACGGCTCCTGCTCGGGCGCGTAGGTGCCGAAGAGTCGGTCGAAGATGATGAAGGTCGCGCCGTGGTTCTTGTCGAGGTACCGCGGGTTGATCGCGTGATGCACCCGGTGGAGCGCCGGCGTGTTGAACACCCTCTCGAAGACCCCCAGCGGCTTCACCAGCTCGGTGTGAATCCAGAACTGATAGAGCGTGGTGAGCCCGAGCATCACCGCGAACGGTGTCGTCGGCACTCCGAGCCAGGCGAGCGGCAACCAGAACGGCAAGCTGGTCGCCCAGGTGGTGACCGACTGCCGGAGCGCGACCGCGAGGTTGTAGTCCTCCGAGTGGTGGTGAACGACGTGCGCCGCCCACAACAGGTTCACCTCGTGCGAGAGCCGGTGCCACCAGTAGTAGGCGAGCTCGACGCCGAAGAGCGCCGCGACCCAGGTGATCCAGCCGGCGGGGAGCTCCACGAGCTTTCGCGCGAAGACCCACTCGTACGCCGCGAGCGTCACCCAGCCGCCGAGCAGGTTCGAGGCGAGCTGCTGCACCACCCCGCAGCCCATGTCGCCCACCGCGTCGCCCAGCCGGTAGACGCGCAGCCCACGCTTCTTCGCGACCGCGAGCTCGACGCCGATGCCGACGAAGAAGAGCGGAATCGCCAAGGCGATGAGGTTCGGGCCCACAGGCAGCGTCTAGCCTCGCGCTCGAAGGAGGAGAAGACTCGACGCTCAGGCCGGAATTTTCGAGAGCGCTTCTTGCCGGAAGATCCACGCGACGATGCGGCTCTCCTGCGGCTGCGTCAGCTCGACGAAGCGCACCACGAAGCCGTCGGGGTGGTGCCGAATCACCCGCGCGAGCGCCCGAAGCTCCTGCCCGTCGAGCACGAAGGCGCACTCCCCTTCGATGCCAACCGCAGGGAGCGGACTGCCCAGCACGTGGTGAACGACCCGCGCTCCGCCGGCGCTCAAGTCGAGGGTCCGGTACAGCTCGAACGAGTCCTCTCCCCACGCAAAGGTGAAGCGGAGGCTCGCACGGAGCCTCACGTCGGCGCGGCGGTTCTCCACGAGAAATGACTAACCGGGCACGAGCTGCCGAACCGTCGAATGTGGGCCGGCGAGCGGGTCACCACTGCCCCAGGCGACGGCCACGCCGGTCCATCTCCATCAGTGCGCGGGTGGCTCGGCCGGCTTCGGAGCAGCGAGCTGCTCTCCCAGCTCCTTGCCGCCCTTGGTCTCGCGCCGAACCATGATGCGTTGAAAGAAGGTGGTGTTCGGCACGTTCATGAAGCGGCCGTCTCGGGTCTCCAGCGTGGTGAAGAAGAACGAGAGGTCGATGACCCGGCCCTCGAGCTCGTCGGGCGGAAAGGCGATCTCGTCACCGATGCGGAACGGCCGGGTGATCAAGATGAGAATGGTGCAGAGGATGTTCGACAGCGTGCTCCACAGCGCGACGAAGGCCGTCGCCACCAGCGCGAAGGTGCCGGCGATGATGGTGAAGAGGTCGAGCTCGGTGAAGTGATTGACCAGCGAGCCCAGGGCGACCAAGGCGATGAGGCTCCGGGCGCCGGTTCGCACCGGCCGCAGCGATTCGGGTGGAGCCCCGACGCTCTTCGCGAGCGCCCGCACCATCAACCGGCCGATCAACCACCAGAAGAAGGCGGTGATGACGAGCACGATCGCCACGAAGGTGAGCTCGGCGAGCAGCGGGCCCCACGGCCCCGACTCCGCAATGGAGCCGAGCAGCCGGTGAAGGAGGCCACGAGAGATCGCCACGGGGGCCAGGGACTCGGTCGCCATGTCTCGCTCGTATTCCGAAAGCGCCTGGTCGGCCATGTCGTCCCGTCGAAGCCGGTGAGGTTGAGTGACGAAGCGCTGGAGAGACCGCCGGCGAGCTCGCTCACCGCGGGAAGACGCTGCTCACGCCAACTCGCGACGAGCACGGGCGAGCGTCAGCACGTGCACCACGCGCGCGCCGGCACCCAGCAACGTGCGGGTCGCCTCCGAGGCCGTCGAGCCGGTGGTGTAGACGTCGTCGACCAGCACGAGGTCTCGTCCGCGCACCAACGGCGACGCCGTGAAGGCCCCGCGAACGTTGGCATCTCGCGCGTCTTCGGAGAGCCCGACCTGCCGTTCGGTCGCGCGCGTTCGCGCCAACCACCCGTCCTCGACCGGCCGCTTGGCGATGGCGCCCAGCTCCACCGCGAGCAGCGTCGCCTGGTCGAAGCCACGCTCCCGAAACCGCGCGGTGTGGAGAGGGAGTGGGACGACGAGCGAGTTGGGCACCGCGTCGAGGAACCGCTTCGCGCTCGAGGCGAGCAGCGAGGCGAGCGGCCGGGAGAGATCGGAGCGCTGCTCGTACTTGAAGCGGTGAATCGCTCTCGCCACCGAGCCATCGTGCTCGAACGGCGCGAAGGCCTTGGCGAACGGCGGCGGGTGTCCCTCGCACCTCGGGCAGATGCCGCGTGGGTACGCGCCCGGCTCAGCGCACCGACGACAGTGCGGCGACGGCGTCTCGAGCACGAGCTCGGCGCAGGCCTCGCAGAAGAAGCCCGCGTGGGGGAGCACCTCGTCGCAGGCGACACAGGCCGGCGGGTAGATGAGCTCGAGGAACCCCTCCATGACGAGGAGTGTAGCGCCGACTTCGGTCGATTCGAGCGAGGACTCGTGAGCGGCGTCCCGGCTCGAGCAGGACGCACGACGGGACGACGGGCGAGCGAGGCAGACGATGGAGCTCGCCGCGAAGGCGCGGAGGTTCGACGCACCGCGGTCGACGTCACTGCTCGTCGTTGCCGATCAACTCGACGTGGTTCGCCACCGCCTCACCGTGCTTCTTCGCGATGGCCGCGAGCTTGTCGCGCTCGGCTGGGCTCAACGCCCACCCCCACAGCTGCACCTGCCCGCCGCGCACGCAGGCCGTCACCGCCTTGTAGGGCTTGAGGTCGGCCTGCACCTTCTGGCGCAGCTTCACCAGCTCGGGCGTGCGCTTCGAGTCTTCCGCGCAGGCCATCACGTGCACCCGCGTGCCGCCCTTCTTCCAGGCGAAGGTGGTGCGCACGCCGCTGCAGCTCGCCTCGAGCCAGAACGTCTCGGGCTCCTCGAGGTCCATTCCCTCTTCCACGCACCGCCCCGACGCCGCCGTCACCCGCTCGAGCTCGCTGACCCGAAAGGTGAGCCGCCTCGAAGGCTCGATGGTGACGGCGCGGTACTCGAGAGCACCGAGCGACTCGGCCGCCGAGAGGGTGAGCCAAGCGACGATGGTGACGATCCTCATGGCTTCCTCGACGCACCGGCGGAGCGGAGCTTCAGCCCCGCTCCCCAACCACTCAGCTCACGGCGGGGCGCACATGCTGTTGTTGCACTGCTGGTTCGACGGGCAGACGTTGCCGCACATGCCGCAGTTGTTCTCGTCGAAGCGGGTGTCGATGCAGGTGTTGTTGCACCGGGTCAGACCGGTGCTGCACACGCAGGTCCCGTTGACGCAGCCGTTGAGGGGCCCGCCACCGCAGCTGTTGTTGCACATGCCGCAGTGCTGCGGGTTGCTCTGGGTGTTGACGCACTGGCCGTTGCAGAGCGTGGTGCCGAACGGGCACTGGCAGCTCCCCGCCGCGCAGATGCGCCCGGGCGGGCAGACGTTGCCGCACATGCCGCAGTTCTGCTGGTTCGCCTGCACGTCGATGCAGACGCCGTTGCACACCATGCGGCCGGCGGTGCAGTAGCAGATGCCGCCGATGCACTGCTCTCCGGTGCCGCAGGCCCGGTTGCAGGCGCCGCAGTTGCTCGTGCTCGTCTGGAGGTTGACGCAGGTGTTGGGCGGGCCTCCCGGCGTCGACGGGCAGGTGCTCTGGCCGGTGGGGCACGCCATCACGCAGGTGCCGTTGCTGCAGGCCTGACCCGGGCCACAGACGATGCCGCAGCCGCCGCAGTTGTTCCCGTCGGTCGCCGTGCGAGTACAGACGTTGCCGCAGCGGACGAAGCCCTGGGCCGCGTTGCACTGGCACTGGCCGTTGGTGCAGCCCTGCGCGCCCGTGCCGCACGCGTTCCCACACGCGCCACAGTTCTGTACGTCGAATTGCACGTTGGTGCAGGTGCCATTGCAGTTCTGGAGGAAGCCGGCGCACATGGTGACGCAGGTGCCGAACTGACAGGCCTGGTTGACGCCGCAGGCTCTCCCGCAGGCGCCGCAGTTGTTGACGTCGGTCTGCAGCCGCACGCACTGGTTGTTGCACGAGGTGAAGCCGCCCGAGCAGGTGCAGGTGCCACCGACGCACTGGCCGCCTCCACACACGGTGCCGCAGGCTCGGCAGTTCTGCGGGTCGGTCTGCAGGTTGACGCAGAGGCCGTTGCAGCGCGTGAAGCCCGTCGGGCACGAGGCCTGGCAGGTGCCGTTCGAGCAGATGCCGGTGCCGCAGGAGATGCCGCACATGCCGCAGTTGTTCGGGTCGGTGAGGGTGCTGGTGCAGGTGCCGTTGCACTGGGTCTGGCCCGGCGCGCAGGTGCAGCTGCCGTTCACGCACGAGCCCAGCCCACAGGAGCGCCCGCAGGAGCCGCAGTTGTTCGAGTCCGTCTGGGTGTTGACGCAGGCGCCGTTGCAGACCGAGCCGCCAGGCGGGCAGGTGCAGGAGCCCATCACGCACGAAGCGCCGGCCGCGCAGCCCACCCCGCACATGCCGCAGTTGGTGACGTCGGTCTGGGTGTTGACGCAGCTGTTCCCGCAGCGCGTCGTTCCCGTCGGGCACTGGCAGACGCCGGCCTGGCAGGTCGAGCCCGGGCCACAGACGTTGCCGCAGCCGCCGCAGTTGGTGGCGTCGGTCTGGGTGTTGATGCAGCGCCCATTGCAGAGCGATTGGCCGATCGGGCACGAGCAGGTGCCGTTCTGGCAGGTGGAGCCGCCCGCGCACGCCACGCCGCAGCGCCCGCAGTTGCTGCCGTCGGTGCCGAGGTTGGTGCAGAACTGGCTGCCGTCAGGCCGGGTGCACGCCGAGGTGGGCGGGCTGCAGCTGCAGGCGCCCGAGGAGCAGGTCTGGCCGACGCCGCACGCCCGATTGCAGAAGCCACAGTTGAGGCCGTCGGTGAGCGGGTTCACGCAGATGCCGTTGCAGCGGATCTGACCGGTGGGGCACGGGTTCACCGTGCAGAAGCCCACGGTGCATTGCTGGCCCGCGGAACACATGAAGCCACAGGTGCCGCAGTTGCTCGGGTCGTTGAAGACGTCGGTGCAGACACCGTTGCAGCGCTGCTGCCCCATCGGGCACCCGGGCGTGATGCACGCGCCGCCCGAGCAGACCTGGCCGGTCGCGCACACGTTGTTGCAGAAGCCGCAGTTGTTCGGGTCGCTGAGCCGATCGACGCACACGCCACGGCAGCGAATCTGCGAGGGCGAGGGGCAGCTGGTCGGCTGGCACGTTCCGCCGACGCACTGGTCGGTCGCGGCGCAGGCGCGGTTGCAGGCTCCGCAGTTTCGACTGTCGGTCGTGATGTCGGTACAGACGCCGTTGCAGCTCACCTGGCCAGGAATCGGGCACGCCACCGGGACGCAGGTGCTGGCGCGGCACTGGGTGCCACCCGGGCAGACGCGGAAGCAGGCACCGCAGTTGTTGTTGTCGGTCGAGGTGTCGAAGCAGAAGCCGCCGCAGTTCTGGCGAGGCGGGGTGCAGACCGTCGAGCACATGCCGCCCACGCACGACGAGCCCGGAGCGCACTGCCGACCGCACACGCCGCAGTTGAGCGGGTTCGAGTCGAGGTTGACGCAGCTGCCGTTGCAGTTCGTCTGGCCTGGCCCGCACATCGTCCGGCAGGCGCCAGCGGCGCACACACCGCCGGAACCACAGGAGATGCCGCAGCCTCCGCAGTTGCTCGCGTCGGTCTGCGTGTCGACGCACGAGGCGCCGCACAGCACGAGGGGACGGCCGCAGCTCCCCGGCACGCAGCGGCTCGCCCGGCAGAGGTCGTTCGGCATGCACGCGTTGCCGCAGCCACCGCAGTTGTTTCGGTCGGTGGTGGTGTCGGTGCAGGTGCCGTTGCACAGCGACTGGTTGGGCAGGCAGCTCGAGACGCACAGCCCCATCTGGCAGACGCCGCTGGGGCAGGTCCTCCCGCAGGCGCCGCAGTTGTTCGGGTCGGTGAAGGTCTTCACGCAGGCGCCGTTGCAGAGCGTCTCGTCGCTCGCGCAGGCCTTCTGGCAGGAGCCGTTGGTGCAGGCTTCACCCGCGCCGCAGAGCACGCCGCAGGAGCCGCAGTTGAAGCGGTCGGTCGCCAGGTTGACGCAGGCGGTGCCGCACTGAGCGAGGCCGGGAGAGCAGCCCGCGACGCAGCGGCTCGCCTGACAGAGCTGACCTGTGACGCACTTGTTCCCGCAGCTGCCGCAGTTGTTGCCGTCGGACTCGGTGTTGACGCACGAGCCGTCGGAGCACTGGGTGAGCGGCGCGGCGCACTGGCATCGACCGGTGCTGCACTGCTCGAGGCCACTGCACGTCTTGCCGCAGGCGCCACAGTTGGTGCGATCGGTCTGGGCGTCGACGCAGCGCCCGTTGCAGTTGGTGAGGCCGCCGGTGCAGCCGGTGCGACAGACGCCCGCCTGACAGGCCTGCCCCGAAGGACACGCGGTTCCGCACGCGCCGCAGTTGGCCGGGTCGGTCTGGGTGTTGACGCACTGGCCAGAGCAGCGAGTCGTGCCGCTGCCGCAGGGCTGTGGGTTCGAGTCGACGATGCAGCGGTTGGCGACGCAGACGAAGCCGGTCGGGCACGGTGGATCTTCTGGAGTGCCGCAGAAGTACACGGTGGTGCGGGAGCAGCCGGCCCCGCTGAGAGCGATCAACGCCAGCGCGAGAGGCGCGAGCAGGTGGCTCGCTCCAAGAAGCGATCGATTGGAGGACGTCATCGGACGGTGTCCAGGTGGGAGAAATCGGCCCTGTCGGAAGGAACAGTGTAGGGTGATCTGGCCACGAAACGACAGAACGTCACCGTTTTTGTGGGGCCCCGCCTCTGAGGAACCGTCGTGCCGACCCCGCCCTTCAGCCAGCTCCGGTTGCTGCTCGTCGTCCTCGTGGCCGCGCTCTGGGCCTGCGCGCCCAAGCCGATGACGCCGATGGACGCGTCGGTGGAGGACTCGGGCGTCGCCGCGACGGACGCGGGCACCGATGGAGGGGCGGCCGACGCTGGTGACGCAGGCGTCGACGCCGGGGGCGAGGTCGAACCCGATGGAGGCCCTGCCGAGCCGATGAGCTCGAGCCAGGTCCTCTATGCGGACGACTTCGAGCGCTACCCGAACACGGCTGGGGTGAAGGGCAGCTACGGCGATCAGCGAGAGGTGGGCGGCGCGTTGGTGCTGGACGACTTGGGCGACGCGGGCACCCGAACGCTGCGCCTCGACTACGCGGCGGACGGAGGCTGCGCGAACGCCGACGTCTTCTTGAGCAAGGTGACGGCCATCACCAGCCCCTTGAGGGTGGTGTTTCGCTATCGCTTCAAGTTCGAGGCGGGCTTCCGGTTCCAGCAGCCGGCGAGCCACTGCGCGGGCGCAGGCGTCGGCTCGACGGAGTTCGTGCTCGGCCGGGTGATGGGCGGGCGCGGGACGGTGGTGGTCTCCGCGGGCTCCGACGCGCCGCTTCCGGTCATCTACCCGGGCGTGCCTGGCCTGCGCTGGCAGGTGCAGGTGCGTGACGTGCGCGCGCCGGTGACGCCGCAGGAGCCGCACGTGCTCTATCGGCAGCATCTGCGAGTGACGCGGCTCTCGCCGAGCGCGGTCGCCGACGGGCGGTGGCATCGCCTCGCAGTGCTGGTGCAGCGGGAGACGACGCCACAAGCGGGTGACGGCGTGCTGCGCATGTGGATCGATGGAGAAGCGGTGCTCGACTACGACGGGAGCGCCGGGCCAGCCTCGGGCAAGCTCTACACGGGCACGCCGCAGTTCGGGCAGATCACCTACCCCTCGGTGCTGCTCTCCGGCGCGTCGCAGCCGCAGTCGCGGTGGTTCGACGACGTCATTCTCTTCGAGCCCTGAGCGCATGAGGCTGACCCGGTGGACGAGCGCGGTCCTCACGCCGAAGGTGTTCGAGGCCTGCTTCACCACCGCGCCGACCTCGAAGGCGACCGCGTGGCCGCTGCCCCTCGACGCGCGCACCTCGCTCACGATGACGAAGGGCCGACCGGGCACGCCGCGCTCCATTCTCTTCGTCCAATGTCGGGTGCCGCCCTCGAAGGCGACGGTGAGCGACTACCGACGAGTCTGGGTCTCCCAGTCCGGCGCGGCGCTCGTCACCACGGCCTCGACGCGCGCAGACCGGGCCTTCGTCGAGGCGCTGACCCGACGAGCGCTCTCACGGCTTGGTGCAGCGCGCACGCCGCCAGCGCTCGCCCGGGTCGACCGCGCGAGCCTCACCAGCGTCATCGAGGCTGCCACCTTCGGGAAGACGCGCGGGAGCCGAGTCGTCGACGCCGTCGTGGAGGCCGCGACCAACCCCGAGCAGTACGTGCGTCGCCATCTCGCGCGCTGCCGGGCCCGTGGAATCGAACGGCCCGTGAAGGGCCTCCACGTGCTCGCCTTGATCGATCACCTGCCCAGGCGCTTCGTGCTGTCCATCGACTGGAAGGAGGACCCGCCCGACGTGCTCGACGGTCTGCGGAGGCTGTTCGCGAGCGGGCCGGGGCTGCCGCTCGAGGCCGCGAAGGCTCCGTCGAGGCGCGCTGGTCGCGAGAGGCTCGTCGCGGCAGCGGGAAGACGCAGTGGGGCGTGCGTCGTGCAGATCCGAACGGCCTCCGACCTGCTGCACTTCGTCTGCGTTCCCGAGCGTGCGCGGCGGCTGGTGAAGCGCTGGGCGAAGGCGACCTCTCTCCCCCTCGTGGTGCTCGCCTGAATCGCCGGCCGGGTGAAGACGGACCCGTGCGGCGCTCTTCGCCCTCGTCGGAGTGACGGCGTCGCGGAGGCAGGCTCCTGGCTCAGGCGTGGAGCCGAGTCATTCGCTTCGAACGACGCTTCCCTCCTTCTTCCTGAGGGTCGCCTTCATCGCGCGAAGCTGCTGCTCCGTGGGAAACGAGTCGACCTCCCACCGCACTGGTTCGAGCGCGGGCACTCGGCGCATCGCGGCTCCCATCACCTTCAACGCGCTCGCCTGGCTGGCGATGCGCACGACCGGCTTCGCCTCGGTACCAGAGAAGAAGGCGATGTCGTCGGTCTCCGCCAACCAGGTGCGCACTCCCGACGACCAGGTGCCGAAGGTGCGACCGTTCTGCTCCATGACGTCGGCGACGACGACCTCGACGCGGTTGCGCTCGTGCAGGGTGTCGAGGAGCGCCTTCTGTTCGGAATACACGGCGCGCTGCTCCAGCCGACGAAGCGCCGCGACTCGGCCGGCGAGCGCTCGATTGGTCGGCAGCCACCGTTCCCAGCCACCGTCGGTGCGAACGATCGGCTGCAGGCTGATGGGGTACGCCCCCTGACGCTGGGCGGCTTGCTCGCACGCGCGAGTGAGCGTCGCCACGTCGTCTTCACCCGCGAGCAGGAGCGTGTCGCGATCGAGAACGAACGCGACCGGGCGGCCATGGAGGGAGGTACCGTGGCGGTCGACGAGGAGGACACGCGCGGCATCGAAGGTGTCGCGCTCGTGAGCGACCAACCAGCCGCCCTCTTCGACCAACGGCGTGGAGCGGTGCTCGAGGTTCTCCCGAGCGAGCTGGAAGAGCTCGTCGTCCGAGCGAGCCCACTTGGCGGCGAGGAACCGCGGCACGTCGATGACCGACGACGAATGATCGAACACCAACACCTCGCGAAGATGATCGGTCAGGGCGCGCTCGACGGCGTCCGTGACGCCGGCATCGGTGCGGAGCTCCATGTCGAGCGCGCCGATGCCACGAGAGGCGAGATCGCGCACCCGAGGAAGGAGGTGGTGTCGTGCGACGGCGAAGTCCTCCGAAATGACTGCCTCGATGCTGGGCATCAGCAGCGCGGTGACCGTGTTGCGAATCGTCGCTTCACGGCTGGCGCCGGGCTCGCGGCTCGCGAGGTACATGTTGCCGAGAAAGACCGACTTGCCGTCGATCGTCACCTCTTCGACGGTGGCGCCGAGCCGAACCGAGGCATCGGGCGCTTGGCGACGAGCCTCGGCGATGAGCTCCTCGCGAAACGACTCGCGGTCGTCGGTGATGGGTGGCGGCGTCTTTTCCCGAGGACAACCACCAAGGGCGAGCACGAAGAGGAAGAGCCGTGGGGAGGCCGATCGCATCACTTGTGGTACGGCTCGCCGCGCAGAATCGTGAACGCCCGGTAGAGCTGCTCCATCAACACCAGCCGGGCGAGGCGGTGCGGCAAGGTCATCGCCGAGAGCGAGAGCGTCAGCTGGGCGCGCTTGCGAATGGAGTCGTCGAGCCCTTCGTCGCCGCCGATGATGCAGACCACGTGAGGCCCGGTCGCGCGCTGCTTGTCGAGCCACTGCGCGAACTGCACGCTGGTGAGCGCCTTGCCTCGCTCGTCGAGGGCGATGACGACGTCGGTGGGCTTGAGGCGCGCGAGGAGCGCCTGCGCTTCGTCGGCCTTCGCGCGCTCACCCGACTGCTTCGACTCGGGGAGTTCCACCAGCTCGAGCTTCGCCACGTGGCCGAGCCGCTCCGCGTACTCCTCGACGCCCGGCGCGAAGAGGCCCGAGCGATCCTTCCCGATGGAGAAGACGGTCAGCTTCACGCGACGGCGATTCGGGCGGCGTCGCTCCACAGCCCTTCGAGGTCGTACATCTCGCGCTTCTCGGGCGTGAAGAAGTGCACCACCACGTCATCGAGGTTGAGGCACACCCAGTCGGGCGACTTCTCGACCGACGAGGGGCGGCGATGGCGTTGGTCGAGCAGCTCTTCGACCCCGTTCTTGAGCGCCTCGAGCTGCACGTCGGAGTCGCCGCTCGCGAGCACGAGGTAGTCGTAGCCGACCGACTGCGCCTTGTGGCTGAGGTCGAGCACCACCACGTCGTTCGCCTTCTTGTCGAGCGCCGCGCCGGCGACGGCCTTGGCCAGCTCGAGGCCCTCGGGGTTGGCGGGCCCTCGCTTGAGTGCCGCCGACACCTTCTTCTTGGCGACCGGCCGCTTGGCCGAGGGTCGCTTCGAGGTGCGCGGCGCGACCTTTCGTTTGGTGGGCTTCGCCGCGGCCTTCCGCTTCGGGGCCGGCGCGGGCTTCTTCTTGGCGCTCCCCTTCTTCTTGAGAGCGGGCTTCTTCTTGGGCTCAGCGCGCTGGCGGGTCGTCTTCTTCTTCGCAGCCATGGGGGCTGTGTACACCGCAAGCCAGCGGGAGTTGAGCGGAACCTCGCTTGGTCAGCGAATCTGCCCGTCGCCTTCGATGACGAACTTCTGGGCGGTGAGCTCCTCGAGGCCCATCGGCCCGAAGGCGTGCAGGCGCGAGGTGGAGATGCCGACCTCGGCGCCCAGGCCCAGCTCGCCGCCGTCGTTGAAGCGGGTCGAGGCGTTCACCACCACGGCCGAGGCGCAGACTTCGCGGGTGAAGCGCCGGGCCGCGTCGCGGGAGCCGGTGACGATGGCCTCGGTGTGCTCGCTGCCATAGCGGGCGATGTGGGCGAGCGCGCCGTCCAGCCCGGGCACGACCTTCACCGCGCAGACGAGCTCGAGGAATTCCTTGCCGAAGTCGCGCTCGGCCGCCGGCGTCACCGGCACGTTGGCGCCCTTCAACGCCGCGACCGTCTTCTCGCACCCGCGGAGCTCGACGTTCTTCGCGACGAGGGCCCGGGCGAGCCGGGGGAGCGCAGTCGGAGCGCTGGCCTCGTCCACCAAGAGGCACTCCATCGCGTTGCAGACGCCCGGCCGCGAGGTCTTCGCGTTCACCACGATGCGCTCGGCCATCTCGAGGTCGGCGTCGTGGTGCACGTAGACGTGGCAGACGCCTTGGTAGTGCTTCACCACCGGCACGCGTGCGTTCTCGGCGACGAAACGAATGAGGCCCTCTCCGCCGCGGGGAATGCAGAGGTCGATGAGGCCGTCGAGCGAGATGAGGGCGAGCATCGACTCGCGGCTGGTGTCGGGCACGAGCATCGCCGCGTCGCTCGGGAGCCCCGCGGTGACGAGGGCCGCGCTCAGGGCGCTCGCGATCGCCTGGTTCGAGCGAAACGACTCGGAGCCACCACGGAGCAGCGCCACGTTGCCGCTCTTGAGACACAACGCGGCGGCGTCGCTCGTCACGTTGGGCCGCGACTCGTAGATCATCAGCACCACCCCGAGCGGCAGGCGCACCTTGCGAATCTCGAGGCCGTTCGGCCGCTGCCAGGTCGAGGTCACCTTCCCGATGGGGTCGTCGAGGGAGACGAGGTGCTCCACCGCCGTGGCCATCGCGTCGATGCGCGCGCCGTCGAGACGGAGCCGATCGAGGAACGCGCCGTTCTTCCCAGAGGCGGTGGCGTCGGCGAGATCCTGCGCGTTGGCGGAGAGGATGGCGGCCGTCCGGCTCCGGAGCTCCTTGGCCAACTCGGTGAGCGCGCGGTTCTTCTGCGCGGTCGATGCGCTCGCCATCAGCCGGCTGGCCGCCTTCGCGCGGGTGGCGAACTCGCGCATCGCGTCGAGCGTGCTCACTTGGCGAGCTCCCAGCCGGTGGTCGTCGGGAGCACGCCCTTGGGCGCCGCGCTCGCCTCGAAGATGGAGGTCAGCGTGATGGGGCTCGTCACCCCACCGCGAAACACGCGGGCGCCGCCGCAGCAGCTGGCGACGAACTCGAACTGGGTCGCGCTCGTCCATCGCCACTGCCCGTGCACCGAGGCCGTCTCTCCGACCTTGGGCGCTTCGACCGCGGTCGCGCCAGCCATCGTCTCGAGCCCACTCGTCGCGACGAGCCGGTAGGGGCCGAACCGATCCTCGAGCAGCGCGACCGAGGAGCAATCGGGCGCGAAGACGTCGAAGCTCCAGTCGGAAAAGGTGAGCTCGCCCTTCGGCGTGAAGGGCACCGAGGTGCCGTCAGCGAAGCGGAAGGTGAGGCCGGTGACGCCGTAGGCCTTCGGCGTGGGAGGACCGTCCTTCGGGAAGTCCGCGTCGCTCCCGCTCCACACCGCGGTGACCTTTCCGCATTCCACCGCGTGGTAGGCGCCGGCGAGCGAGACCACCTTGGGCGCCTGAGGGTCCGGCGGTGGAACGTACCGCTCCTTCTTCGAGCAGCCGGCGAGGAGCAGGAGGAGGCAGAGGCGACGCATTGCGACGATCGTCGGCCCAGGGGCTCCTTGAATCAACCGCCGAATGGTACGTCCTCGGCGTCGGAGGGCACGACCCAGATGAGTGGAGAGCGACAGATCGAGATGTGGTGGGTGTGTTCGAGCTGCCACCACCGCAACCTCGGTCGCCACTCGACGTGTCAGGGCTGCAGCAACCCCAAGGACGGCTCGGAGGCGTGGGTGATGCCGGAGGACCCGGCAACTGCTCCGACGGTGACCGACCCCAAGCTGCTCGAGCTGGCCACCGCGGGCCCGGCGTGGCGCTGTGAGTATTGCGGGAGTGATCAGCGCGCGACGGACGGCGCCTGCGGCCAATGTGGTGCCAAGCGCGCGCGCCCGGCGGCGCCGGTCTCCCCGGCGAGCTCGACGGCTCGACCGGCGGCGAAGACGGGTTCGGGCTGTGGCGCGTTCTTCCTCACGCTCCTCGGCATCGGCGGCGTGGGCGCCTTCCTCGCGCACGAGCGGCATGCCTCGGGCACCTTCGACGCCGAGGTCGTCGAAGGCAGCTGGAAGGTGAGCGCGGCGGTCGAGCGGCTGGTCTGGGTGAGCGACGAGGGGTTCAAGGAGCAAGCACCTCCCGATGCGATCGAGCTCGAGCGCACGGGCGAGCGGGTGCACCACGTCGACTCGGTTCCCGCGGGTCTCACCGAAGAGACGTACACGGTCGAAGTGCCGGCGGGCACGAGGAAGCGGCAGGTCTCCGAGACGGTGAGCGACGGAGAGTCCGTCACCAGCACCACCGAGCGGGTCCGCTGCGGAGAGACCTGCAGCTCGGGCCCACAGTCCTGCCGAGAGGTCTGCACGCCGAACGGCAACGGGTTCGCGACCTGCCGGCAGCAATGCGAAGCGGGCCCTCGGCGCTGCGAACCGAAGTGGTGCAACGAGACGAAGACCCAGCGCACGCCGAAGTCGAAGGTCGTGGTGCGAGAGGTCGACGAACCGGTGACACGCACCGAGACGCGCACGCACCTGGTGCAGGCGTACCGCGACGTGCCGCGCAAGCAGCCGGTCTACTCGTGGAAGGTGAAGCGGTGGCGCGCGGTCGACGCCTTCGAGCGCCACGGCACCGGGTTCGAGCCAGAGCCGGTGCCGACGCCTGCTGGCCCGGAAGAACGAGTGAAGGTGGAGGCCTTCGGTTGGGTCGTCTTCAAGCGCGCCTGGTGGTGGCCGTTGGGCGAGCAGCAGTGGAACTACTCGACGCGCTCGGTCGACGAGCTTGCGTCACTCGGCCAGCGCAGGCGGGTGCGCCTCACCGTGGATGGGCCAGCGATCGTCGCCGTGGAGTGACGCGTCCGACCAAGAAGGTTCGGCGATGCAGCGGATTCGAGGCATAAGGCCGGCATGACCAGCCACCGCGTGCTTCTCGTCCTGTTGTCGTTCCTGGGGTGCGGCAAACCGCTCGCGAAGGTCGTGGCGGAGAATCGCCCGGCGCTCGACGCGCAGCGCGAGAAGTTCCTCAAAGCGGCGGCGGCGGTGACGACTGGAGCGCGACCGGCCGAGTGCACGCTCCCCAAGGACCTCGTCCATCACGAGACCGTCGAGCTCATGCACGAGAGCGCCGCTGAGGAGATCGACACCGAAGACTCGAAGACGAACCACGTCACGGTGAAGCTCGACCCGCATCAGAGCGACCTCCGGCTCGCGCTCGCCTGGTCGAGCCCCAAGCGGCCACCGATGCGCGGCAAGCCGTTCCCCTACTCGCTGTTGGGCGACGACGCGGCGAGCGAAGGGTCGATTCGCGCCATCGAGCGCGCCAAGGGCATCAAGTACGTCGTCTTCACCCGCATCTCCGAGCGCGACGACACGGCGGGGGTGGTGAAGGCCGAAGCGGTCGTCACCTCGCTCGCCGACGCGAAGGTGCTCTGCGTGGTGAGCGCCGAGGGCAAGGCCGACCCGCAGAACGAAGGCCAGGTGCGCGAGTTGGTGAAAGTGGAGAAGAAGACCGGGAAGCAGCTGGGCGTCGTCCGCACCGACATCGTCGGCGACTACGAAGACAAGGTGACGACGGCGGTGGCGAACGACTTGAAGCTCAAGCTCGAGAAGACGCTCGGCTTCGACGCCTGGGCTCGGTGATCCGTCTCAGTCGGCGCCGGGCCTGATCATCCGTCTCAGTCGGCGCCGAGCCTGATCATCCGTCTCAGTCGGCGCCGGGCCTGATCACCCGAGCGCGAAGCGCTTCAGCGTCTTGGCGACGAGCGCCTGGTACTTCTTCGGGTCGGGCGCGCGCTTCACCTCGGCCCAAGTGTGATCTCTCCGCGCGTCGACGGTAACCTCCGCGACGGCGAGGTGGGCCTCGTCGAGGTACACGTGCACCGGCGGGCGACGGTTCTCCACCTCGTGATGAACGACGTCGCGCGACGCCTGCTCCCCGACACGGAGCCAGTGCACAGCGTGAATCGTGCGGAGCGTTCGCAGCAGCTCGTTGGCCGCGCTCGGCAGCCGAGCCGGAACGTCGAGGCGCGTCCTGGAGCAGCTTGCGGGTGAAGCGCACCGGGTCGGCCTGGAGCGGCACCTCCTCCGCGGCCCAATCGAGCAGCGTGCGGTCCTTGCGCCGCAGGAGCGTCTTCATGAACTCGATCTCGTGCTGCCGCCCGCCCTCGCGATACCAGGCGAGCTCGAAGGCGTTGAGGGCGGCGAGCGCGGCGGCCTCGTTCACGTGAACGGTGCGCTTCTCGGTCCGTTTTCCCTTCTTGTCGACGGTGGTGAGGAAGCTCACTTCGTCGAGCACGCGCACGATGGCCGCGTGAACACCACGCTTCGAGTGAGCTGAGCCTCCGAGGTACTCGCGCGAGATGCCGCCCTTTCCTTCGACGTAGACCGACCCGGTGTCGACCCAGCCCTTCGGCCGCACGGTGGCGAACGACGTGAAGAAGCGCTTCGCCTCCGCTTCTTCCTCGAAGGTGAGCCCGACGCTCTGCAGGTTGCGAGCGTTGTTCTCGCCGGCGCAGACGAGCACCCGCCGCCCGAACCGCAGCGCCTCGGCGTACTGCGCACCCTTCCACCGCATGCTGCGTTCGTCGAGCGTCTTCGCGTCGTCGAGCCAGTCCTTCAGCGCGTCGAGCCGCACCAGCCGGTTACCCCAGTGGAGCGAGTCGTGAGGCTCGGTCGTCACCTCCACCCCGGCCGCTGGCGTCTTGCCGGAGAGCAGCTGCGCCGCGCGCGCGTCGGTGATGATGAGCCTCAGCCGTGCCTTCTTGTCGTCGTGGAGCACCGTCGTCATTCGTTTCTCCTCTGTCGCGCAAGGCGGGCGACTCGCGGATTGCGCGACGGCAGGTGGCGGAACGCACCCGTCGCGCCCACCGCCCAGACGGTCGGCCCGATGCAGCCGTCGACCCACTCGCCCATCATCGGAACTCCGCAGGACCCCAGCAGGACAGCGCAGACGAGTCGCCACATCGAGTCACCCTCTCGGTGCGCTGTGCCCATCCGCCTCCGCTGTGAAAGGAGCGAAGAGCAGTCTTTCGTCGTGAAGCGGCGCCGCTCTGTGGAAAGCTCCGGCCCTTCTTGGGAGGGTCCATGTCCGACGGCAAACGCTACTTCGAGTTCAGTGAAGGGTCGTCCAACAAGTTCTGGGAAGTGTGGATGACGGGCACGACCGTCTACACGCGCTACGGAAAGATCGGCGCGAGCGGCCAGACCACCGTGAAGGACGAGGGCAGCGCTGACAAGGCGCAGAAGCTCTACGACAGCCTCGTTCGCGAGAAGACGAAGAAGGGCTACCAGGAGAAGGGCGGCTCGCCCGCGGCTCCACCGGCGAAAGCCGAAGCGCCCGCGAAGGCCGCCAAAGCGAGCGCACCCGAGGCGCCGAAGAAGGCCGAGAAGGCCCCCGCGCCTCCACCGCCCGCCGCCGCAGGAGGCACCCGCCGCTTCGAGTTCACCGAGGGCGGCTCGAGCAAGTTCTGGGAAGTCACCGTCGACGGCAGCTCGCACACCGTTCGCTACGGGAAGATTGGGACGCCCGGCCAGGAGAAGTCGAAGTCCTTCGGGAATCCGGCTGCGGCCACCGCCGACGCCGAGAAGCTCATCAAGGAGAAGACCGGCAAGGGCTACGCCGAGGTCGCGGTCGCCGGCGGTGGTGGCGGTGGAGGAGGCCCCGAAGCGCCGCCGCTCGACCCCTCGGAGCTCTCGACCAAGTTCGCCGCCATCGACAAGGCGCCCGAGAAGCCCGACGCCTACCTCGTGTTCGCCGACTGGCTCGAGGGCCAGGGCCACCCATGGGGCAAGTTGATCGCCCAGCAGCACGCCATCGCCACCGCGCCCAACGCGAAGAAGAAGGCCGAGCTCGAGCGAGAAGAGACCGCGCTGCTCCAAGCGCAGGGCCACGCCATCTTGAAGGACCTCGCCCGCGCCGGCCGGCCGACGAACTTCGAGTGGCACTACGGCTTCATCACCCACGCCACCATCGCCTCGCCGACCGACAAGCCGGTGCTCGACGATCGGCTCGAGACCCTGTTCTCCCTGCCCGCCGCCCGGGTGATGAAGAAGCTGACGCTCCACGCCCAGCCGGCGCGGCTTCAGACCCGGCGCGACTGGGACGACTCTCCCGAGAACGTGGTGAACCCGTGGAAGGGCGTCGCCGCTGCGCTCGGCAAGGCGCCAGCCACGCTCGATTCGCTCGCCTTCGGAGAGCCGCCTCCCACCGGCGCCGCAGCCTACGTCGCGATGCCGCCGCTCGCCGAGTTCGCCAAGGCCATGCCCAAGCTCGTCTCGCTCGAGGTGCAGGGCGCGGGTGCGGGTGTCGGCGGTGGGCTGTCGGGCACCTGGGGCTTCCCGCAGCTCACCACGCTGGTGGTTCGCTTCGCTGCGCCCGAGGCCGCCGACCTCGAGAACCTCGCGGCTGCGAAGCTGCCCAAGCTCGAG
>Ga0268298_10002602_pt1 | contig 19589 bp, 20 predicted proteins | sample WWTPWeurt_MetaG_FD_194462 | JGI IMG/M metagenome (GOLD analysis project Ga0268298, IMG submission 194462) | Activated sludge microbial communities from WWTP in Nijmegen, Gelderland, Netherland - WWTP Weurt | ecosystem: Engineered > WWTP > Aerobic digester > Activated sludge | place...
CGGCAGGCACTTTGTCTTTCAACGGCATCTCGCAAATTGCCGGGATGATTGAAAAAGCGCTGAAGAAGGCAGTCCGTCAAAGCAAAAAATTCGCCACTTAGAGGTTAAGAATGAACATATCTTCTGTTTTATTAGTAGACGATGATGCAAACATTCGTCGTATCACCCAACTCGTCTTGACTCGCATGGTGCCATGGGAAGTTAAACTAGCAGATTCGGGCAAAGAAGCGCTCGATATTTTGACTGAGTATCAGCCCGACCTGATCTTGCTTGATGTAATGATGCCAGGAATGGACGGACCCACAACTCTCAACATTATCAAGCAAACATATGGAAATGCAGCGCCGCCAGTCATATTCATGACAGCAAAAGCATTTAAAACTGAAGTAGAGCATTACTTGAATCTAGGCTCTGCAGGTGTGATTACTAAACCATTCGATCCCAAAGGATTGCCTGAAGAAATCCAGACCATTTTTAAAAATTGGAACAAAGGAAAAATCGTCGCATGAAGTTACAAGTGCGAATTTCTGAAAGAACTTTTGGGTTCTTTCTAGCTCTATGGGCTTGTCTTATAGGTTTGTGCTATTACGCCTTGATTGCCTATAGCGCAAATGCTGGTTTGCACAATCACGAGAACGATTTGAAATTTTGGCCAGAGAAAAGCGAACTCACCAGAAACAAAGGGAGATTTACCCTGGTAACTTTTTTTCACCCTTATTGTCCGTGCTCTAAAGCCAGTCTCAATGAATTAAATAAAATAATGTCACGCACTCACCACAATATGGACTGTCAGATTATTTTTCTAAAACCATCTACAAATGAGCCTGACTGGGAAAAATCATATCTCTGGCAACTTTCAAGTCAAATTCCAAATAGCACCCGCAAAACCGATGTGAATGGAATGCTTGCAAAATCATTCAATGCCACCACGTCAGGACAAACATTTTTGTACGACCCAGATGGAAAACTAGTTTTTTCTGGAGGAATTACAACATCCAGAGGACACGAAGGAGATAGCCAGGGCAGTATTGCCATAGAAAATCTATCCGCCGCAAGAGAAGCTAAAACCAGTTGCAGTCAAGTTTACGGTTGCCCACTGTTCGAAAACAAAATTTAGTAAGGAACTGAAGAATATGTTTATTACACAAATGCCGAAAATCGAGCTCGATGGACGTGCAAAAGAAATTTTCGATCAGCAGCTGCTAGAGTCAAATATAAAAGTCGACAGATTGTTTGCTAATCTACTAATCATTCAGTGGACTGCTGGCTTTCTGATTACGTTATTCATTTCGCCGCTGGCGTGGGAAGGTAAAACCAGTTATCTACACCCACATATCTGGTTTGCCATTGCATTTGGTGCATTAATAACACTGCCCGCCTTGCATTGCATTTACATGTATCCTGGTAAAGCGATTACAAGACATGTTGTAGCCATAAGCCAAATTCTGTTTTCAGCCTTACTAATTCACCTGACTGGTGGGCGCATAGAAACGCACTTTCACATTTTTGGCTCACTTGCATTTCTTGCTTTCTATCGCGATTGGCGCGTACTTTGTACGGCTTCTTGTATGGTGCTTGTCGACCATATTTTGCGCGGCATTTTGATTCCTGAATCGGTCTACGGAGTATTGAATTCGGACCCGCTTCGCTCGCTAGAGCATGGAATCTGGGTTCTTTTTGAAGATATCATTCTGATCAGTGCTTGCCTTAACGGCAAAAATGAGCTGAAACTAGCAGCCATGCAAAGAGCTCAAATAGAAGAAACAAACGAACAATCAAAAGATTTAGCTGAATCTAGAGCCTTAAAACTTGCATCAAGCGAACAAAAACTGTCTGAAATTTTAGACTCGGTTTTAGATGGTTTTATTATGACCGACATAAACGGTGTAATTACTACCTGGAACAAACAGGCTGAAAAAATATTCGGTTGGAAAGCCGAGGAAGCGATTGGCACAAATCTTGCAGCTTTCATATCTTTGCCACCAAATACGATTACCGGCTATTCTCGCGTAGCAATGCTCTCATTGGATGAGAAACGCGAATTCACCAAACGTCGAACAGAAATTTCTGCTTTCCATAAAAACGGTCAAGAAGTCCCGATTGAAATAACGTTGACACCGCATCAAGACAATGAAAGCTGGATATTTTCTGTTTTTGTTCGTGATATTCAAGACCGCAAAAAATCCGAAATGACTGCAAAACAACTGACCTCTATCGTCAATGCCTCTCAAGACGCCATCATCGGCGAAAATCTGGATGGCACAATTGTTTCGTGGAGTCCTGGCGCAGAGAGAATGTATGGATACAAAGCCGAAGAAATGATCGGGGCTAATATCAGGATGATAATTCCTGGAGAAAAAATTGAAGAATTTGAAGAGCTATCAAATCTTGTACGTATCGGTGAATCGGTAAACGATTTCGAAACACTGCGAATCAAGTCCGATGGCAGCACCCTTGAAGTTTCACAAGCTGTTTCGCCAGTTAAAAATGAATTTGGCACTATACAGGGAATCTCGGTTATTGCAAGAGATATTACACACCGAAAAGAAGTAGAAAAACGTATCAACGAATTTTACTCCACTGTTTCGCACGAATTGAGAACACCACTTACATCTATTCGTGGAGCCTTAAGTCTTGTTGCCGACGAAATTGTCGAGCCCGATTCTGACGAAGCAAAAGAAATGATCCGTATCGCTCGCAATTCATCAGAACGCCTAGTTAATATCATCAACGATATTTTGGACTTGCGCAAAATTGAAGCCGGCAAGCTCGAACTGCACAAAGAAACCATTTCGGCTCGGTCAGTCGTTTTGCGTGGTATCGAATTGATGGATGGAATGGCTCGCAGTGCCGATGTTACGTTGTCTTCAACCATAGATCCAGATTTGACTCTTTCAGCAGATGCCTCGCGCTTACTTCAGGTTTTGACTAATTTATTATCAAATGCAATCAAATATTCTGAGCAAGGGGATTTGGTCAATATTACGGTTGAAGAAAATGAATTTGGACGAGCCAGATTTTCTGTTACCGATGAAGGTCCAGGAATTCCGCTCGAGCACCAGAATAAGTTGTTTGAAAAATTCCAACAAATAGACTCATCTGATACTCGTCCCAAAGAAGGCACTGGTCTTGGTCTTGCAATCTGCAAAGCTATCATAACTCAACATGGTGGCGAAATTGGAATGCACAGCCTTCCTGGACTTGGGTCTACTTTCTGGTTCGAATTGCCAATGATCAAAAATGAGGAGAAAACCGAAGACAATGCGCAGGCAGACGACCAAAAGCTTGTGATGATTGTCGAAGACGATGAGAATTTGATTCAGTTTCTTAAATTACGTCTGCACAAAGATGGTTATGCCACCAAACATGCAACCTGCAAAGAACAGGCTCTACAAGTACTGAGCAGATGCAAGCCAGATGTTATTTTGATGGATCTGCTATTACCTGACGGCAATGGGCTTGAAATCATAGAACAGACACGAAAAATAGAACATCTCAAAGATTTGCCGATTATCATCATGACCGGTAAAAATGTAGAAGACCTTGAATGCTCTCCACCTGTAGTATTTGACTGGTTTGTCAAACCTTTCGATCAATCCAACCTAATACGCTCGGTAGAGCGAGCCACTACCGATATTCCCAAGCGCAAAGTGCTTGTAATCGAAGACGACACTGATACAAGAGCTGTCATTGTTGCTCAACTGAAGAAGCTGAAAGCACATTGCTTAGAAGCAGAAAACGGCATTCAAGCGCTGTCTATCGCACGTTCAACTCATCCAGATGTGATTGTACTCGATGTAGGAATTCCCCAAATGGACGGATTCAAATTTGTTGAATCGCTCAATAACAGCGGGTCAGATAAGTGTCTTGTGCCACTTATCGTATATTCGGGAGAAGAATTCACCGAGGCTGATAGACGAAAACTCACTTTAGGCATTACAAGACATATGACAAAAGGGCGCGTTTCACCTGACGAATTTGTTTCTGCTGTGCGCGAGTTGCTAGATACGGTGACTTCACCGCAGCAAGCTTCAACAGATCCCATAGATAGCTTGCAGACAGCTTAACCAGACCATTGCCAAGCAGCGATTTAATACGCTCCTTTGAACAGTTTATATACAATTGCGACTCTTAACTGATTACTCCTCTTTATAAGGGTCCAACTGTGAGCAATAGAGAAAACAACAATTTAAGCGAGGTTACAGTCAGTGGCATTAGCCGCCGTCTGTTCCTTACAAAAGGAATAGCAGCCGCAGGCTCCATCTTCGTGGCGCTTAAAACTTTCGATTTAAATGCACTTGCTGCTTCCAGCAAAAAAATAAAATTAGATGCTGCATTGCTCAAAACCAAATACGGTTTCAAAGGAAAAATATTCACTGGCAAAGACGACAATTTCGACGCGGCAGTAGTTGGAGGTTTATGGAACCGCTTGAGACCCACAAACCGAAGACCGCAAATGGTTGCACAAGCGCTGGATGAAGACGATGTGGTAGCAGTCGTAAAATACGCTAAAGCAAACAAAGTAAAAGTAGCCATCAGAGGCGGTGGACACAACTGGTGCTCACCTTCTGTAAGAAACAGCGGCATCATGCTTGACTTGACCAATATGAATCAAGTCATTTCTATTGATGCCGACAAAAAACGTGCGGTTTTACAGCCAATCATTAGCAACAGACAAGCACAAGAAGAGCTAAACAAAGTCGGACTGTCATTTCCAACAGGACATTGTCCTCAAGTAAAACTTTCAGGCTATTTTCTAAGTGGTGGCATGTCATGGAATCAAGGTAGTTGGGGACACGGTTACGAAGGACTTGAAGCAATCGAGATGGTGACTGCAGAAGGCAAAAAGATCACCGCCTCAGCCACAGAAAATCAAGACTACTTCTGGGCTGCTCGTGGCTCTGGTCCTGGATTCTTTGCCGTATGCACCAGATACCATCTGAAATGCTTCCCTCTGCCCAAAGCTATTACTGCTAGCGTTTATTACTATCCTTACAATGAGATAGAAAAAATAGCTGAGTGGCTTGGACCTCTCGCCAGTCAGATGCCTTCAAGTATAGAACTGAGTCTTTTTGCTGTACACGCGCCAGACGATATCGCCGACCAGTGCAAAGAGTCTAATGGCAAGGTTGCCCTTGTGACCGCTACAATGTTTGCAGACAACGAAGACAATGCCAGATACGAACTTCAAGTGCTCGACAGTTGCCCGCTACTTGCAAAAGCAATCAAGAAATCGATTGCCGAACCATGCACTTTCCCACAACTCTTCGATGCTTCTGGAGCCCTTTGGCCAGATGGTTTACGCGCGAAAGTAGACGCTTGTTTCTTCGATGCTCCGCTTAGTGAAGTGTTCAAAGCAAACAAAGAACATTTCCTCAAAGCAGATCCTAAAACTGTTTATATGTTTGCTGTATTCACCGGCAAAAATCCAGAGCCACCAAGCGATGCTTGCTTTTCAATGCATGCAAAACTCTATGGCGGTCCCTGGACAATGTGGGAGAAAGCCGAGGACGATGCCAAACAAATTGAATGGCATAACACCTGTGTAAAAAACATGGCACCACTAATCAAAGGGCATTACATATCGGAATCAGATACTGTAGATCATCCTGAATATGTGGAAAAAGCAGTCAGCAAAACCAACCTTGAAAAGCTGCAAGCAATGAGAGCCAAATACGATCCCGATGGTGTATTTTTCAATTTCAGCGATGGATTGAGCTAAAAATACAAAGAACTATTTGCTCCAGAAATCCATTACGAAAACGTCGTCTACCAGAGGCAAATTTTTGTTTTTGAAGGCGACGTGTTCGGGATGAGTCAAATAGGTATCTCGGTCTTTTTCGTTTTTGAATTTAATTACAAAAGCGTCGGTAAAGTCTTTATTGCGTTTTTCAACACTGTTGTTCTCGCCGCTTTCAATAGAAACAATTGCGGGAATCTTTTTCTTTAAGGCTTTAAAATTGGCTCTTAATGCCACCTTTTCAGCATCGCTTGTAGTTGATTTGTATTTGAGCGCCACAAAATGTACAATGCGCGAACCTCGCACTGCGCCTCGACTTTGCAAGACAGAATACGTGGTAACGAGTATGGCGCAAACCAAGAATGTATATAGTTTTTTCATTAGCTAATTTCCGCGGCCCGAAGCAACTCTACTAATTCTTCATGGAACAATTCGATTGTGTACTGAGTATCGAAAAGCATACGTATTCGTCTATTAAACTCAGCTGCACCTATCTTGTATTTTTTACCTTGCGGCACCACGGCTGAAAGTTTTTCCAAATTCGGCTCAGACATCGTGCGCAAATATTTTCCTTTCTTCCAGTTATCCACCAAAACCTGAGACCTAGTTTTACCATCTCTAGCGCCAGGTGGAACAGAGTCCAGATATTTTATTACCAGCTTCGACTCATGATCAGTTGCAACCGGTTTTTGAATTTTGAACACATCAGTCAAAATGGTTGCATCGCCATCTACCGGTTTTTTGTAGCCCATATTTGTTTGAGCAAAAGCAAGCATCGATAAACAAAGTCCGATACTACTTGCCAAAAGCAATAATTCAGACCCCAGTGCTCCACGTCCGTTCAAGAAAGCTGGTCCTGACAAAACGCCAAGTACACCTATTTGCATAAAGTTAAGCGTAAAAATAGAGTTCAAGATTTTCTGTTGTTTGGCATTTAGCGCTCCCTGACCGGCGAACGCCCAGGATAAATCACGGTCGATTCGACCTGATACCATCCTCACTTCCATAGAAGCTCCAAGAACTTTATCGAGAACATCAACCTTAAGACCAAGCTCCTCGTCGGTTAGCGGCAAATTTTCATGCCCCTGACGCAATTGTTTGAGTTGCATCAGTCGCTCCACTTTGGGCAAAATTCCAAGCAAATTCGCAGCCTCTTTTGCTCCTGGAGTCAGAGAAACAGCTTGTCCTTCCAACTGAATTCTATCCAGAGCAGATACTGGTTTATTCAAAACACTGAACTGCATAAACATAATAATAAAAGCAAGAAAGATACCTTTTATTTTGCGGGCAATCATTATTTCTCTCCAGCTTGAACATTAGTAACTGCTTGATGAAGCTCGAACAAAGCCCCATCAAATTCTTCGATATGAGTTTTGAAATCGTGCAATATTTCAATTCTCTGACTGACTGTTTTGATTCCTTCTAGACGTGTCTTTTCATTAGTACCGTCCATGAGGTCTCGCTGTTTTTCATTATTAGCAGAAAGCCCTTTGAGCGCTTCCCAATGCTTCAAGATTATTTCGCGTCGAGGTTCATTCGACCCTTTTCCAGGAATGGGCGAATTGAAATATTTCCACAAATAACTTTGATTGGCATATTCAGGCTTAAAACCTGGATCTGTCACGTGCGATAACATATTGGCACCATCGGTGGTTTTGCGATAAATTAGATTTGGTGCATACATGTTTATAACAGGCAAACAGCCACTCATTCCAAAACTGGTCATTGCTATTTCCTGACGGAATATAGGATAGACAGCGGCTATAGCTAGCGAGTTTTTGACTATGCCAAGCACACCGTTTTGAGTAAAGTTAAAAGTATTAATCAAGTTATTGGTCAATCTTTTTCGATTGTTCAGCGTTTCTAGATGCACATTGTTTACTGCGATGTCGAAATTTATTTGCGCCACCACTTTGCGAACTTCTTCTGATGCAACAAACATTCGCCACAAACACATTAACCTGGCGCTCTGTAACGCTTTAGGCGCATCAGCCATGTCTTTGCCAGAGCGTTGTTGGGTTCGCAACATTTCGACTACAGGTCTGATATTAAGCAAATCTGCTAATTCAGCAGCGTCAGCGCGAAGCTCATTATTAGCCTCGGCTTGAAGATTGCGTGCGGGAGTAATCTGAATATCGATATACTCTTTAGACGGCTTTGCTTCAGCTGCGCCGCCGTGTGAAAAGACATAGCCGATCAACGCAAGACATATGAATGTCTTATTTTTCAATTTGGTATGTCACCCCCAAGTAACCAACAAATGATACCTTAAACGTTATTCGAAGCGAGTTGTCATGCACGCTTGACATTCCCCATTTCGGCGGAATATTCCATACTTCTCTATATCTCAAGTAGAATTGTGCAAGTTGAAGGATACAAAAGGGCTCCAGGTCGAACATGACTAATTCGGGCAAATCGGAAAAGGTTTTCTGTCTAAACTGTGCGCGCAGATTCACAGAAGATATTCGTTATTGTCCAGACGACAATACTGAATTAGTGCCAATTGCTACCGAAGGTCTGATTGGCAAAGTTTTTGCAGACAAATACCTGGTAGAGTCTGTGCTTGGCAAAGGCGGAATGAGCACCGTATATAAAGCCAAACAGACTTACATGGAGCGCATAGTGGCGCTTAAACTATTACACCCTCAACTGGTATCAGATCCAACCAGTGTGCAGCGCTTTTCGCAAGAAGCAAAAGCAGCTGCAAGCTTGTCACATCCAAATATCATAACGGTCTATGATTTTGGTATCACGTCCACAGGCGAAGCTTACCTTGTAATGGACTATTTAGTTGGCTCTTCTCTGTCTTCGATTTTAGATATGAGCGGCCCTATTCCAGAAGCCGAAGCGCTCGATATATTCAGACAAATTTGCCGGGGACTTGTTCACGCTCACAACAAAGGAATCGTGCACCGCGATCTCAAACCCGCCAATCTGGTCCTCACTGCGGACGACGATGGTTCTGTACTTGTGCGCATAGTTGATTTTGGTATCGCAAAAATTCTGCCTTCAGACGGAGAAGCATCACAAGGACTGACAAAAACCGGAGATATTTTTGGAAGTCCGCTATACATGAGCCCAGAACAATGGACGGCAAGCAAACTCGACTATAGGTCCGACATCTATTCTCTGGGTTGTGTGATGTATGAAATTTTGACCGGCATGCCACCATTCGCCGGCGACACTCCTATGGATACAATGAACCTGCACTTAAACGAGCCAGCACCGCCGTTTCGAGAAACAAATCCGCACGTAAAAATATCCAAAGAATTAGAACAAGTGGTGCAAACCTGCCTTGAGAAAAAAGTAAATCACCGATATCAAACAGTGTCAGAAGTTTTACACGCACTTCCAGACGCTGGTGCATCGCCTGTTTCTAGCCAGACTGGGACTGTTATAGTTAAACTCAATCAAATGGTCGAGTCTGCCCAACAAAAGTCTGGCGGCTCGCAAAACTCAGTACAAACCTCTAAGCAAAAAACCGTCATAGATAGTCGCCGTCCCCGTGCTATCAGAAAACTGATTAAAGAGTCACGCACCAAACTCGGTATCATATCAAGCGTTGGTCTTGTAGTACTACTTTTGTTTTTATTTTTGTATCCCGGACCAGAAGAAGACCCCGGGTCACCTGCAGCTAAAACTTATTGGCAGTTATTGATGACAGCAAGCAACTGGGCAACCAGTAGCGGCAATTATGGATTGTCTGAAAAACTGATGAATACAGCCATGAAAGACCTCGATCAAAATGTAGGAGGTTTTTCACGCAAGTTCGAAACAATGCGCAGTTTGAATAATCTATATGTTGCAACAGGCAAAACGAAAGAGCAAGAAGCTCTTCAGAACAAAATGTATGATCTTTATACGCAAGAGTATGAAAATCGCGGCAAACATCTAATAGAGATGCTCACAGAGACCGAAAATTACATCAAGCAGTTAGAGGCACAAGGCGATTCAGTCCGCACTCATATGTCTGACCGCCGTTTAAATTGGTCTGGCTCGGTAACCAAAATCATTGCTGTGGCAAGAAGTCTTGAAGAAGTCTATTCATTTGAGCTTGAATACAAGCTGCTCGACATGGCAGAACGCGTTTTGACAAAACTATATGGCGTCAGATTTCATGGACTGGCTCCATTGAAGCTCGAACGAGCCGACTTTTTGATGCTCTTAGACCGCATTGATGAAATCAAAGCAAGACGCTTATACGAAGATGCGTTTGCCATAAGCGGTTATTGCACCAAACACAAAAAAATGGAATTTCACGATGACATCGATTATTTACGGGCACTACTTCGCTTAGGTCAATGGCAGCGCGATTACGGAAACCCTGATGATGCGGGCAAAACGCTCGATACAGCAATCAAACTGGCAGAGAAAAACAAAGAAATCAGCAAGTTCGAACTTGCAAACTTCTACATTAGCTATTCAAATTATTTGCAACAAGTCGGCAAAATTACCGAAGCCACTGCAATCAAAAAGAAAGCACAAGAAATGGGACACACTCCTGACTATGCAGCAATTTTAAAAGAACGAGAAAAAGAGAAAGAAGATGACAATGACTGAAACAGCGCTCAAATGTCACGCAATTAGAGCCGAAAGTACTGGTGACCACTCGGTGCTTCAGTTCAAAGAAATAGAACTGGCGCCACCACAGCCGCACGAAGTGCGAGTAAAAATAATGGCTGCCGGAATCAACTTTATCGATATTTACGAAAGACGGGGTAGTTATCCCGTTCCTACACCTTACACTGTCGGTCGCGAAGGTGCGGGCATAATAGATGCGTTGGGAAGCGACGTTAAGAATTTCAAGATAGGCGATAGAGTGGCATTTTGTGCTCACCGATCGGGCGCATACAGTCAATATGCAAATGTTTGTGCAGATCTTTTGATTCCACTTCCAGAAACACTTTCATTCGAGCAAGGCGCTGCCTTTCCATTGCAAGGAATGACTGCCCACTATTTGATTTTCGAATTCTATAAAATCACTCCCGACTCGACTGTTCTCATTCACGCAGCTGCAGGCGGAATGGGGCTATTGCTCTGCCAGTGGACTCGTCATCTAAAAGCAAAAATAATTGGAACCACATCTAGCGAAGACAAAGCGATACTTGCGCGAGAAGCTGGATGCGACAAAGTGGTTATTTACACACAGCAAGACTTTGTCCAGGCATGCAAGGAATACACCAACGCTAAAGGGGTCGACTACATCATAGATGGAGTGGGCAAAACTACCTTTATGCAAGATCTTGAAGCTGTTCGCACGCGCGGTCACATCACCATTTATGGCTCAGCCTCCGGACGCGCAGAGCCAATCTCGCCAAACATTTTGCAACAAAAATCAATAACTCTTCACGGCGGCTCTCTTGGCTGCTTTATGCAAGATGGCACTGAAATGCGCATGAGAGCAAATGCTGTACTTGAAGGCATTGAGCAAAAATGGCTTAAATTAAGAATTGGCGAAGCTTTCCCTCTTCAACTAGCTGGCAAAGCACAGAATCTTCTTGAAACACGCCAGACCAGTGGAAAGGTTGTTTTAACGGTCGAACATTAAACCGAGTTCGACTCAATAGTTACTATGGTAGGATCTTTGGACTCAAATGGAGCCAGTGATTATGCTCGACTTCAAACAAATAGACACCAGCTTGAACAAAGGCAAAGCCGACATCGTCGCTTTATCGCATTTGTTCTATAGCAAAAATTGGTCTCTCGCCACATCGAGCAATTACAGCGTCGTTCTTTGCAAAGACCCGCTCAATTTATTAATTACTGCAAGCGGAAAAGACAAGCAATATCTCAGCGAAAATGACTTTGTCACAGTTGATAAAAATGGCGAAATAATCAATTCTCAAAACGGCGATCTGAAGCAATCTGCCGAAACTTTATTACATACCACTATTGCATCAAAACCAGGTGTTGGAGCAGTTCTCCATACTCACTCAATAGCATCTACAGTTCTGTCAAAAAAATATTGCTCAAAAGAATTTCTTGAGATCCAAGGCTTTGAGATGATCAAAGCAATTAATCTTGATGGCGTGAAAGTCACACACGAAACATTTATAAAATTGCCCATATTTGCTAATTCGCAAGATATGGTGGCATTATCCAGTATTGTCGATCAAAACTATGACAAACTACCAAAAGGCTTTCTCATAGCCGGTCATGGGCTTTACAGCTGGGGCAAAGACCTCAGCGAAGCTAAAAGACATATCGAAGGATACGAATTTTTGTTTGAAGTCTTACTCAAATCGGGCTGGTAACTTATGGCAAAACTGAATGTTCCAGAAAAATCACTTACTCTATCCGACCCCGCTGAGATAAAAGCATATGTAGAGCCTTATTCTATGTGGTTTGAGCACTGGGATGTGGAGTCGAGACTTCCATCTCAATTGGTTTCGAATGAAGAAATTCTTGAGATATTCAAACCCGAAATTGAAATGCTTTCTTCACGCGGCGGCTTCGTGACGGCTGATGTAATCAATGTCTCGCCCGAGACCCCGGGTCTTGATGCGATGCTTGCAAAATTCTGCGTTGAGCATACTCATTCTGAAGACGAAGTGCGATTTGTAATTTCTGGACGAGGCATTTTTCATATAAACCCGGTAACAGCGCCAGTTTTCTCTGTCGAAATGGAAGCCGGTGATCTTATAAATGTCCCAGAGGGCACCAGACACTGGTTCAATTTGTGCCAAGAAAAAAGCATAAAAACAATTCGTTTATTCCAAGACTCATCCGGATGGGCGCCTCACTATATGGAAGACGCTGTCGACAAGCTCTATTCTCCACTTTGTTTTAGTTCGGTGCCCAAATGAAATTAAGCCAGGTAGAATGTGTTCTGCTCGATATTGAAGGTACAGTCTCTCCAGTTTCTTACGTTTACGACGTGCTATTTCCATTTGCACGCAGATACGCAAGCGATTTTTTGAACAAGAATTTTGATGACCCGGCAGTTATTAAAGCTGTTGATTTCATGGCGCGCGATGCCGGTTTTACAAACAGCAAAGAATGGCTTGCAACAGGCGATCCAATCCAGGTCGTTTTATCCGAAGTAAATCGATTGATGGACGCAGATATCAAAGCTACCGGTCTAAAAGAATTGCAGGGCATTATCTGGAAAGACGGCTACGACAGTGGCGTTTTAATGTCTGAATTATTTGCCGATGTTCCCGATGCGCTATCATCCTGGGATCAAGATGAAAAAAACATTTCCATTTACTCTTCTGGCAGCATTGGCGCGCAAAAAATATTTTTTACCTATACTAAATATGGAGACATGAGCAAGTATCTCGATTCGCATTTCGATACTACGAGTGGTGGCAAAAAAGAAGCGACCAGTTACAAAACCATTAGTCAAGCACTAGACTTCACGCCAGAGAAAATACTTTTCTTGAGCGACATTACAGACGAACTGGACGCTGCCGCCGAGGCTGGACTGCAAACGGCACTTGTTATTAGAGATGGAAACGCTCCACAACGTCAAAACGCGCACCAAAGCATTAAATCATTAGCCGAGCTGGATCTCTAAGCGCTTTGCAGTGCTAAAATTCGAATCTTTGCAGGCGAAGGAGGAGAAGCTAATGCAGATCGCAGTGATAGGCCTTGGTCGCATGGGCGCCAATATCGTGCGCCGTCTAATGAAAAACGGGCATGAATGTGTGGTTTTCAACCGCACCCCTGACAAAGTAAAAGAACTTGAAAAAGAAGGTGCGATTGGTGCTAAAGATATAGCCGATCTTGCCAAGAAGCTTTCGAAGCCAAGATGCGCGTGGATAATGGTTCCAGCCGGACAGGCTACCCAAGATATGGTTGACGAACTCGCCAAACATTTCGAAGCTGGAGACATCATTATCGATGGCGGTAATTCGATGTACAAAGAAGATTCTGTTCGTGCCGAGCAAGTGGGCAAGAAAGGCATTCAATATCTGGATGTCGGCACCTCTGGTGGTGTATGGGGCTTAGAGCGCGGCTACTGTTTGATGATTGGCGGACCTGAAGTTGCAGTCAAATATCTCGATCCTGTTTTTGCGACCTTAGCACCTGGCATTGGTAATATCGACCGCACACCTGGTGCAGAAAAACTCGGAACCGCTGAAAAAGGCTACCTTCATTGCGGTCCTTCTGGCGCTGGACATTTTGTCAAAATGGTCCACAACGGAATTGAGTATGGAATCATGCAAGCATATGCCGAAGGATTCGACATTTTGAAAAACGCAGGCAATTTAGACCAGAAAGAACATTTCGATTTTCAGTTAGAATCGGTGGCAGAACTCTGGAGACGTGGCAGCGTAGTTGGCTCATGGCTGCTCGACCTGAGTGCTCGTGCTCTTGCTGAAAATCCATCGCTTTCAAATTTCACCGGAAGTGTTCAGGATTCTGGCGAAGGCAGATGGACAGTACAAGCTGCAATCGAAGAAGGTGTTTCTGCAAATGTCTTAGCTGCTTCGCTCTTCACAAGATTCCGCTCGCGTCAGGATCACAGCTTTGGCGAAAAATTACTTTCCGCAATGCGTAACCAGTTTGGAGGTCACGTTGAACAGCCAGCTCTTAAGTCCTGACCCTAGTTGTACACAAGCGCCCGGAGTTCATCCCAAAGCGGATCCTTGCGTTTTTGTAGTTTTTGGTGCTGCAGGCGATTTGACCAAACGTCTTCTTGTTCCAGCAATCTACAATCTTGTAGAAGCGGAGTTATTATCCGATAACTTCGCAATCATAGGTATTGCACGAGCAGATAAAGATTCTGAGCAGTTTCGCAAAGATCTAACTGAAGACCTGGGTAAATACGCTACCAGAGCGGTTGTCCCAGAAAAGTGGGAGAAAATCAAAAACAACATTCATTACATTCAGGGTAATTTTGACGACAAAAATATCTATCAAAAACTGGCAGAAAAACTTCCCGAAGTAGATAAAGCTGTCGGCGCAACAGGAAATGTTCTTTTTTATCTGGCAACTGGAGCAGATTATTTTGCATCTATAGTCCATAATCTGTCAGAAGCTGGTCTTACTCAAGAAGTAGATGGAAAGTGGCGCCGCGTCATAGTGGAAAAACCATTCGGCGAAGATTTGCAGTCTGCAAAAGCGCTAAATGCGAGTCTTTTGAGTTCTCTTGAAGAAAGCCAGATTTATCGAATAGATCACTATCTTGGAAAAGAGACTGTTCAAAACATTTTGGTTTTTCGCTTTGCAAACGGTCTTATAGAACCGCTTTGGAATAACCGTTACATCGACCACGTGCAAATAACAGTATCTGAAGTTGTCGGAGTTGAAAATCGAGGCAACTTTTATGACAATGCTGGTGCTCTGCGTGACATGATACCGAATCATTTGTTGCAGCTGCTTACCATGACTGCAATTGAACCTCCAACCTCTTTTGCAGCAGATTCAGTGCGCAACGAAAAAGCAAAAGTTCTGCAATGTCTTCGCCCCATAGATGGAGACGACGTGGTACTACGTGCAGTGCGGGGTCAATATGGACCAGGCACGATAAAAGGTGAATCAGTTCCTGCATATCGCCAATCACCAAAAGTACGCCCCGACTCGAACACAGAAACTTTTGTCGCCATGAAATTCAATATAGAAAACTGGCGTTGGGCAGGAGTACCCTTCTATATCCGAACAGGAAAAGCGCTGCCCCAAAAACGCTCCGAAATTGTAGTCACTTTTAAAAAAGCACCAATTTCATTATTCCAGCAAGCAGACTGCACCAATGTACGCTCGAACCAGGTAATAATCAATATTCAACCAGAAGAAGGCATCTCTATTTCATTAGATGCCAAAATCCCCGGACCCAATATTGCAATTAGCCCGGTCAAAATGACTTTCGACTACAAACAATATTTTGGACAAGCCGTCAACACGGGCTACGAGACCCTCTTATACGATTGCATGATTGGAGACGCTACGCTTTTTCAACGTGGCGACACGGCTGAACTTGGATGGCAAGCTATCGATAATGTACTGGACTACTGGAAAAATTCAAGACCAAAAGACTTTCCAAATTATGCTGCGGGCTCGTCGGGTCCAAAATCTGCAGACGACCTTTTAGCGCGAGATGGTCGCTACTGGAAAAGCTTGTCCTGACCCTTAATTATCTGAGCATAATCAATCTACTGAGTTTGGATAGACGAGTTATAAAATGAACAAACATGATATGCACCTTTTTCATTTTTCGTCTGGGGCCTGGACGACAGACGAAAATAAAAAACTATATGTACGATCAGTCCGAAGTTGGTGCAGCTTCCTGATCCACTAGCCAGATCAACTCACCCCAAGGCTTTACGCGAGCAGCAGGATAAGACTTGTCGCCCCCGACAATATTAGCTAAGACTGGGCGTTTATTTGTTGATGCCACAAGAAACATCATAACTCGACTTGAATTCAACACGGGATAAGTCAAAGTTATTCGATCTTCGGCTTTGACGCCACATACAGCATCGCACCATTTGACAGTTTCATTCAATACTTCAGTTCCTGGAAACAAAGATGCAGTGTGACCATCGTCGCCCATTCCCATTAATGTGTAGTCGAACACTGGCTTATCGGGCTGGATTTGCTCTGAGCCATAATAGGCTTTCAGTCTTTGCTCATAATCCGCTGCCGCGTCTTGTGCCGTTGGATAAGTAGTATTCACAGCATGTATATTTTCTTCAGGAATTGGAACATGATCAAACATAGATTCACGCACCATTCTGAAATTGCTCATCGCATCATCTTGCGGAACGAATCTTTCATCGCCAAAAAACCAATGTACTCGCTTCCAGGGAAATCGTTGCGAATAAAGCGAACTGGCAAGTATTTGATAAAGAGCTTTTGGGGTCGATCCACCAGACAAACAGATACTGAATCTATCTTGACTTTGATCAACTCGCTCAAAAATCATTTGTGCGGCAGCAATTGCAACTGCTTCAGCGTCCGGTTGAATCCTTAGTTTAATATGTGTGTTTGTCAAAATTATGGGTGGCATTCATATATAAAGGAAAACCGTACCATAATACACCAAAGATACAAAACAAGATTGTACCTGTCACTAAAGCTAACCACTCGAGGTGCAACATTTCGCGAGTAACTATATAAGCATCAATGCTCATTGCCAACATGAATGGAAACAGAGCACACGTTATCAAGCCAGTAGCAACACGCTCAAAATGCTTTGGATCATGATGACATTTTGTCTGTCTATCATACGCCGCTGGAGTCATCAACAAACACATCGCTACTGAAATCAACAACAAGGCAATCCAATATAACTGCTGATCCAAAACAAGCATTTTGTCGAACTTGGGATTGAATACTGTAATAAGTTGAAATCCAAACAATGCTTGAAGTCCTGGCAAAACAGTTCTTGCCTCCTCAAGCACAAATTTATAGCGATCCTCGCTTTGGATTTTTGATTCTTTTTTTGTTGGTCTTTCAGCCGCAGTAGTCATAATCACAGCCCTCCCATTTTTAGATTTTTGTAGCACAGCGCTTTTGTGCCCGTGACCCATACGGCGATTAACGCGCCTTATGCTACATAAAAATCAGGAAATTTTTGCCCGCGTCTTCACGAAAGCAAACATTTCAAAATCTAGAGAGGATGAAGAATAAGGGGACCAAATCATGAAATACCTTACACTTGCGTCTCTTCCTCTATTGGTAGGACTGGTGGCATTCACAGCAAGCCCAATCAATGCAGAAGAGACAATCGTTAGAACAACAACATACACAACGAATGAGCCAGCTCCGGTAGTGACCGATCCAGTTCCTGTAGTTGTATCTACACCAGCTACTACTGTCGTTAGAGAATATTCTCTACTTCCAAGCGCGAGCTACGTTGTAGTCGATCCACTGACGGGAAAAACACGTGGCGTGTTTGACCCCACAACCCGACTAATTGACGGACAGCCACTTTCATTCGGCATGGTGTTTGTAGATCAGGGCACAGGCAAAATGGTAGCCAGCGTCGATGCCAGCGGTCGTATCGTAGACATTCTGGTTGCACCTGCTACTGAAACCTTGGTTACATCAATCGATGCGCGCATTCTTGACTTACAAAATACAGTTAACCGAGCAATCGAACGCGGAGAAATTTCGGCAGCCGAAGGAAGCGCTCTGAAAGCCAAACTTGATGATGTGATAAATCTTGAAGCACGCTACAAAAATTCTGACGGTGTATTCACGTTCAACGAAGCGTTTGCAGTGGCTAATTCGCTGAATGCAGTCAACGATGAAATCGTTGCTATCGCTCACTTGCCTGCACTGACACCACTTGTAGGTGGAAGATTTGTGATGCAAGACGGTAACTTGATGCTTGTAAATGACTTCGACTATAGACGAGTTTCACTCGAGCGCCGAATTGACGATGAATACAAAGCCGGCAGACTTTCTTCTAAATATGTTGCTGAGCTGAAAAAGGAATTGAACGAAATCAAATCTAAACAGACCAAGTATATGAAGAACGGAGAATTGAAGCCAAGCAAAGCCAAAGAAATTTCTGTTCGACTCGATAAAGTCGCAACCAGGATGGATAAAGACGTGGCAATTATCAATAACAAACGCGCCAAGATAGGCATTCGTGTCGATTAAAACGTTTGAGCAGGACACCTCTTGGAAACTTCCGCGCTAGCTCTTTAACTGTCGCGGAAGTTCCATGCCCAAGGAGGCAGTTAGAATCACAATGAAAAATCTAGATAAATTGCTTGCAGTAGTTATTTTGTTATCTACCAGTGCAGCCTATGCCGACGAAGAGAAGGGTGATAACACCACACGCAACAAAGGACACGAAGACAAATCGGCTGTAAATGCCGCTGATGCTGGAAACAGCAAATCAGACATCAAATTAGCCAAAGATATCCGCAGAAAATTGGTAGACGACAAATCACTGTCGTCATACGCGAAAAATGCAAAAGTCATCGTTAAAGACGGTCATGTCACATTGAAAGGCCCCGTAAGAAGCAATGACGAAGCAGACAAATTAATGAATGCAGCCAAAGCATGCGCTGGCGATTCGAACGTCGCAAGCGAGCTTGAGGTTGTCGCAAAATAAAAGGGGGACAACTATGTCAACAGCAGTAATAGGATTATGCTCCGATATTCCACAAGCAGAAATGGTGGTAAACGGTCTTAAATCGAGCGGATTTATCAATAATGATATTTCCATTTTGATGCCAGACGCAAATAACTATCGTACAGCCGGTTTTGAAAAACACAGTAAAGCACCCGAAGGCATTTCCACTGGTGCCGGAACTGGCGCCGTACTTGGTGGCGCGCTCGGCTGGCTTGTTGGAGCTGGTATGTTAGCCGTTCCTGGACTTGGCCCTGTTATCGCGGCCGGACCAATGATGGCGGCGCTCAGTGGTGCTGCTGTTGGTGGCGCTATTGGTGGACTTTCGGGCGGTCTTGTTGGAATGGGAATTCCAGAAATCGAGGCTAAGCAATATGAAGGTCGCGTTATTGATGGTGGCAAAATTTTAATTGCTGTTCACACCGATAACGGCGAGCAAGTGCGAGTAGCAGAAAACATTTTCAAAAATGCCAAAGCTAATGAAATAAATTGTGTTACAGAGGAAAAAGTGGAGCCACGCTCCTAAGGTAAGGTGTAAATATGAACTGGGATCTAGTTAAAGGCAACTGGAAACAGGTGCAAGGTAAAGTCAAACAACAGTGGGCTAAACTGACAGACGACGATCTGCTTTTGATCGAAGGCGAGCGCGACAAGCTAGCCGGCAAACTGCAAGAAAAATACGGAATGGCCAAAGAAGAAGCCCAAAAACAATTAGACGACTTCTGCACCAAGCTCTAGAATTTTCAGTGTTTCAAATTTGAAAAAGCCCAGCCCGTCTGGGCTTTTTCTCTTTGAGATCAAGCAATCAGACAATAT
>Ga0268298_10002603_pt1 | contig 19585 bp, 25 predicted proteins | sample WWTPWeurt_MetaG_FD_194462 | JGI IMG/M metagenome (GOLD analysis project Ga0268298, IMG submission 194462) | Activated sludge microbial communities from WWTP in Nijmegen, Gelderland, Netherland - WWTP Weurt | ecosystem: Engineered > WWTP > Aerobic digester > Activated sludge | place...
CCGCAGATCGAAATGCATTTGGATTTGTTCCCGCTGGAGAAGCGGACGCGGTCTTTGAATCCCTGCTCGATGGAGATGTGCTTTGCTATGGCGAAGTGGTTCTTCGCCCGGATCACAGAAGATACATCATTCTTTCCACGTGGAACTGTCCGCGATCTGGACGAGATAAAACAAGCGTTGCCGCCAGCGGAGATTTGAAAGCACTCATCAGCTGCATTGAAGATGCGGGGAGAGAAGTTTTGCGAGTGGAAACGTTTCATTCGCAGAAACACCAGGGCCCGTGCGCGTTTCTTGACTTTCCCGGTCACAGAGAGGACCCTGACTGTGCTGTGATTCTCGAAAACATCAAATCTCGTTCGGACTACTTTCACTTTCTTGGGTCCTATCCTGCGGCGGCAGAGCTTTGATTCGTTTTAAGTCCGTATGGATTCACGGGATGGGCATGATGGGTGCGTCTCTAGCGCTCGCCCTTCGCAAGTCTTCGCAATTCGAAGGTCGCGTGTTCGGCGCGGTTCGCAGTCAGAAAAGCGCCGATTACATTCGTTCTACAGATTTATGCGATGAAGTGCACGTTGTATCAAGTGGGAGAGAAGCCCGTGAGCATTTTGATTCTCTGCCAGAATCTTCTCTCATTGTAATTGGTGTGCCTGTTGCCTCTGCGGTTTCCCTTCTAGGAGATCTTCGCGGAATCCAACATCTGGTGACAGACATGTCATCTACGAGGGCGGAAGTGGAAAAGGCATCTGCCGGTGTGCGATTTGTTGGATCTCATCCAATCTGCGGTTCAGAAGATACCGGACCTCAAGCTGCGCGTCCTGGATTGTTTGAAACCAGACTCTGCATCATCACTCCTTCTCCTGAGTCCAGAAACGAAGACATTCAAGTAGTGAGCGATTTCTGGAAGGACCTGGGTATGAATGTCATGTCCATGACTGCGCCGGAGCATGATCGCATACTCGCCTACCTTTCGCACGCCCCTCATGTGATTTCCGGCCTGATGGCTCACTGGGGCATGTCAGACGCTGGAGCGGAAGCCGTGCGAAAATCTCCGGTGCCATTAACTGGCGGCGGCTTTAGAGACATGGTCCGGATCGCTGGAAGCAATCCAGAAATGTGGCTGGATATCATTCGCACAAATCGCCGCGAAGTGATCGGGTCGCTCGAAACATTTCAAAAATATCTCGCGGACACAATTGGACTCTTAAAAGGCGATGACGAACAGAAGATGATGGAATGGCTGCGTTCTGCTCGACTCAAAAGAAATCGTCTTTGCGGATATCCTGACGACAAATGAAATCAACAGTCATCACACTGGATGGCCCTGCCGGTTCAGGGAAGAGTAGCGTTGCCAAGGAGCTTGCGCGTCGTCTGGGTATGTTGCACGCGGACTCCGGCGGAATTTATAGAACGTTTACACTTGCATTGATGAGAAGACTGGGGCCGTGTCCTTCGCATGAGGCATTCGGAGAGGCACTTTCTCAATCGTCCATAAGCCCGGAATCTCTCGAAGTCAGTATACTTACGGATGGAACACATCAGTACAATCTGATTCGCGGTCAGGATCAGGCAGACGAGATTCGTTCTCCAGATGTTACTTCCCGGATTCGATACGTGGCCGATCGCCCGGTCTTTCGTGAGGCGGTGAATGCTCTTTTGCGCGGGATGACCAACGTCGTGGCCGACGGCCGCGACATGGGCAGTGTAGTTTTTCCAAATGCATCGTATAAGTATTATCTGGAAGCGTCCGTTGACATCAGGGCTGCGCGCAGAGCGGCTGAGAATGAGGCCCGCGGTTGGAAGGAAGATCTGGGCGAAATCAAAGAAAGCATCCGTAAACGCGATGAAGAAGATGAAAAACGCGAGTACGGGGCATTGATACGAACTCCAGATATGATTCTAATTGACACCGGCCCTCTAAATTTGGAAGGTGTTATCGGACGCATACTCAACAGTCTGCAGATTAAGTTTTAAACCTCCTCTCACAATTCCATTTTCATGACATCGAAAAGCACGACACCCTTTGACCTGGATCAGAAAGAGATTAAGTCGATGGAGGACATGCTTGGCGCGCTAGACGGCCAGGGAGATGTTCAAAGCGGGGATCTGGTAGAAGCAGTTGTCAGCCAGTGCGATGAACGTGAAGTTTATCTGGACGTTGGCGGAAAAACGGAAGGCGCCTGTCCGATTGCTGAGTTCTCAGAACCACCTCCTGTTGGATCTCGCGTATCCGTGGTGCTCGTATCACGCGGTGGAGATCAGCCTCCTCGTTTTTCCCGCAGACTCGCGGAACAAAGAAAGGCCTGGGAAGATATTAAAGAAGCGTTTCAGTCCAAAGCGCGTCTGAGCGGAAAAATTCAGCGCGTCGTAGATCATGGATTCATTGTAAACGTAGGCCAGCTCGATCTTTTCATGCCTCTGTCTCAGTCGGGCCTGCGTCCGAACAAGAACCTCTCTGTTGGTTCTGAGATTGATTTCAAGATTTTAGAAATCAAAGACAACAAGCATTCCGCAATTGTAAGCCACCGTGCCATTCTTGAAGAGAAGAATGAAGCACTCTGGAATGATCTCACCAGCAAACACCACGAAGGTGATGTTGTTGCCGCGAAAGTGGCGCGCAGGGTTTCCTATGGACTCTTCGCGGAGCTCTGCGGCATAGAAGGGCTCGTTCATCAGTCAGATGTTTCTTACAAGAAGAATGTTTCTCTTCGCGATCGCTTTCCTATCGGTGCAGAAATTCAGGTTAAGATCCTGAAGATGGACCGCGAAAACAACAGACTCTCTCTAGGAATCAAGCAGTTGCAGGAAGATCCCTGGGAATGGGCGCAAAGAGAACTGAAAGTAGGCGATGTGGTGGATGGAACCATCATGAACGTCACAAATTACGGTGCATTTTTTGAAATTCGCGAGGGCCTGGAGGGTCTCATTCATGTTTCGGATCTTACATGGTCCGGTAAGCGCGAAAATCCAGGCAAACTGGTTGAACCTGGAAAGCCAGCCAGAGCGAAAATACTCTCGATTGATCCTGCAAATAAGAGAATCTCACTTGGCCTCAAGCAACTGGAAGAAGATCCATTTGAACAGGTGGTTCGTGGTCTGAAAGTAGGAGACACAGCAGAAGGTGTAGTTTCCAGCATAACCAAGTTTGGCGCCTTCGTGAAGTTACGCGATGGCGTGGACGGACTCATTCGATATTCGGATTATTCCCATGATGAGCCTGTAGACAAGAAGATGCTCACAGCAGGGCAAACTGTCACCTTCAAGGTTCTCGAAATTGATCGCGGCAAGCGCAAGATCACTCTGGGAATGAAGCAACTTTCGCCAGGCCCGTATGAACTTCTCAAAAAGAAATACAAACGTGGAGATGTCCTCGATTGCACTGTTCGCAATGTGACTCAATTTGGTCTGTTTGTCTCCTTTGGAGAAAAGCAAGAGGCGCTGATTCACATATCGCGCATTCCAATTCCAGAGGGCAAGAAGCTTGAAGACCTGTTCAAGCAGGGAGACCAGCTCAAAGCAGTGCTCACACGAATTGATTCCGACGACAAAAAGATTTCCATGTCTATCCTCGACTATGAGAAGAAGACAGAAAGAGACATCATGAATCAGTACCTGAAAAAAGAGGACGGCCCGTCTACGAGCAGTCTGGGTGCTTACATGAAAAACCTGAAGCTCTGATATGCGTAGAAAAGTCATTACTCCAGAAGCAGTTGATCCGTTACGCGATTTCCACGGGAATCAGTTTGAGCGCGCTGTTGCTACGGCATTTTACTGGATGCGTCAGCATTCAAGACAGGTTGTGCTTGGCTTGATTCTGGTTGTGGTCGTCGGGACTGCCAGCCTTGCATTCTTCATTTACCGGGATTATCGCGAGCAAAAGAGCCTCACTGATTTTGAGGAACTGATGAAAAGCCCTGTGATGGCATCAGGCAGTGGCGCTGAAAAGGTTGCCATTGAAAAGCTTGAGAAGTATGAGCGCGAATTTCCAAACGATCACGCCCAGCTTCGCGCAGGTCTCAAAAAGGTAGATCTCCTTATCAAGACAGGCGAAAAAGAGAAAGCAGGGGACGCGCTTGTTGAAATTGCGCGCATCGTGGAAACGCCCGAGCTTTCTGCGCTGTTTTCCTACAGAGCGGGTCTTTTGTTTGAAGAGAAAGGCAAGTTTGCGAAGGCAGAGTCTGCCTATTCCAATGCATCGCAGAAGCTTATGGACGAAGGCGGAGCTGCTGCTCTTGCGAGATTTGGCCAGGCGCGTGCATTGATTCTGCTGAACAAAGACCGCGAGGGCCGCGAAGTCATGAAAAAAATGCTCGAGATCAAAGATGTAGAAAGCATTGCTGATCTTCGCATTGCGGCCGCGGCATTTTTGATTCAACACGGAAAGTAATATGGGCGTTTTCACATTCGCTCTGCCAGCGGGACGACTTGCGCTCGAAAGCATTCAATTTTTTCGTTCCAGCGGTCTATGCGACATTCAGATTCCAGAAGGGTCGCGCGAACTGTGCTTCACGGATCCATCCGGGGAATATCGAATCATTCTGGTTCGGCCCACAGATGTTCCTACCTACATCATTCAGGGCGGGGCCCACGCTGGAATTACTGGAAAAGATGTACTCCTCGAAAGCACGTTTGATGTGACTACACCACTCGAGCTTGGTTTTGGGAAATGCAGACTGTCTGTTGCGGGAAAGCCGGACGAAAAACCTCTTGAAAAAAAGCATCTTCGTGTCGCGACCAAGTATCCAGTGCAGGCAATGAACTTCCTATATCAGAAAGGAATTTCGTGCGAAATCATAAAGCTTCATGGTTCCGTTGAAATTGCGCCCGCTCTGGGTCTTGCGGATTGCATTGTGGATCTTGTGAGCACCGGATCGACTCTTCGCGCCAATGGTCTTGTGGAGCAAGAAGTCATTTTGAATAGCGAAGCGGTCCTGGTTGTAGGAAGATTCGCTTACGCTCTTGAATCACAGAAAGTGCAGGGGATGCTCAGCCGTTTTCGCAGTCACCTGCCTGGATAATCTTCTGGCTGCAAAGATCACACATCTGGAAATTCTCCGCCAGTCTCTGGTTTTGCTGGAGCATGGATCTGCGCGCGATAAGGCATGTGCCGAACAGGTTCACAGGAGAATGAATTTTGCGGCTCTTGGATCAGTCGGGCCAGATGTTTTTTACTTCTATCATGTTCTTTCGCGCAAACGCAACCAGCTTGGTCTACACTGGGGCAATTTGTCTCATCATTCTCGCGTGTTTGATTTGATGATCGGGTTTCTGCAAAGGGTCAAAGATATGCCAGAAGGGATCCGTCGCGAAAAATGCTACGCTTTTGCAATGGGGTACATTTCGCACTGCGCGGTGGATATTGTAACACATCCCTACATATTTTATATCACCGGGGACTACTACTCCATCGATCTCAAACAGGCAGTTCGCGCTCAGGAGAATCATCTTCGCGTTGAATTTCAACTCGACGCGTATCTGGTGCATCATCGCTGGGGACTCGAACCATCCCGGTACAATTTTGCACAGTATGTGGACATCCATGAAGAGACTCCGGATGGTCCGGCGATGGACTATGATCTCTGGTCCATGTGGGTGGATGCTCTTGCGATGGTTTACCGCGACGAATTTGAAAATACTTACTTTGGCTCAGAGGCTCGCATTCTTCCAGGGGACATTCTCAACGAAGCGTATGTTGGATTCATGAAGTTCAATCGCATTCTGGATACTCGTTCGCGCCCGGTGCGAGCGCTCCTCACGGCAATCGACTTTGCAACCTTTCACACAATCAAAGCCCGTTATTTGCTCTTGCCCCCTCCGGATCAGATCAATCCAAGATTACTCAATGAAGAGAGAAAGGAATGGAAGTATCCAGGAGATCCACAGGTCACATCGAAAGAGAGTTTCATGGATCTGGTTCACAGGGCCGCGAAGTTTGCCGCAGATGCAATGGCAGACGCAGACGCATTCATTACTGGTTCAAAGAAGTTGCGCGATCTTGCCGAGAAATACGATGGTTACAATCTGGACACGGGCCTCAGGTCAGAGTCGATTGCCATGCACGAATTTGATCCAATCGACTAACCACCCAAAGCTGTCTCACTTTGCCATTTGCTCTTTGAGCTTTTGCCTTTGTTCGTCCGTGAGCCTGTCGTAAAGCGGATTGTCTCGCAATGCCTTTTCCTGTTCTGTCTCAAAAGGCTCATCGTCCCTGAATATGTCCAGAGTGGTCCACCCGAGGAGCGCATCCAAAAGCTCTCCGGGATTGATGCCGAGCTTCACGCCAAAAAAGATTCCGAGTGAGACTTCCAGTTGCGTATAGTAGGAAGCAGGGGCAAACCCACCTTTCTTTTTAAAGACCGAGCGCTTCTTCTGGGCGGGTTGAGTGGTTCCAAAGGGTGACCGTGCTCTGAATTCTTTTCCGCGGAGTGCTGTCTGCGACGGATCGGTTTCTTCTGCGGTTTTTGAGTCTTCTTCCGAAGGTGTTTCCAGATCGCCTAACGGCTTTTTCTGAAAATAGTCTGCGCCAAAAAATAGGACCGCGAACTCCGCATCGTGATGAACTCCCAGATCCCCTCCGCGCAAACCGGCGGCTGCGCCGTCAGCCGATTTATGGTAGAGACCTGCTTTGACCGGGCCGGCGCGAACACTCGCTCCATAGGCCCTGGTCTGAAATTCCACGGTAAAGATATCCAGTGCGTCTCTTCCCCTGTTTCTTAAGTAGGGGGAGCTGCAGGATATGGCGAACAGTGTGAGCAACAGGAGCGCGCGGCTCATCGGGCAAGGGTCCAGCCGGAGGACCGGGAGTCACCGATAATTTGTCGCCACGGTGTGTGAAGCTGTGTTTCGTGAGCGAGTGAGAGAAAAGCTTTCGGAAAGCCAGATCGAATCTATGTTGCAGGATACGCCTGGTTGGGCCCGGGAAGGGGAGTCGATTCGACGGGTATTTGCATTTTCTGATTTTCAAAGAGCATTCTCGTTCATGTCGGGCTGTGCCCTTGTATGCGAGAAAGCAGATCATCACCCGGACTGGTCGAATAGTTACAATCGTGTGGATGTTCGTTTCACTACACACGATGCCGGTGGGCTAACTCTGAAAGATTTCGAGCTGGCGCGGGCATTCAATGCATTCCTAATGCAAAAGGCTTAACGTCTCGCAAGGGACTCTTTTTTTTGCATAGAAATTTACTTGATGGGAAATACAATCGGCGTCGATTTTACGTCAGATGTATTGAGGTGAGTATGGTACGGAAGATGGCAATCATTCTTATGGTTTGTGTGCTTGGACTGGGATCCTGTGCTTTCTTGAATCTGGACAAGAAGGAGGAGAAGGATAACACCAATCTGCTTCTTCTCTTGTTTGGGGCGGCCTATCTGAATAGCCAGGGGTGTAAGAATAATTCAGGGCTCGTGATTTGCATTCCGCCTGGAGTTCCAAATTGAAATCAAAACGTTTTCTTCTCCTTTCTGCAATCGTTCCATTCCTGGTCCTGGGGCTTTCGCTGCGCGTCACTCAGGAAGAACACCCGGCAGGGCTTGCGGTGTCTGCACCCGATTTCTCTCCCATTGTTTCGAGTTTGCAGACTCTGCAAACTGGAACTCTTCATCTCACTACTGCACAACCTGCATGGAAGTTCGTAATGGATGGTCCTCAGAAGTTGCACGCAACGAGTGCGAATGACTGGTTTGCTGTTCGTCAATCCGCAACCTGGGCAAACAGTAATTCCACTCTCGCAGACAACCTGATCATGAGTCTCAAGAATTCAGGACTTCTCAAGAATTCTGGGACGGTGCAGAGCACGGCTACTGTAAACGGAGTTGTCTACAAGGTAAAGCTGCAGACCGGTGGCTGTGGCGCGAATTGCACAGGTGTTACGGCTGCTGCAGCGTCGGGCCTGAATTTTACCAATCGTTTCAAAATGTGGCGCGCCAGTGACAATGCAAATGTGCTGGAGTTGATGTTCAATGATGTGACCAATCCTACTTCTGGTATCCTGCTGACGTACAATCTGGGAATTCTTTCGCCCACTGTTTCTGACAACACGAATTTGATTGTAGAAAGTTATATATCGGGCGCTTCGCCTAGCAGACATCAGACGTATTCCTGGGGAGCGCAGTTCTGGCTGTCAGGTGCAAATGCGGCGTCCAGCAGTGACCGGGGACGTGTGGTTCTGGATGAAATGACTCTTGGGCTCAAGAACGGCGGAACTGCTACGGGCCTGTGCGTTCGCATTGCGGCCAGGACTGTATCCATGACCACCGGTTGCGGGACTGGCAACCATTACTATGCACTTGCCTATGGTCAAAAAACAACAAGTAATTTTGAAACCACGGCGCAATCCGGTGTAGCGCTGGGAAGTCTTGCGACAGGCGGAACTGTGTGCGGGGCAAATATTCTGGGGATTGGAATCTTTAATGGTGGTGGTTTCATTCAAGATGGTTTAAGCGCATCCACTGTGCCAACCGGTTATCCTGATCCATCTGCAGGTGCCGGTGGTTATCCGGGTGTGCAGACAGTATTCGGGAAGATCAACACAGCTCCGAATGGCGCTGGAACGTACGATGATCTGACTCTTGCAACTATCAACGGTCTCAATACAACCGTTACGTTTCATCCGACCAGCGATCCTCCTGGATTCTGATGAAGAGGTCTGGAAGGCTCGAAGGCGTGCCCCGTCGCCCCGGGCGTTTCGCATTTGCCTGGCCACTCATGCGATTTCTTTTTTCCCTGCTGGTTGTCGTCAGTTTCGCTACCGGCTGTGCGAAGCTACGTTATGCGCTCAGTGGAACATGTCCTGAGTATGATTTTGGAACCCCGCCAGGGGTTTCTCCTCCGGCTCAACCTCCAGAAGTTTGTATGACACCAGAGCGTGTCGCACTCGGCAGGAGTCTTTTCTATGACAGAAGGTTGTCTCTCAATGAAACACAGTCCTGCAGCACCTGTCACGTAGCCGCGCTTGGTTTTGCGGATGGGAAGGCTCGCCCCACTGGTTCCACTGGACAGGTTCACCCCCGCAATGTTCCAGGCCTGGCAGATGTTGGTTATTTCTCGGTCCTTACGTGGACATTGCCAGAACTCACTCGCCTCGAAAATCAGACTTTGATCCCTTTCTTTTCCGAGAAATCGGATGTGACAATCGAGGAACTGAACGTGAGCGGAAAAGAGTACGTGGTCCTCGATCGGTTGAAGGTAGATCAGAACGTTCGGGCGATGTTCGAACAGGCGTTTCCGGGGGAGCCAATCGACATCAGTCACATTGCAAGGGCGCTTGCCGTCTTTCAAACTACGCTGATCTCCTACCAGTCTCCCTTCGATCTTGGCCACATGAATGATGCTGCGAAGCGCGGGTATGCACTTTTTCAATCGGAGAAGACCGGTTGTTTTCACTGTCACGGAGGCCGCGATTTCAATCAAGACGATCAGGCCGGAAAGCTCTGGTATCAAAACGTCGGTCTCTACAACGTCTCAGACGCGGGAGATTATCCCGACCACTCCTTGCACGGTTCAGCTGCGGCACGGCAGACTCAAGGGTTGTCTCTTGTAACCGGAAAAAAAGAGGATCGTGGAAAGTTTCGTACACCCTCTCTTCGCAATGTCTCTGTGACTGCACCCTACATGCACGACGGAAGCGTCGCGACTCTTGAGGAAGCAATTGAAGTCTTTGCGAACGGCGGAAGAAACATTGCGAATGGTCCCTTTGCTGGAGACGGTACAAAGAACCCGAATAAAGATGTGCGCGTTCGAGCTCTTCCCCTTTCGCGTCAGGACAAAGCAGACCTGGTGGAATTTCTCAAAGCTTTGAAAGATGAATGCTTTCTTTCCAATCCAAACTTCAGTGATCCGGGCGCACCGCCTCCTCTGCAGCCAGAGTACTGCAAATGAAATCGCGGACAGTCATCGCGTAACAATGGTTCATCCCCGGGCGCGTTTTCGCGCCTCCGGTTTTATCACGCAAAGAAATGACGCAATACACACGCGCGTTGTAATGATCACGCACGTTTTGTTTGCATTACATCCGGGGCCGGGCGCGTTTTCGCGTCTCCGGTTTTATCACGCAAAGAAATGACGCAATACACACGGCGTTGTAATTATCACGCACGTTTTGTTCGCATTACATCCGGGTCGGGGGCGTTTTCGTGCATCCGGTTGCAACGGAACACGGGCCGGACGCGGTACTTCTTTACTAGAAATTGCTGGTGGAGTAGATCGCAACTTTGTTGAAGGCGGCTCCTCCAGGAGTCGGTTGGGCGATTTGTGTTAAAGTGCCTGCCGAATCTCGCTTAAAGACATACAGCGTGGTTCCACCTGCGGCGAAGAGGTAGGTGTTGGTCGGGTCCATGGCCAATCCATATGGTCCCCCGCTTACGCTGAAGGCTTGCGATTGCGCAGACGGCTGACCTGTCGTCGAGTTCATCGGGAAGGTTCGCATCGAATTCGAAATGGGAATGCAAACATACAGGCTTGTTCCGCTGGCATCGACGAATGAAACTCCAGCAGCAGCCCCCACACTAAAGAATGCAGGCGAAAGTGCGGTGAGGGCTCCGTTCTGCTGCGATACAGAAAACAGTTCAACGCGGCTTTGTCCATTGTCTGAGATGAGCAGATAACGTCCGTTTGGCGTAATCAGAGGATAGAACGTATCTGTGGCCGTTACTGCGCCAGGGATCGTCGTAAAAGAGCCATTTGCGCCGAGTAGAAACCCATAGCTTGTAGCTCCCGTTCCTCCTGTGAATGCATAAGGCAATGTAGGATGAAGCGAAATTTGATTGGTGGTCGCGTCTGTCGTGCCCGTAAAACCGGTGGAAGACAGAAGTCCGGTAGATGCATCGATCCAGTAGCTGTTCACCAACGAGACCCCCTGTCTGGTCACGTAGAGGAGAGTGCCTGCCGAGTTGATGGCCAGGGCGGATGGAGTTCCACCACCTACATTGAAGTGCGTAACCAGGCTGACCGAATAGCCAGGTAAGATTCTGTAAATCGATATGCTGCCTCCTGTTTCGTTGGCAGCATATACATATCCTGCTGGATGAACCGCAACACCTCTGGGCAGGACCTGGGTTCCAATCGAGCCGATCAGGGAAGGCTGGCCTGTAGTCGGATCAATGGAATAGGAATACAGAAGGTTGGACACGTTGTCTGTGAGGTACGCGGCCCTGACCAGTGAGACTCGAGAGTAAAGCAACAAGGATGCAAGGCCATTGCAGCTCAAGTCTGCCGGCCGACAATCCACGGGGCTCCTACAGGCGATCAGAAGCAGGGCGCCCAGGGCGATGGAGGACAGACGGGCCATCATTTTCCAATTGAATTAGACGATCCAAAGCCCGCCTCTCTTACACACAAATCGGCAGTTAACTTCCATGCAAGCACTTGACAGAATTCACAAAGGAGCTCAAATACATGCAAAAAGGTTCAGGAGCTAAATAAATGTTAAATCTGATCTGGGCAATCGTCGTTGGTTTCTTTGTCGGTCTACTGGCTCGTTTCCTCCTTCCAGGAAATGACAAGATGGGCTTCATACTCACAACGATTTGCGGTGTCGTTGGTGGTGTTGTGGGCACGTACATCGCGCCTTACATTCCGTTTCTTCCAGGTGGGACTATCGGAAGCCTGATCGCGTCTACGATTGGGGCGATCATCATTCTCGTTGTCCTGCGCATCGTTCGCAGGTAAACGATCTTGCGGCCGGCCTATGGCTGGTCGCAACAGTCCTTCACAATACCACCTTTCAATGGTTAGGCGATCATTCGCCGGCTGTCTTTTATCATTTCAAAGTTGGTGATTTTTTTTCTCTCACAAGTCTCACCATCAATTCAGTAGCCCGGCTCAAGTGAGATCGTTCTTCCGTAGCCGAACACATGAGCAGGGCACCTTCATAGATCATAAAAATCAACGGCGCCAGCTCTCGAGCACGCGTCGCCTGGATCCCTTTTGCTTTGAACGTGTCTTCTAGCTTTTCAATAGAAAGACCAAACTCGCGCAGAACCCTCGCATTGTGTGCGGATTTTGCTTCGATGGCAAAATTGCCAAGAGGGCATCCTGTGAAAGTGGGGGAACTGGCTCTTCTGCGGATGAATTCCATCCATCTGCGAATGAACTGACAAGCGTCCCTGGATTTACCCGCAATGCGATCTACCGAAGTGCGCAGAAACTCTGCCTGGGCAGTCAGGTACTGAGATTCCAGCTCCTCTTTGCTTCCAAAGTGATGATAGAAGGTGGGTTTGCTTACGTCAGCGCGTTTGAGGATTTCATCGAGGCCTGTGGCGAGTCCCTGCTCATAGAATAGATCTCTGGCCGCGGCCGCTATGTCTTCTCTGGCCATTCCGTACGGAACCTTGCGTTTTTTGGATTGCGTCTTCATGCAAATAATACTTACTGGTCAGTAATAGTCTTTGGATAAAAAAATCAACCAGATTTCAGGAGAAAAGCAATGATGACTGAGAAAATGGAAAGCATACAAAAGCCCGGTAGAATTGAGTCTTCGTACAGGATGGAGACGGTTGAGGGGCTCGAACTATGGCGACTGGGAAGAGATCGCTTTAGTGACTTCAACCAGTTTGTATACGGGGTTTACAGCGAAGCATTTGGTGAAAACGGCAAGATTCCGTTTGAGAAAAGAGACATAGAGGCAGCAAGCGATGAACACTTTGATCATGCCAGAGTGTGCGCTGTCATTCATCCTGATGGAACTCTCCTTGGAACCTGGGGCCTGATTCTAAAAGAAAGAAGCGATTCTGCCCTCTTGCCGATTGAAAAGGCATTCTCACTGACTACGGAAGAGATCATTTCTAAAATGAATGTCACCGAAGTTCGCTACATCTTCAATGGCTGGCGCACAGCGGTGGACAAAAATGCGCTCCTGGATCATGGGTTTGCCGCAAATCGGTCTATGTTTGTATTCGATCTTCTCCTTCGCGGTCTCACCGAAGATTTTGGAAAACCGGAGTGGTTTCTGGGTGTGGCGGAGATGGAAATGCTTGTGCTGCGCTACCACAAACGAGTTGGGCTACCCTGGCATGTTCTGGGGGATCCCATTCACTACTGGGGGCGCGATCGCTTTCCGTGTGCTCTTTCCCTCGTCGAGTTTCGCGAGACTCTTCGCGTTCATCACCCGGATCGCTTCCGTTTTTTTTACGAGCGTTAGAGTTTTCTACCCATGAATTCTCCGGCAGGTTCCGGGATTCCGCCGGTGTAGGCGGAACGGATCTTTTCACGATTTCGCTGGATCACCTCCAGCGTCTCTTTGTCGCTGAGGATGCTTGCGCCCTTCAAGACGCCTTCTGCCCATGGTTTGTTCTTTGCCATGTTTTCTTCGAGCTGCGCTCTGGTCTTTCGTAGCTCGGCTTTGACTTCTTCGGGCACTTGAGGATCTGCCAGCTGTTTGTCTATCTCCTCGTATCCTATGCTGTGCATTTTGTCCATCTGATCCATGAACGTTCTGCCTTCCATTTGACTGAAAGCCAGCCCGATCTTCGCATTCACTTGCACGAATTCCTTGTAGTCCTTGAATCCTGCATCCTTGATGATCTTCTCGATCTGCGCATATCCCTGCATCCCTGGATCGATGTCCACTTCGCGCCCCTGCGCATTCTTCATTTTTTCTGCCAGTTCAGGGCCGATTTGCCTGAGGCCAGTATATGCTTTTACGTATTTGTCTACAATTTCGTCTGTGATCTTTGGACCAGTGAAGAATTGGCATCCAGCGAAAAGCGCGAAAGACGCAGAGACAGACACCCGGCGGAGGAAGGAGGCGTGCGATTTCATGTCTCAGTCTGGCTTTCAAAGGAAAATTAAGTCGAACCTTTTTTCTTGTTGAGCAGACGAACATCGCGATTCAATCTGAATCAAAAATACAGGAGTTATCAATGCGATTTTTTTCAGCGGCCATTCTGGCCATGGCAATGCTAAATTGCCAGACCACGGCGAAGGGGGTGCCTGTGCAGCCATCGGCAAAAGTAAAGGAATTTCTAGGGGATTCGATCCTCGGCGTACTGTCTGCTCCTGATTCGGTTACAGCTGTCCTCGTTGAGCCCAGAGGAGGATCCACTGCGGACCATATGGATGGCTTTAAGCTGCTTTCCAAACCTGTCGCACTGACCGCGGAGCAAATCTCCACCTTGCAGAATGCAATCATGGATGAAAAAACCTACGATTTCCTTCATAGTAAACGCCATCCTTTTGATCCTTCTGTTGGCTTCCAATTCAAGAAGGGAAAAGACACAGTCAATGTGCTGGTGAGCTACTACGGAAACCTCTGGCAATTCACCGGAAGCGGCAAGACTCTCATCGAAGACAATGACGGAGCACGCAAGCCACTCCTGAATCTTGCAAAGCAACTCTTCCCCAAAGATAAAGATATTCAGAGTTTCAAAGAAACGATGGAGGGTCAGTAGAATGAAAAAGATCGTTGCACTCATAGCGTTCGCGTTTGTCTGTTCGCTTCAAGCCCAGACTCTGCATATGCTCATCGTTGCGGACACAGCGGACGCGAGCATCGGTAGTTCCACTCTCGCGGATCTGCAGAACATGCAGAACAAAGCTCGCGAGATCGCTTCCAACAGCGGAATGAAATTGAACATGAAAGTTCTCAAATCTCCAGAGTTCAATGGAACCACCACACTCGCAGCAGTTCAGGCCATCAATCCGGGTCCGAATGATACTGTGTTTTTCTATTACTCCGGACATGGATATAGAACGCGCGAATCAAAAACAAAATGGCCAAACATGTATGTGAAAAAGCCACAGCCCGGGCTTGAGTTTTCAAAAGTGCTTGAGATTCTGGATCAGAAGAACCCACGCCTTGTGATCGCTCTCGGGGATTTGTGCAATAGCTTTTCTGATCAAAGCGAACGCAGTGCGAATCTTCGCGCATTCGCGGAACTTCAGCCTTCTAACTACAAGAAGTTGTTTGTGGAATTCAGCGGTAGAGTGTATGCATCTGGTTCAAAGCCAGGGCAGTATTCCTTTGCGATGGAAGACGGCGGTGCGTTCACCAATCAGTGGCTGCAGGCGCTCGGCACTGAGCTTCGCGCGGAGGAACCAAGCTGGAAAAGGTTGATGGCCGTGGCTACAAAGCCAATTCGCATCGGTTCTCCCGACCAGGCAACGCAGGATCCGATCTTCGAATTGAAAGAAGGCAAGCAAGTAGTTGCGCACAACACTGTCGATGAAAACGCCCCTACCATACAGCCAACCAATACAGTAGTGCAACAGGAAGTAACGGATGCGGAAGAAGAAACGGAAGAGTATCAGGAAGACGAACTCTGTCCAGATCTGGCAGAGCTGCTCGGTTCTCTCAAGCAACTGGACGGTGCTCTCAAGCCAGGGATTCGCGTTACCCGAGGAGACAATCTCTACAACAGTCTGGATACGGTGAACAAAGCACTTAGCAGTGTTTCCGAAGCATACGGAGATCCAAAGCTTCAAAAGAGCGTGACCGGACTCTCCACCGCACTGGAAGCAAACAATCTTCAGGCCTACAAGAAAAACCTTGGAAGAGTCATTCAGTATTTTGAAACGCTGAATCAAGATAAGTGCTCAGAATAAGGAGGTTTCTCCTATTCTCGTTCGTATGCGCCGCATCTGCGGCGCTTTTGTTTGATTGCGCCGGCAAAAGTGGGCCGGCGCTTTTTGCCGCCAAATTCGGCGAAAGCTATTACCCGTCTCATCTTGTAAATACAACGAGCACACGTGAATACGTGAAGCTGGACTGGCTCTTCTACGTCATTGAAGTATCCGGCAAGATCGTTCTCGTAGATGCAGGCATGAAAGATGAATCAGTGGCCGATCGCTTTCGCATTCGCGGTTTTCGAACTGCGCCTCAAATCTTGAAACTCCAGGGCATTTTTCCTTCGCAGGTCACCGACATTGTTCTGACTCATGCACATCCGGATCATGTGGGAGGAATTACCTTCTTTCCCAATGCAGTGGTTCATGTTCAGGATGCGGAATTCCAGGCCATCCGTTATGCGCCCAAGCTCGCGCCTGTGAAAAAGATTTTTGAAGAAATTCTAACAAGCGGACATTTGCGTGTACACTCCGGGGACACAGACTTGTATGGCGTGAAGATTCTACTCGCCGGTGGCCACACTCCTGGGTCGCAAGCGGCGGTCGTGCAAACAAGCAACCGGGCGTTCATCATCACCGGGGATGAGTGCTATTTCGCAGACGCTTGCGTGGCACAGATTCCACTTCCGGAAGAATCCGCTTTTTCTCCGGAAAAGAATCAGAAATTTATTCAGAGAGTAGGTTCACAGAATTGGCGGATCCTGACGCTACATGATCCAGCGGTGTTCAGCGCATACGACGCCCGTTTGAGAATTGTTCGTTTGACTCAGTAACGACCGCGCAGTTTTTCAGAATCGTTCTCTGCGATAAAAAGAAAGGCCGCCCGCGGGCGGCCCGTACTCATTTACAAGCTTTCCTGGCAGTCTCGAAAGCGGTCTTCGCCGCCTTCTGACAATCCTTCCGAGCCTGACCATCTTTCGCCTTGCATTCTTTATGCGCGGCTCTATGATCGGTCTTTGCCTTCTGCAAGCAGTCTTCCTTTGGGCCAGCAACGAGAGTCGTTGCCAGAGCCATCGCAACGGCTGGTGCAATCAGTCTGAGTCGTTTCATGATTCCCTCATGGTTTTAGATTCCGTAGATATACGGACAATGGCCGCCTGCGGGGTCAAAAAAAAAATGAAGAGCAATGTTGCGCCAAAGAAATGACGCGCACGGAGCTTCGGGTAGACTGGTTTTGTGTACGAGCTGCGCGAATATTGTGCCGCGATTTTTGCTGAACATTCAGGTAAGCTGTTGCGTTATTTGCGTCGGCTTGGAGGCGGCGCGAATTCGGAAGATATTTTGCAAGAGGTGTTCATTCGCTTCATTCGCGAAGTGCAGCACGATCGGATTCAAAAGGGTTCGGAGCTACGATGGCTGTACCGTGCTTCTCGTAATCTTGCAATCGACTACTATCGTAAGGATCGAAAGAACACCCCCTGGACGGATGACCGAATCGCGGCAACAGGCGAAGGAGAAGGGAAGATCGTGCTTGGTTCTGAGCTTGTTTCCAGGATGTTTGATGTTGCCCGAAAATGCGGACCGGACTATGAAACCCTTCTACATTTGATTCTGGAGACACGCGAGTCTCAATCGTCCATGGCTGCTATTTTGAAATGCTCAGAACGAACGGTTCGTCGTAGGACAGAGACCCTTTTTGGAGCCCTGGAAAGGGGACTGCCAGACTGGCGGGATTACCTCGAGACATGATTTTTTTTGGCCCCCCGGAGGTGGAATGTGCGTAAGGAGAGTGTGAAAGACGATGGCAGTCTGAGTCAGGTTTTGCACCGACGATTCATCGACTCGATTCCCGGGCGGGCGACTCCTTCCCTTAACCGGAACAGCACCCAGGAAACCAGTACTCCGGATCTTCCTGCGGCGCCGAATTGGATCTTTGAGCAGGCGTTTGCGCGCGCTACGTCCCCCCGGACGCGCGCGAACCATACGTTCTATCCGGGTTTGGCGGCAGCCAGTTTGCTCCTGGCTGCCGCAGGCTTTCACTTTTCCCAGATCAATCATAGCTGGAACGGCTTTCGTCCTATGGGTCAGGAAACGGTGCGAACTGGCTCTGAGGCCAGCGAGATCACTCTTCTATCCGGGTTTTCTACCCGTGGACGCATTCATCTGAAGCAAGACACGGAGCTTTCTCGCCATGGGTCCGGACACTACGAGCTGCACCAGGGGCAGGCGGAAGTCCACGTTCATCCCCAGGGAAGCACTGTAACTCTCTGGGCCAACGGAATCGAACTGGCAAGTCAGGATGGAGTGTTCACGATTGTCACCGGTGGAGAAGAGAATCCTCAAGGAAGCGTGACACTTACCGTATCTCGTGGTAGCGTAGAATGTTGCCAGAACGGGGAAAACTTTCCAATTTTGCCCGGGGAAAAAATCACGCTTGTAAAACGCGACGCAGACGCCCAGGTTCTCGCATACGAAAGCGAATAACACAGGAACGGTCTGATACTTCCTGGGAGAAGTCTTCAGACTGGTATGACGGCCTTGTAGGCAAGAGTGGTTCGGATTTACATCGCGAAATCATACTCCCTCGCGCGCTCGCGCTGATGGGCGCAAAAAATAAATCGGTGCTTGATATAGGTTGTGGTCAGGGAGTATACAGTCGGGCTCTTGCGGAAGCCGGAGGGCGCGTGACAGGCATAGACGCGTCTCCTTCTCTGATTGAGGCCGCACGCCGTTACCAATCAAAAGTCCCCGTGAAGTATGAATGCGAAAATGCAGAAGATCTTCGCGCATTCGCGGATCAGTCTTTCGATCAGGTGAGCGCGATTCTTTGCATTCAAAATATGAGAAATCTTGATCGCGTTACATCCGAATGTGCGCGCGTACTGAGGCCCAATGGAAGGATGCTATGGGTCTTGAATCATCCTTGCTTTCGCATTCCCAGACAGACATCCTGGGGATTTGACGAAGGAAAGAAAATGCAATATCGCAGGATTGATATGTACATGTCTCCCGCGGAAATTCCAATTCAAATGCACCCGGGAAAACACGGAACCGAATCTACTGTTTCCTTTCACAGAAGCATCACAGATCTATTTTCGATTGCTTCGCGCTTTTCTTTCGCGGCCGTTAAAGTGGAAGAATGGTCATCCACAAGATCCAGCCAGCCTGGCCCGCGTGCGAAAGCAGAGAATCGCGCGCGCAAAGAGTTTCCTCTCTTTATGGCAGTCCTGTTTCAGTTAGTGGTGGGTTGAGTCTTTGTGTTCAGCGGTAGTTTCGACGCTGCGTTCATTCTGAATATTTTTGAGTTTGGCAGTGGCTTGATCCACTACTCCCGGAAGGTCCGTGTTTTTTCTCACTCGTTCATACGCCACGGAAACGGCTGGTGTTAAAAATCCAGTCAGACCCGGGAAGAATCGGACTGCGAGGCGCACAATTCCAAGCTGCAGCAGAGTATGGCCTGTCTTGACAAGTGCCGTTTTGATAGCACTGTCTTCTTCTCTGTCCATTACATACTGTCTGGCAACGTCGCGAAATTTCTCCCCCGTTCCGCGTCGCGTTTCGAGCTCAGTGAGTTTTTCTTTTAGCGAAGGATCGTCCAGATGACACCTCCGAGGCTAATGATAGAAAAGCCAAGCGATACGATGAGAAGCCTTCTCATGATTTGAAGGCCTTTCAACATAGAATCCATTTCTTTTTTGTCCGGAAGCGCTTCGATCCTGCCCTCAAGGTTGCGAAGGTCTCTATGAAGGCCCAGGAGAACATCCGCATACAATTCCGTATATTCGCGAATTCTGTTTTCAAGATGACGACCGGTCAGAGTGTCCGCGATGTTCGAAAGGCTTTCGCCCATCGTTTGTAGCAGATTGGTGCCCTTGTCTTCTTTCTTTTCCTTTTCCGTCATGATCCTTTCCTGAAGGCTGCTTGCTTTTTCTGTCCCTGCTTTTGCATCACGCCGCCAAGGGTTGCTGTTAAAGAAGGGAACGCAGAGGCGATTTTGGCAAGCATTCCTCTGTATCCAGGCAGTAAGATTTCCCTTTGTCTGGTGTCAATTGCACGCCTGATGGCTTCTTCTATGTCTACCGGGGT
>Ga0268298_10002604_pt1 | contig 19584 bp, 15 predicted proteins | sample WWTPWeurt_MetaG_FD_194462 | JGI IMG/M metagenome (GOLD analysis project Ga0268298, IMG submission 194462) | Activated sludge microbial communities from WWTP in Nijmegen, Gelderland, Netherland - WWTP Weurt | ecosystem: Engineered > WWTP > Aerobic digester > Activated sludge | place...
GGTGTTTCAGATTGGTACCGGGAAATTCGGCGTGGGAGAAGAGGCTGTTCTTCCGGATGGAACAGCCACTCGCAAGCTCAACAAGGGACTCCTTCAAGAACTAGTGCGAAATCATCCGAACATCCGGATGATTCAAATCAAGATTTCGCAGGGCGCGAAACCTGGAATTGGAGGACATCTCCCTGCAGACAAAGTAACACCTGAAATTGCGGACGTCAGGCGAGTGACGCCGTATAAGACTGTGATCAGCCCGCCGCAGCATGCGGAGCTTCGAGCATCGAGTCCGAAGGAAGCAGTCTCCAAACTCATTGAATTCATCGAAGAGATTCGCAAGCTCACAGAGCTTCCAGTCGGAATCAAGCTGTGCGTGGGGAGACTCGACGAGCTGGATTTGCTTGTGCTGGCCATGAAGAAAACTGGGAAAGGGCCCGATGCAATTCAGGTAGATGGTGCAGATGGCGGAACAGGTGCTGCACCCAATTTATTTGTAAATTACGTAGGATACGGAAGTTCCATTGAAACACTTCAATATCTGGATAAGCTTCTCAAAAAGCACAGGATCAGAGATCGTGTTCGTCTCAGTTCGTCTGGGCGCATATTCACTCCAGCTCACGCAGCCTATGCGTTTGCAAGCGGCGCGGATACATGCGAAACTGCGCGCGCTGCCATGCTTTCGATTGGTTGCATCCAGGCGCAGCAGTGTCACACAAACAAATGTCCTACAGGCATTACAACCAACAGTGCCTGGAGGATGAGGGGAATTCATATTCCAGAAAAATCAACGCGCGTGCATCATTTCTTGAAAGGCTTTCACGAAGACATGCTCGAGCTGACACGCGTCATGGGTCATTCAGATCCGCGTGATATTAAACTGGATGACCTTCGCGTGATGTCGCGGGGTGGAGCGTTCTCGGCGTTCTTTAGCGACAGTCATGTTTAATCGGGTCATTCGCATTGCGGGCTGGCTTGGAATCAATACCGTTCTTGGCACCATGAACGGTCTTTTGATTTCTTTTTACTCACCGGAGCCTTTCGCGCGCGTTTTTCTCACGGCTCAAATCATGACGCATGTGCTCTGCCTGCTCATAGAGTTTGCGATGTTTACGGCCGGGATTCAGCTTTATAGAATCGGAACGCATAAGACACAACCTGTTCGCTACTTTACGGCAGCGCTCTGTATCACTGCGATCTCCGCTGTGTGCGGTGTGCTTGCCGGCGGAAGAATTCAGCAGGAGCTACTTGGCTTTAATCCTTATGAGAACAGTCGCTTCTATAATGTGATCTTTGGATCCATCATCTTTGCCATTGGCCTTGCGAGCATTGACCGTTTCTTTCGCTATCTGAGAGAGACCAGGCTTCTTGCAGAGAGATCGTTGCAGGAAGCGCGTCTGGCAGTACTCCAGGAAAGAATGCGACCGCATTTTTTGTTTAATACACTGAACAGCATTCATGCGATGCTTCCAGATCATGCGGACCGAGCGGATGCAGCCATCCTGATGCTCGCGGACAGCTATCGCTTCTTGCTCGGGCCGGCGGAAAAGCCGCTCGTGAGTTTTATGGAAGAATGGGAGTTCTGCAAAAACTACGTAGAACTTATGAAGGTAAGATTTGGAGAAAGGTTGAGTGTTTGGATGGAGCACAGGGGCGATTTTTCGCGCGTCTTGATACCACCTTTATCCATCCAACCAGTCATCGAAAATGCATTTCGCCACGGAGTGCAGAAGATACCTGGAAACGCGATCGTGCAAATTTCTGCTGAATGCGCCGGGTCATCCGTGCGAATTGAAGTCAAAGACAATGGACCGGGTCTTCCCTCAGATTTTGAATCCAGGAGCATTGACAATATTCGCTCTCGGTTACGCTTTCATTTCCCGGGCGCGGATCTGGAAGTTTCAAATCTGGGTGAGAGTGGTGTATCGAGCAGGATAACGCTCACGGGGGCTGCGTAATGCCTTTGCGATGTTATGTGATCGAGGACGAACCACCCGCACGTGAAATTCTGTTTCGCTTTATTGAGGCGAGAAAAGATCTCTCTCTGGCAGGATGGGCGGGAGATGCTCGCAGCGCTCTGAACTATCTGAAAGTGAACCCTGCGGATCTAGTCTTCCTGGATGTGCAATTGCCAGGTATGTCCGGGTTTGAAATGCTTGAAGAGCTTCGCCCCAGTCCTGCCGTCATATTTACTACTGCCGGCCAGGCGCACGCAGTTCCCGCATTTGATCACGGGGCCGTTGATTTTCTATTGAAGCCTTTTTCTATGGAGCGATTTGACATTGCAGTCAATCGGGTCGTGCAGAAACGGACCACGAATCCATCGAGCGGTGGACTGGCTGTCACAGAAGGAGAAAATCACTATCTGATTCCTTTTGGAGAAATCATTTATTTATCTTCGCGTGGAAAGGCAACTGCGGTTCACACAACGGATCGCGATTTTGAATCACAGAGAATCTTGAAGGACATCGAGTCGCGTCTGCCCGAAAGCTTTTTACGAATTCATAAGCAGTACATATTGAATCTGGATTTTCTGGCGCACCTGAAATACAGAGTTGGCGGTGGATATACGGCCACTCTGCGTGATTCAGACGAAACAAGCGTTCCAGTTGGTCGCGGATTCGCTGGCGCCCTGCGCGCCAGGTGGTCCGGCTAGCTACATTCCAAGTTCTTTCAGACGATTGTAGAAAGTGGCGCGCTTGAGACCCAGGATTTTGGCCGCTTCAACCTTGTTTCCTTTCGTTTTCGCAAGTGCACTTTCAATGATTCTCCTTGCGTGTTCATTCAGAATTTCTTCGAGAGGGCGGCCATCCCACTGGTTGCCCGGTGAAGGTTTTTGGATTTCAGCCGGCGATTCCGATCTCATTTTTCGGGCATCGAGCAATTGCACAGGGAGATCTTCTCTTCGAATGATGTCCGTGGTGCTATTCACAATCGCCTGGATGACTGCGTTTTCAAGTTCGCGCACGTTTCCTGGCCAGTCAAACCGGCACAGAGCATCCATGGCTCCATCGCCCAGTTTCCTGGCAGGGTAGCCCATCTCGGCACAGTACTTCTCCGTAAAGAATTGAGCCAGAGCAGGAATGTCTGCTCTTCGTTCGCGCAAGGGCGGGATGCGAATCTGAAAGACATTGATTCTATAGTAGAGATCAGATCGGAACGTTCCCTTTGCCTGCATCTCTTCCAGGTTTCGATTGGTTGCGAAAATGAATCTGCAATCCGTCTTAATTTCTTTTGTTCCGCCCACCCTTTGAAAGACGCGCTCCTGAATGAGTCGGAGCATTTTGGGCTGCATTTCGAGCGGCATTTCGCCGATTTCATCGAAGAAGATGGTTCCCCCGGCAGCCTGCTCAATCTTTCCAGGTCTGTCTGTTTTTGCGTCCGTGAACGCACCCTTCACGTGTCCGAATACTTCTGACTCCCAGAGGTTCCCGGGAATGGCCGCGCAGTTAACCGCGACGAAAGGAGATTCTGGCATGGACGCATCATGAATGAGATTGGCTACCATCTCTTTTCCTGTTCCAGTTTCTCCAAGAATCAGCATGGGCTGATTTTTCCCCGCGAGATTTCGCGTGCGATCGACCAGATCGTTCATTGACTTGCTCAGGTAGACGAATGTCTTTTCAGACATCTTGTGTTCGCGCGCGTTGTGCATATCCACAATGTATTCCGAAAGTTGTTGTACGCTTTCTTCTGCTTTTCCTTTCAAAAGAGAGAGTTCATCATATAGCATCGCGTTGCGAACTGCAAGAGCCGCTGAAAAACGAAATGCCTCAAGAAGATTCTTGTCCGAATATCGCATTTGCGAATCGGCAGACGCGCCCCCTACCATGTATCCCAGAAGTTCTGACTTGAAAGTGAGTGGAATGACTGTGCGAAAGCCATCCTGAGTCAGTCGTTTGAGAAAGGCACGGATCTTATTTGCGTTTTCGGAGTAGGTGCGTATCATGCCGTCTGGATCTTTGAAAGGAATTCCGCTCTGATCCTGAAGGTCAGCGATGGCGGTAATTTCTCTGAAGAAATCTTCAGGTGGTTTGAATCTGCGAATGACGTGAAACGCTCTGGGAACAAAATCTGCGACATACGCGGGCACCTCTCCAATCCCGCGTGAAACATATCTGTCCATTCTGTCTAGAAGCGTGATGAATCCCCGATCGAAATGCAACAGGTGTGCCAGTGTTTCGAGTATTTTTTCCGCAAGTGATTCTACGGTTCGTCCTGGTTCTTCAATGGCCAGAGCCAGAAAATCCTTCTGCAAGTTTTCCATCTGGCGAAGATGTTGCAGAAGTTCTTCTTCTGCTTCGCGCGTCATTCGTTCCTGATCGAGAGCTCTTTGCTGTGCCTGGTATTTCTCCTGGCGGATTGTGTTAAAACGATCACTTAAAGCGAGTGCAAGTAGAATTGCCTCGATTGCCAGGCTGGATTGTGCGCTATACTCTGTGTAAGGATTGCTTGGAAGCCATCCCCAGCTCTTGATATTGTAAATGAACGCTCCGAGCGCCACTACAGTCCATCCGAGCAAATAGTATCGCGCTGGCGCGAATGATTCCCTCCAGCTGTAAGCTCCGGCTGCAATTACACAGAATAGTCCCGCGAGGCCGTGGATCGTAAGAATTGTTACGGCTGCGCGATAGGGCATGAATAGAGATCCAATCGCCATCAGGAGGGAAACAACGAGAAGTGCCGTTGTGACTCTGTGAATTTCAGGCGTGCGAAGGCGCGTATTCAAAAAATGTCTGCAGAAAAGAAGCATCCAGAAGATGCCAAGACTTGCGAAGAAAGGTATGGAACCCAGGCTCCACCATGACGCAGACAACGGTAGATACTTACGCGCAAGACCGTTGACTGCGAACTGAAGCATGCCGTGAATGCAGAAGAGTGCGAGAGAATAATAGAGGTAAGCGCGTTCGCGAAGCGCAATGAACAGAGTCAGATTGTACAGGATCATCACCGCGATTAGGCCATAGTAAATTCCAAGTGCGAACTGAGTGTCCTGGTCTTCGCGCGCAAACGCGTCTGGTCGAAATAGAGTGAGGGGCAGAGCAATCGACCCTTTGCTTTTTACTCGCAGGTAGAGATCTACGGTTTCGTGCGGGCGAACATGCACCGGGAAAATGTAAACTCTATGTTTGATGCTCTTGCTTTCTGTGATGGTTCGGCTGGATGCTCCTTCGTCTACAAAGAAGAGTCTGGCCTCATCCAGGAGCGGGTTGGCCAGTTCGAGAAGGACTTCCTTTTGAAAGGGAAGCGGGTTGGTGATTCTGCAGCGGACCCAGAATGTAGCGGAGCTGTATCCGAAGTTGGGGACCCTGTCCCAGCCATATCCATAGAAGCTGCTGGTATAATTCCCGGATGTGATCTGGTCTATGGTGAGCTTCCCTTCCAGGTCCGTTAGTATTTCGAGGTTTGGCCCGAGTCTATACACTCCCCGTCCTGCCTCGAGCAGGACTGGATCAGCGGCCATGGCAGGACTCCAGGATACCGCAAACAGGAGAAGAGAGAGAGTTCGGGCTTTGTATTTCATGTCAGATTTGTAGATTTCTAATTTTTTATACATCTAGAATTCTAGACGGCAGGCTCTATTCCAGCTTTTGGACAGGCATTGGCTAGCATTTTCTTGGAGGGAGAGGGAGGTTCTCGCTCTTTTTCGTCGTTCTTGGGCCAAGAGCAAACAGGTTTCTTCTATATTATCTTCTGAAATGTGACGATTCAGTGCTGATTACTACAAAAAAAGAGGCGTTCATGCAGGGTGTGCTCTGCCTGGCACGCTGGTTGCAATAGAGGGTCTGTCAACGAAGAGTCATCGGGCACCTGCTTGAGGGGGAAAGAGATGGATCGTCATCTTTGTTCATCGCAATCCTCTCTTCCACAGCAGAGATCGCCGGGGGCGGTGGTTCTTCAGCCAGGGCAATGAAGGGCTGACAGTTGCCTGGAACATTCGGTCAGGGGGAGCTCGGGGGAGCGCCGGATGGTCTGGGACAACGAAAAGCGCCGGCGCTCAGGGGGCAGCTGATTGGATTCGAAAGGATCCGGGGGAGTCAGCTGAGAGCGCGCACTGTTTTGGATGACAGGGAACCACCGGATGAATGCCTTCTGGCATTCGGGGGCCGGTAGCGCCATCATACTGTGAGTGGATCGTGCATGGACCATCATGCGGTCTACAGTGAAAGCGGGGGAGTGAGATCGGGGGTGGCGGACGAGAGTCCGCCTTTCTTTTTTGTCCGCCCGCTTTGCCTGCGATCCCAGACGAGCCGTTGATTCCGTCTAACGAGCTGTTTGTTCCATTGGATGCACTTCCTCATCGTTTTAGATTGCAGGACACCGCGCTGAGCTCTGGCTATGTGCAGAGGTGTAAATTGAAAAATCCAAAAACGAAACGCATGAGATTCGTATCATCCTTGCTCTTGCTTGCGGCTGCATCCGTAACTCTCATTCCGCTGGGCGCAGACAACGACCGCGCTCTGGTCCGCAGCCTCATTGGCAGTGCCACTGTGCTCAGAGATGGCAAGACAGAAGCACTGAGAGTGGGCAGCGTAGTCAAAGACTCCGATCGCATCAAGACCGGCAGACAAAGCCAGGTGATTGTTTTCTATAAAGGAGTGGAGATTCGTCTACTTGGAGAAACGGATGCTACTCTAGTGTCCCTTACAAACATGAGTCAGCCCGGAGAAGTCAGTGTAACCAAAGGATTCGGCTGGTTTAGAGTCGATGATCCAACCAAACGAGGTTTCAAAGCATCCACCCCAACATCGATTGCGGCCGTGCGCGGAACCAAGTTTGCGGTCTCCTACGATGAAAAGGGGAGCACATCTTGCGTTTGCCAGGGAACAGTCGCCACGAGTGCTGTTGCAGATCCTACAAAAGAGAACCTGGTGACTGCCGGAGGATCGCACGCGTATGCTTCTTCGGGAAATATGGAGTCGCATGATTTCAAGAAGTACTTCAAGAAACTCAAAGTGGACCGCAGCTTCCAGCAGGAGATCCTCCGGGATGCAAAGCTCAACAGCTGCAAGAGCTGTCATAGAATGACTAATATAGCGACTGACAATTCTCAAGATCCTCAAAATTATTGAGAATATGAGGGTTGGTGTAGCTGTTGTTATTCTAATTTTTGCCGGCATGGCTGCAGCCCAGCCTGTCGGCGATCCTCAGACCGGCGCGCCAGTACCAGCACAGCCATCGCAGGCTCCTGTACCTTATGAGCAGACAAACCAGCCGGCCGCCCGACCTTCGTCCACACCCGCATCGGCAACAACGACTCCTGCCCCACAAACACAGGCCGCGCAGACTCCGGCCGCAGAAGAGGCTCTGCCTGAATCCTGGCTCGATGGATTCAAGTGGAAGGCTCTCGTCAGACTCAGGCCGGAATCGCGCGGAAATTTTGATTTTGATAAAAAGACGGACGATAACGCAGAGTACGTTGGCCAGAAGATTCAGTTTGGATTTGAAAAGGATTTCTTCGACGATATGTCGGCTAACGTTGTGGTGCAGGATTCCAGGGTCTGGGGTGGCCAGCCTGGTTCAAAGACTGGAGTTTCCACCGCAAACGATTCTACTTCCGAATCGACAGACCTTCGCATTGGATGGCTGGAAATGCGCAGCCTTGGCCCATTTGATGTGCGTTTTGGCAGGCAGGTCTTTCGCCTGGGCGAGGAGAGGCTTGTGGGGGCCGCTGAATGGGGAAATGTTGGACGAAGCTTCGATGGCTTTTCTGTGCGAACGACAAACAGTTTCTACACCGGTCAGCTGATCGGATCTGTTCTTTCAGAAGAAGACAACGATTTGTCGTCTAACGGCACAAAGGTTGGTCCTTCGAATTCATCTGGCTTTACATTTACTTGCGATTCAACTACGACCGTGTGCACAGTCAAAGCGCGCACGGTCAGAGAGCAGGGGGATTCGTATCTTGCCGGCTTCTACAATACATTTACGGCCGGGGAACTTTTTCAGTTCGAGGCGTATTATCTAGGAGTCTACAAGAAGTGGATTCAAAAAACCAGCCCTCTGGCACTACCGGATGCCGAGTTGATGTCCCAGGATAGAAGCAAGCAGCGAGACAACCTTCACACGATTGGTGCAAGACTCACCAACCGCATGGGCACCGATAGAAAGGCCCAATGGGAAATTCCAATCGACTGGTCCATAGAATATGCCTGGCAATCCGGGCCCACCGGAAGGCGCATAGATGCAAGCTGGGATTACTTGAGAGTCACAGTCCCTTCCCCTGCAGGCCCCGTGCGCGCCTACACTGAACGAGAGAAATACAATGCATATGCATTCGCCGCGGATGCTGGATACACGATCGCGTCCTTTCTGCGAATCGGAGTTGCTTATAACATCGCCAGCGGTGATAAGAACCGATCCGATGGAGTGGTCACTACTTTCAACAGCCTTTTTCCAACGAGTCATGGTCTCTATGGCCAGGCAGATCTGGTAAGCTGGCAGAATATGATTGGCAAATCGATTCAGATGAATCTCATGTTTGGTAAGTTTGGAAAGTTGAAACTCGCGGCCTGGCAAATAGACAAGATGCGTCTCGAAGACGGCTGGTATGATGGCACAGGCACACTGAAAACAAACGAGTCCACGGAATCCTTTTCGAACACGCGCTTTTCGCCTCTGCAAGACTCATCGGGATATCGTGCATCCGCGTATCTGCGAAAGGGTTTGCTAAAAGAATACGACCTTACGTATATTGTTCCCTGGAAAAGAGTTGAAATTGGATTGGGCTACAGCCGAATTCAGGCCGGAGACTCGATTCGCGAAGCAAAGAACGATACGCTGAACACTACCATTTCGCGCAGGCCTAGATTTGATCCGCGCGCAGATTTCGCGTATCTGATGCTTACCATGAGTTTCTAGCAGTCCGGAGGAAGCATGTCTCTGCCATCTCATCCAGTGCGTCGAGCTCTCTATCGCCTGGTCACCAGTCTGTTTGCTTCTGTAAGCACGATCCTTCTCAGTGTCTATCAGTGCACACTCGAGTTTGAAGTAGAGGGAGAAGATCACCTTCGCCTTTTGAAGGCGAAGGGAGAAAACTACGTGGTGGCAGTCTGGCACACATTCGTGGATGCGGCGGTCTTCTGCCTCCACCATCGAAACCTCGTGATCTATTCAGATCATCCGCGCACTCCCGAGTATGAGAATAGCTGGACTCATTTTTTTCGCGAGATTGGTTTAAAGACAATCCGCGCTCTTGGATTCGAGGTGCTGGACGCCTCTCTGGGAAAGCAATCAGCGGGAATCATAAACTTTATTAAGAAAATACAGAGCGGATCTCCCGCTCTCGTAGCTCCGGACGGTCCTCACGGGCCCATCTACGAATCTAAGCCCGGTGTGCTCTATATGGCGCACAAAGCCAGTTCCGTTGTGGTTCCGGTAGGCGTTGGTTTTTCCAGGCGGATTGTTGGTCCTAACTGGGATGACTTCAATTTGCCTCTTCCGTTTTCGCGCGTCGCACTTGTGATTGGTGAACCCATCTACCCATCGGATGCTTCGGAGGAAGCGCTCAAAACAAAAGCGCGCGAACTAGAAGAAACCATGGATAGACTTTGCTTTCGCGCAAATGAAATCTTGTTTGGACCGGCCTCTAGCGAGGCCGCGCAAGAAAAAGTGTCAGCATAATTACGGACCACAGTGTAGTCCCGAATAGAATGGGAAGTCCAAGCAACAGCAGAATGCTTTTGCCGGAAAAGAAAAGAACCAGAACCAGAGTGACGCTGACTCCAAAAAGAGCAGCCCATACATAAACCTGTGCGCGCGAAATGGGTCTGGATGGACGGCCGCGGTTGAAGAGGCCGCGTTTTCCCTGGCGAGAGTTGGTGCGTCTTTCTGATCTTTCTTCTTCTGCGATTTCGCGTGGAGTAGAGTCCGGTTGTAAGAAATCAAAGTTGATGTTTCCGCGTCGGAATGCCTTCTGAACGCTGGCTTCCAGTTCCGCGTTTTCGTGCTGTGGATTTTTTTCGGTCATTGTTTTTTCTCAGCCATCAGGTTGGCCAGGAGCTTCTGGTATTTTTCCACTTCTCCCTGCAGCATTTCGAATCTTCGCGCCAGGTAGCCCGTGTAGAGTCCAATGAGCCATACACCTGAAACCTTCAGAACTTCTTTTTGAAATCCTGGAATGTCGAAATTGGGAGCGTATTGATAAGCGAGCACCAGAACATACAAAATATTGAACACCAGCACTCCCAGGACGGCGAGCCTCATCCCGTATCGCAGTGCGTTTGAAACTATGATTACGAAATATACAAGAAAGAACATGCTTTCGCTTCCGCCTGTGGGAAGAAGGACCAGAGAGACTGCCAAGAGATCCGTGACCATGGTAAGATACTTCACTGCAGGATGAAATGTGCCCTGATCCTTCGCGCGAAGAATGTAGAGAGTCACAGCCAGATTGAGAATGGCGACGAAAGCAGTGACCGCCCCAATGTAATACCAGGAAAAGAGTCTGTCAGCACCTGGAAGCACTCCTCCGTTTTGGAGAAGAGATCCAAGATAGCCGCCAATGAGAACTACGAGCAGCCAGCGTACACCTGCCTTGTTCTTTTCGTTTTTCAGTTCCCAGGCTGCTTTTTCTGGCTTGATCATCTGTTTGAGTCACTCTTCGCCGCAGATCGTGTCAACTATTCTGCCGGTTTCAATTTCCAGGTAAACGCAAGCATCAGAATCGCAACGATGCAGGACGCTGCGATGAAACTGAGCGCGCCTGGCCATCCCAGTTCTTTGGATAAAACGCCCAGTGCGATTCCTTCTACGAATTTTCCGGTATAGCCCAGGAGTCCGATGAATCCTGCAGCGGCCCCCACAGCTTTCTTCGACGTAAAATCCAGACCTGCCACTCCCAGAAGCATGACCGGCGGATAGATGAAAAATCCAACTACTCCAAACAAAACAATGTGCACCCAGAGAAATCCAGGAGGCATCACAATCATCCCGAGGAAGGCCAGGAACACCGGAATCATGCATATCAAACTCACCATGCCTCGTCTTCCGCCTGACTTGTCTGAAATCCATCCAATCAACAGAGTGCTGACGATGGCGCTTGCTTCAAATGCAAGAGTGCTAAATCCACCTGTCTGCATGCTCGCGCCTTTCGCCTGCTTGAGATAGGTAGGTCCCCAGTCTATGAGGCTGTATCTCACAACGTATACAAACAGATTTGCAATCGCGAATAGCCAGATGATTTTGTTCGTCAGTACGTTGTTCCACAATATTTCCCACAAGGACAGTTCCTTCTCAAGAGAGACGTCATGCGCTGGAATCGCCGCAGACAAGCGCGAAGGTGGACTGGCGCGATTGCCCGGTAGCATTCCGATCACCCAGAAGCAAGCAGGTATGAGAACCAGATTCAACATAGTAACCGCTGCCGGAAGCTGTTCGTAGGGAAGCAGAGTATACATGACCGCGCCTGCGATTGCATTTCCTGTCAGAACAGATGCAATCAGTGCGATGAGGTACTTCGCATTCGACATAGGAGGAAACGCTTCGATGGATCTCAGGCCCACGCTTTGCGGAGTGTCTCGCAGTCGAATCATCAGATACACTGCGGCAAGAACGGCGAGGATCCCCGGGATATAAAACGCAGATCTCCATCCAAACGCAGATGCGGCAGCGGCAGCAAGTGGTCCAATCAAACCGCCTCCGATGTTGTGCGCTATGTTCCAGAATCCAAAAACGGTTCCGCGTTCCGATTTAGAATACCAGTGTCCGAGGGACCGTCCGCACGGAGGCCAGCCTGCTCCCTGAACAAATCCATTGAGAGTCCAGAGTCCGAGGTGAATCCAGAAGTTAGACGCCGCTCCAAACAAAAAATTCAGTGCAGCTGATAGAAGGAGGCCTGCCGGCATGAATGCCCTTGGATTGGATCTGTCGGAGAGGGCGCCCAGGATGAATTTTCCAATTCCGTATGCGAGACCGGTCGCACCCATGAGCAATCCCATTTGCGCCGAACTGTAAGTGAGATCGGAAGCGGCTTCAAGAGAGACGATGGGCAGGTTGTTTCTGGTAAAGTAATAGAAAGTATAACCCAGGAACGTCGCTTCTAGAATCTGCCAGCGAAGAGGGGCAATTCTGCGATTCTGCTCTTCCACCGGCAGAAGAGGCTGGTGCTCGGCCGGACGAAATGGATTCAGCATGCGACATACGATGGAACGATTTAGAGCATGTCAACCAACGCCCGGGCTTCAGAGAAAAAAGATTGCACTTTGTCCGCTGAATGTTCCATTGATAGAGATGGCCGGGAAACGAACAGCGGACGAGCAGCACATCGCTGAGCTCGAAAGAACTCTCGAAGCGATCAGGCGCAAGGATCGTTTGATGACCGAGAGCCAGTCTACGGTCAGCAGAATTCTATTGAATGCGCCTGTGATGATTTACGTTTACGATCTAGTGGATAAGAGAAACGTTTACATCAACCGCGAAGCCACGGACTTTCTAGGATATTCATCGGATCAAATTCGCGACCTCGGGCCGGACCTTCTTTCCACTCTGATTCATCCGGAAGATCTTCCTCGCGCGATTGCGCATCACAATCGTTTGCTCGGTGCCACGGGCCCTTTGAAACTCGTGTATCGCATGAAGAACGCAAAAGGAGAATGGAGGAATTTCCTATCCTGCGATACTCCTTTCGAAACAGAACCCGGAGAACAGACCCGGTTCATTCTTGGATGCGTTCAGGAAATGCCAGACTAACTTCTCTAGTTGCAGTTTCCTTTCATCTGCTTCACCCATTCGCGTACCAGGCTCAATCCCTCTTTGTGGAGAAGGCTTCTTGCCAGTTCGGGCATTCTGATTCCAGCCTCCGTTGAAGTCATGCGATGAATCAGAATAGAAGAATCCGGATTTCCAGGCACAATGTCATAGTCCATATTCGCAGACGCGCGACCGGCTGCAGTTGGCGATTTGCAAACACCGAATCTGTGTGGTTCCTGATTTTCCAAACTCAAAATCAAACCGGATTGATTCGCTGGCCCATATTCTATGTGGCAATGCGCGCAGTTAACGTCGAGATACGCGCGTGCTCTTTCTTCGACTGTTCCTGTTTGCGGATCATTCCATACTGCATTTCGCACAACAACTGCATCCGCGGGGACATTGAGAATTCCAGACTTCTTCCAATGCTCGATCTGGTTTTCTGGACCGCCTTTGTACGCGTAGACTTTGTTGAGCTGACGCGCTTTTGGTCCAATCGGCGTCATGACTTTGTCTTCGCCGCGTCTGGCTGAATGACAGCCCGAGCACTGTCCCTGGTTTGGAACTGAATACTTAAATGCGATTGGTTTTCCGTCCATATCGAAAGACTGAACGTTTGAGTCTCCGCCTGTGATCTCGAGCGTTGCTTCCGTTCCTTCCTTGTTCCAGATATAGGGCAGACCGACCCATCCGTCTGATGTGTGCACGAGCAATCTGGTTTCAATTACATGATTCTCTTTCATCGACGGAAAGTCAGACGATTCCACTGCACCTGCCTTTCTGGGGTAATAGAATGTTTTGGAGAGAATGGTTCCTACGGGCAAATTCAGAACACCGATCTTTGTGTATTCGGCTGACTTTCCAGGCGGCACGTAGACTGTGCGAAATTTGCGCGCATAGTCTGAAAAAAGTGGGCTGTTTAGATCGTACGGAATGAGGCCCGCTGCCATAGTCAGATTCTCTCCGGATCGAACGAAGAGTTTCCAGTCTGACAACTTCGCGGGGAAGTTGTCATCGTAGAACTGAACACCATCTGATTTCTTGCATCCAGTCGCGGAAAACGCCGCCACCAGCAGCACCAGAGCGATCGCTTTCAATCACGCACTCCCGGAATGCGATTGGGGGAAAGCGCAGGATGAGAGCAGTTGTGGACTGCAAGATCTCGTTTGATATCGCTCATGTTGTTTGCCGCATCAAAATTTCCGAAATCGGCATTGCCGTTGTCGCGAATGCAGATCTGTGCATCCGGTGTAAGTTTGCGATCTGGAAACCTGGCTTTATTTACAATTCCATCCCAGAGAACCTGAGGGAATGGTTTGCCCAGCTTCGCACGAAGACCTGCGACTGCCACTCTGGATGCAAGGCTGTTTCCACCGGTAGGATCGACTCCACCGCCGGTGATCGTGTTGTTATGAACATGAATGGCTTCCGGGTATGGATCGTAATTTTTGTCTTTGATTGGTTTTTCTGTAACGAGGTAGCTAACGATCAGAACGTTTGTTGTGATGTTGTCTTTGATTGTGTTCTCGAATGCTTCTATGTTGTCGTTCGCCATGATCATGAATCCAGTACCGGTTGGAACCATGGCTACAATGTTCCCGGATGGAGCGAAGTTCTTCAGATTGTTGGACACGATTTGGTTCTTGAAGATGCGCGTATTCTTTCCGCCCTGCACAGGTAGATCTGGCAGATCGAACACCAGGATTCCACCTGTGTTGTTCGTAGAAGTGTTTTCGTACACGTCTGCGAAAGTTGAATTTTCGATTTCAATTCCCGCCACATTCATTTCTGCGCGATTGCGTCGCACGATGATGTTCTTTGACTGGCCTACGTAAATGCCCGCGTCGGAAGCACCAATCGCAACTGATTCTTCAATGAGCACGTTTTCGCACTGCACTGGATAGATGCCGTAGGCTCCGTTTGTCTCTTTCGCGCCTTCTGTCCATTCTGTCTTGATTCTGCGAAACGTGACATTCTTTGCGCCGGTTACTTTGATGGCGTCCTTGGTGGTGTCTTGAATGGTCAGATCTTCGATCAGGAAGTCGCCCTGCGAAACCATGATTCCAGCTGCGCCTTCTGTTTGTCCCTTGAATGAAAGGATGGTCTTGTCCATTCCCGCCCCGCGAATTGTGACTCCTTTTTCTGAGAGAGTCATTCCCTTATCCAGGTGGAAAGTTCCTGCCGGAAGTTCTATGACTGACCCTGGTTTCGCAGTCAGTAAGCTTTCCTGGAGTTTCTTCTGAAAATTGGCTTCGTCGGGTGAGATGACGGTGGCCGGTTTTTTGCAATGAATTGCCGCAAGGCCTGCACAAAGTACGAGTAGCAAAGTTCGCATGGTTCCCCCCTGGTTTTGGGCAGAGCCTGGGGGCCTCCGGAGATGGTTCAAGTTGTTTTCCCGTTTTCACTTGACCTGCCGGGTGCCGCCCTTTCTTTTCAGGTATGGCTGCCCGCAGAGACGACGAACATGAACTCGACGATATTACGCTCCTGAACGTACATCGTTATCCAGATTCTGTTCCAGCATCCATCGTTGCCTCCGTGCGCAATTCCAAGGCAGCGCAGAAGAGACTCGAAGAACTTCTCAAAGGGATGGCAGGCGGTCGCCGCAGTCGTGTGGAAGTTCCGGTTCCAGAAGGACAGCAATCACCCGCACCAGAAGCTACTTCGAGCCTGCGCGATTTGATAAAGAAGTTCATTCCTTGAAAGAAGTAAGCATAGGAATCCTCGGGGCGGGCAACGTTGGCCGCGGCCTCATTGAATTGATCGCGCGAGACGGAGAGGCAATCGCCGCGCGCACTGGCATTCGCCTGAAAGTCGCCGCTGTATTTGACCGCTCGTATCAGAAAAAGTCTGAGGCACTCGCGGGTGTTCCTGCTTCCGACGATCCTTCGATTGTACTATCGAACCCCGATGTATCCATCGTAGTCGAGCTGTTAGGTGGTCTGTCCCCCGCAGGCGATTTGATTCGCTCTGCACTGAGCGCGGGTAAGGCTGTTGTGACTGCAAATAAGGCGCTCGTCTCTTCGCCTGCAGGCCCTGAGCTACTCAAACTCGCGCAGGATCAAAACTTGAATTTTGGTTTCGAGGCTGCTGTCGCGGGTGCCATTCCGATCATTCGCACTCTTCGCATGCATTGTGTTTCCGGGGAAGTGCGCTCTATTCGCGGAATTCTCAATGGCACATGCAACTACATGATCACTCGCATGGAAGAGGACGGACTGGATTACGATGCTGCACTTCGCCTTGCTCAGGAGAAGGGATTTGCGGAAGCGGATCCAACCTTTGATGTAAGCGGTCAGGACGCAGCACAGAAGCTTGCAATCCTTGCGGGCATTGCTCTGGATTCCTATGTTCCCGTGGATCGTCTTCGCGTAGAGGGAATTGAGTCGATTCGCCCCGTGGATTTGAAGATCGCGCGACGCATGGGCTGGGTGATTCGACTTCTTGCCATTGCGCGTCGCACAGACGCAGGAGAATTGCTGCGCGTTCATCCGGCCATGATTCAAGAGGATCACATCCTCGCTTCCGTCAAAGAAGAAAGAAATGCAGTGTTTGTGGATTCGACTTCTGCTGGTCCATCATTGCTTGTAGGAAAGGGTGCAGGATCGCATCCAACTGCCACCGCAGTTCTCAGTGACGTGATTGATCTGGCGCGCGGGGGAGAAGTGAGGCCTGCTCTGTTTCAAAAAACGGAGCCAGAAGCGCGGGCGGATTTCAATTATCGTTTTTATGTGCGTGTGCAAACGCATGATCGTCCGGGCGTACTTGCGGAAATCGCAACCGTGTTTGCGGATCATGACATTTCCATAGCATCTTTTCACCAGGAAGAAGGTCCAGAGCCAGTGCAGCTTGTAATTGTCACTCATGCCGCACTCGAAAGTGCCATGTTTGAGGCAGTCGCAGAGATGGATCGCCTTCGCGCTGTTATGCTTCCTTCTGTAGTGATTCGAATCGAAGACTTATGATTCATCCAATTCGTGCACTTCGGGACATGGTTTGCCTCCTTCAGCGCGAGTCTATGTCCGCGCCGGTTCGCTCTGTTCTGGATTTCGAGGAGAAGAATGGCGCGCGCATGGCAAATCTGTTTCGCTATGCGCTGGCCGCTCTCATCGCCATTCCCATTGTATTTGCAGCACAGAATGGTAGAGAACTGATCATCAACCTGGTCGCACTTTCTGCATATCTTCTCTTTACGATTCTTCATACCGTGTTGCTTCGGAGAAGATCGAGCTCCTTCATGGTGGTTTTTAACTACCTGGCAGTCCTTTATGATTACGTGCTCATTAGCGGCCTCATCGTTTACTACAGCAAACTTGTGAGTCCGGGGAATTTCGCGCATGCAGCGAAGAATCCAACACTGCTTTATTTTCTCTTTCCTCTTGCTCTGACTGTTTTGCAGTTTCGCCTCAGGCTTCTGATCTTCGCACTGATCTGCCTTTGCACATTCTGGTGGTCTCTCATCGCCTACGGTGTGTTCACTGGAATGCCACTTACAAACGACTGGAACGAGTACCTTCTGGGCCCGGCTGTGATTCTGTCTGACGCAGTCACCAGACCTGTTCCATTTGTTGGGCTGGCGCTTCTATTGTCTTATAGCATTTACAGATCTATTTTTATGATTCGTAGAATTGGAGATCTGGAGAGTCGCCGTGCATCTCTGGCGCGATTCTTTTCTCCAGATGTCGTGGAAGAGTTGAGCTCTACGGATAGCAATCTATCTCCTGGAGTGCGTCAGAGAGTGACGATTCTCTTCATGGACATTCGCAATTTCACGAAGATGTCAGAAGGAATGGATTCTGCGGATCTGGCTGCCTTCCTCACTGACTTTCGCGACAGAATGATCGCCGCGATCTTCGAGCACGGCGGAACCATCGATAAGTTCGTAGGCGACGCAATCATGGCAACGTTCGGTACTCCAAGGCCTTCTCCCGTGGCCGGACTCGATGCGCGAAATGCAGTTCAGGCAGGACTTGCGATGAAACGTGCCCTCGCGGATCTGAATCGCGATCGAGAAAGAAAAGGGCTGCCTCTAATAGGAATCGGAATTGGAATTCACACAGGGGAAGTATTCTGCGGAACGATTGGGTCCGAAGGCAGAGTGGAGTACACCGTGATTGGAGATGCAGTCAATACAGCTTCGCGCATAGAATCCATGTGCAAATTCTTGAAGGTGGACTTTCTCATTTCGGAGGCAGTCTTCGAAGACCAGCAAGGTGCAGTTCGCACTGTGAAGATGCCGCTCGTGCGCGTCAAAGGGAAGGAATTCCCTGTGGCCACGTATCAAGTTCTGGAGTAGCAGTGATTTCATATCCGTGCAGGCTGGTGCTTCATGAGCATACACAATCGCACGGAGATCTTTTTATCTTATTTGGTGAACTGCTCATCACGTACGAATGGCCTGCCTCAGATCTTTCGCCTGTTTTCAGTGCTGTCGCTTGCGGACCGTTTGAGATCCATCAATCTGAGACTGGTCTCAAATTGATTCGAAAGGCAGATCACAGACTCTTCTACTGGGACCATTCGGGCGAAGTTTCCGGGAACCGGGGTTTCATCCGCCAGATCGCTCGTGGGAACATTTTCATGATGAACGATTCCTTCCCGCAGGAAATCTGCGTGAAAATTTAGGGGTGCACTTCGCGCCGCTGTGGCGATTTCTGGCTCATGGCTGTTCCATTTATTGATCTGAAGAGATGGGAGCCAGGCTTTCAGGATGCCTGGCAGAAGAAGGTGCGCGAGCTGTCTGAATCAGCTCAGTTCATCGGAGGGCCGGAAGTGGCCGGTCTGGAAGCGGATCTGGTACGCGAAACGGGTGCGAAGCATTGCATCGGCTGCGCGAACGGAACCGACGCACTCCAGCTTGCTCTTCGCGCAGCGGGAGTAGGTCGCGGGGATACGGTTCTGCTTCCCGATGCAACATTCTGGGCCACATTCGAAGCTGTAGTAAACGTCGGTGCGGATCCTGTGACCGTAGACATTGACATGACGGATCTGCAGATGGACTACGATCTATTTGTTCAGGCAGTTCGTACTCACAAACCAAAAGCAGCCATGCTCGTTCATCTCTACGGTTGGGGTTCGCGTCGTCTGGAAGACTATCGTCAGTTTTGTCGCGAGAACCATGTGATCCTCATCGAAGATGGTGCCCAGGCTTACGGAGCCACATACAAAGGCAATTCTCTCTATAAGGACGCACTTCTTTCAACTGTGAGTTTTTATCCTGCGAAAGTCCTGGGTGGAGCAGGGGATGCGGGTGCGGTCTTCACAAGCAGCGACGAATATGCAGAGCGTCTTCGTTCCCTGGGCAATCATGGTCGTGCAACTCATTACTCTTATGGTCTGGTTGGTTGGAATTCCAGGATCTCTGCTTTTCAGGCAGCTTACATTCGCCTTTCCATTCCGCATGTGAAATCTCGCATCGAAAGCAGAAGAGCGGCCGTGAAACAATACCGCACTCATCTGGGGGAACTTCCTTCTGTTCGTCCGCCGGAAGGATTTGAAGAAAATGGTTATCTTTACTGCATTCTTTACAATCCATCGGAGAGATCTTCTGTAGAAGCGCGGTTGAAAGAGAAGGGGATCGGATTTGCAAATACATATCCCGGAAGTATGTCTTCGCAGGCTGGCGCGAAAGGCTATATCAAAGCAGCAGTCGGTGGAGACAATGCACGCAAGCTTGCAGAAAGCATTCTCAATCCTCCACTGTTTCCGTACATGACGGATGCAGAGGTTTCAGAAGTAGTGCAGAGCCTGCGACCTAAAGCCGCGCCGTTTGTTGGTTGAACGGGAGAACACTATTGTGCGAGTCTGAAGCGTGCGCGTGAAAACTCCGCTTTCTTCGCATAGTCCCTGAATTTATCGCGCACTTTCATGCGTTCTTCTACAGGGCGCTGGTGGTTGTACTTT
>Ga0268298_10002605_pt1 | contig 19582 bp, 17 predicted proteins | sample WWTPWeurt_MetaG_FD_194462 | JGI IMG/M metagenome (GOLD analysis project Ga0268298, IMG submission 194462) | Activated sludge microbial communities from WWTP in Nijmegen, Gelderland, Netherland - WWTP Weurt | ecosystem: Engineered > WWTP > Aerobic digester > Activated sludge | place...
ACCGCCACCTGGGCGGACGGCCTTACGTCGTGCGGGAGTGAGTTCGGCGCCGCCGCAACCCACCCGCGGTGGCGCCGGTCGCTCGCTTTGAAAGTCGGGATGTTTCGGTAAGCTGCTTCTGACAGCGGACGTCCCGTCATTCCTCCCCCCAAATTGCTTGGAGATTCTCATGGATCAACATGATGGCTGCGCTCGTCCTCAAACTCGGCCCCTGCGGGGCACCTGCATCACCCGAACCGTCGATATCGCCAATCCGCGCCTCATCGGCGTCTGGAAGTGGAATTTTGAAGAGGCCAATCGCCGCCTGTACGCAGTGTGCATTTTTGCGCCGAATGTCCTACGGGACGACTACCCCCTGGAGGACCTACAGCTTCTGAAGGACTGCATCGCAGAGCAGGTCCGCAAGGTCGAGAAGATGATCGACTGGACGCGGGCTCAGCTCCACGCCGCCGGCCTGCAGGCAGGGGAGCCTGGCCGGATCGAGCCCTTGAGTGCGGATATCCGTACGCCCCTGGCGAGCGCTTATGCGGACATCTTCCCCCGCGCCGATCTCGCTATCCAGCTACTGGATGCTCTGTGGTTGCAGGGTGAGTTGACCGACGCCGGCCATGAGGAGAGGACAGGGGCGATGCGCCGCGCGCCGCTCAGTGTCCTGGGCGCGATCCAGCGGGTCCATGCGCTGTGCCGGGATCGCATCGCGGCGCTGTATCGACAGCGGGAGTCGAACCCGGCGTAGGCAGGTGCTGGCTAGGCTCAGGCGCTTGGGAGGGCTTGTAGCTGGGTGATCAACTGGTGGCGCTGGTCCCGGGAGCACGCTCCCAGAAGCCGGATCAGTTCCGCCAGCGCCTCATCCGGTTCATACAGGTAGGAGACCGGGACTTTCAGTTCCGCAGCCAAGCGCTGCGCCGTCTGCAGGTCCGGCACATGCTTGCCCCGCTCGTATTGGTTGATCCGCGCACTGGCAACGAACTGGTCGATCCCGGCCAGGATGCCGAGCTGCTTTTGCGATACGCCTCTCGCCTCCCGGGCCGCCCGTAGCCGCCTGGCAAACACTGACTTTTCTTCCATCCCCGTCCTCCGCGTTGAGGACTAAGAGATTCTTAGGAAGGACGCCTATGGCATACTAAGGAATACTTAGCTTTACGGTCACAAGACCCACCGAACCCGGGCTGCCGCGGCTTTCGACTCGCGACGAAGTTCGCTCACAAGGCGGCCCACCAAACCGAATACGAATAAGGATCAAACCATGTACAAAATGACGACTGCGCTGGTGCTCGGCATCGCGCTGACCGGCTGCGCCTCGATGAAGCCCTCGGTTCACACCGAATCGACCTTCGTGATCTACGACGTCAAACCCGCCACGCTCGATCGCAACCAGTTTCTGAAGGCGGTGCTCGACGCCGTGCAGACGAGTGCCAGCAAGCTGCGGGTGAGTCGGGAGATTCCCCCCGCGGAGCTGCCTGCCGCCCCGGGACGCTTCGAGCTCCAGGATCCGTTTGCGAATTCGAAGATGGGGGCGCTGCTGGCGTCCCAAGCCCAGAGCATCCGAGTGCCGGTCTGCAAGAACGCGCTGATGACGGTCTCCACTGAAAACACCAGCATGGCGCAGTACGGTGAGCAGACGACCTTCTTCCTGTGCGTGCTGCCCTACAAGGACGGCTACCACATCGATATCCACGCGACCTTCGTGCGGGCGAGCAGCGGCTTGACCCCGCAGGGGATCAGCGCCGCGGTCGGGCGTTCGCTGATCGGCGACTCGAGCCAGTTCATCCCGCGCACGATGAACAACGTGCGCGCCGCCGCCGAGTCGGTTGGCGGGAAGGTGACGGTGGTGGACAGCTACATCCCGGAGGATTTCAAAGGGGCGTTTGTGAACCAGGCCGAGAGTGCCGGCAAGTAAGCCCTGGAAGGAGACACCTGAAATGGACAAACGCGTCGTTGGAACACTGCTGGGAATCGCCGGCGTGCTGTTGTGGTTCATGCCCTGGATGGCGTTCTCGATGGGGGACATGAACTTCCACCGGACCGGCAGTCACGTTGGCGGGATCGCTTACGTCCTGCTGATGAGCTCGCTGGCCTCTGCGGTGCTGTCCTGGGTGCCCCAGCCTGTGCCACGCATCATCGTGGCCGCGCTCTCAGTGCTGCTCAGCGGGTTCTTCTGGCTGAACGCGGGGGAGGCGGCTGCGTGGGGCTTGGTCTGGCTGTGTGCGGTGAGCGGCTTCAGCCTGCTGCAGGCGATTGAGAGGAACAGCGCGGAACGGAAGTCCGAGCCGCAGGCTGAGTAGTTCTTCATCGGGTCGGGACGAGGGAGCACGGGCCCTCGTCCCCCCTGTGCCAATATGACCTGAGACACCTACCTCCGGAGCGTGTCAATGACTTTGAGACACCAGGGGGCATTAGTTTAGTGTCGAAGCCTCGGGCGTCTTCGAACAAACGCGTCGCCAAGACGCGCACGCGGGTCGAGCAAGTGTTCGGAGTCATCGATCAGATGGGCTGCAAGTTGTTGCGCACCATCGGTCACGCGCGGGCGAACTTTGCGATGACGATGATGGCGGCCAGCTACAACCGGAAGCGGCTGGTTTATTTCCGGAAGGCCAGAATCAAGGCCTTGTGAGGCACGAAATGGGCCGAATCGCCGCTGCCCGAGTCGATTCGAGGAAAAAGCGGGGTGATAGGACCAGAGATGGCGATGATTTGCCGAAGGAATTGAATCGGACTCGGTCGCGATCATCGTTCCGCGGTCGGACTCATCGAAAATTTCGGGTTATTCGAGGTTCCCGTACTTCATTTTTCGCGATCATGGAAGCTGAGGGTGAACCGGAAATAGAGCCACACCGTGTGGATGATAATTTCCGCAGGGAAGCAGTGGTTCCGATCGCTGACGGGGGAGAGGTTCATCCGAAAATCCTACTCTGGCACCTCGCCCTCAACAACCTGACAGTACTATCGGGAGCATGACCAAATGAAAAACGTGAAGCTACGCTGGATCATCGCGCTTGCCGTGCTGTTGCTGATTGCCAGCGTGCAGTGGAGTGTCCAAAGAACGTCGCCAGATACAGGCTCGGCCGCTGCTACGGACGTCGCCATGAACGTCGTCCAGGCATCGCGCCAAGTACTGGAAGCACTCCGTGCGAGAGACGGTGACCGACTGGCGGAATTGACGCATCCGACGAAAGGAGTGCGGTTCTCACCCTACGCATATGTCGATGTACACAAGGACCGCGTGTTCTTTAAGGAGCAGATCCGCCGCTTCTGGGACGATCGGATGATCTACATGTGGGGCCACGTGGATGCCAGCGGAGAGCCGATCGCGCTGACGGCCGCCGCATACTGCGAGCGCTACGTGCTGGATCGCAACTACCACGAAGCCACATCCGTCAGCGTGAACGCTGATCGCTCGCAAGGCAATACTGTAAACAACGCGGCCGAGGTCTATCCACAAGGTATCCGGGTTGAGTATTACATCGAGCCGCCACCGGGGGAGGGTGTGGTGGAATTCGGCTGGAGCGCCCTGCGGCTGGTGTTCGAGGCCGTGGACGGCGGGTGGTTTCTGATTGCCATTATCCACGACCAATGGACGACCTGAGCGGCCGGCCAGAATACGCTTGCTAAGGTAAATCCCTCACCTATACTGAAGCGTGCTGAGCTATGGCGACATGGCTATAGGATATTCAAACCGGCTTGGAGTGATTTGAAATGAATGAAAAGACCGATGACCATGCACCTGAAGAGCAGGAGCTCGATGGCTGTGACTGCCCGATTGAAGAGGCTGATGCGACACCTGACGAGGATCTGCCCGCAGCCGACGGGGGAGTAGCCTGAAATGCCATTCCAGCTGACTTGGTTACCGATTGTCCTCCGGAACGCCGGTTTGAAGGTCGCAGAAGTTGACGGCTGGCCGAATCGCGGGCGCGGCGACGTGGGAACGATCAAAGGTGTGATGTGCCATCACACCGCCGGCCCGGTAAACGGGAACATGCCGAGTCTCGGCGTGCTCAGAGAGGGCCGTTCGGACTTGCCGGGGCCCTTGGCGCAGCTCGGTTTAGGGCGCGACGGCACCTATTACGTTATCGCCGCTGGCCGCGCCAATCATGCAGGCCGCGGAAACTGGAAAGGTGTCGCTGACGGAAATGGCAGCTTCATCGGCATCGAGGCTGAGAATACCGGCATCGGTGATTCGACGAAGCCGAGATTCGAGCCCTGGCCGGAAGTGCAGCTCGACGCCTACCGCCGCGGCGTGGCCGCCATCCTGACGCACATCGGACAGGGTGCGAGCATGTGCTGCGGGCACAAGGAATATGCGGAACCGATCGGTCGGAAGAACGACCCTCACACGCTGAACATGGACACGTTCCGCAGCGCCGTCGCGGCCATCATGAACGGCACTGCTCCTATCACGCCCTTGATCCCGCGCAAGGATGCCGAGGATCGGACGACGATTCGGCGCCGCGGCGCGAACAATCCGGTGTTCCTGGTCAAGGAGATACAGCGGAAGCTGGGCTTTACTGGCGGTCAAGTGGACGGCGGCTTCGGCCCCCTGACCGAAGCGGCAATGCGCCGCTTCCAGTTTGCCCGCGGGCTGGTTCCTGATGGCATTGTCGGACCCAAGACTTGGACGGTGCTTGATGGCGTGGCGCCGCCGTGACGAGAAGCCCAGATAGCTTGCAAAAGCCATCGCAAATCAGCCGAAAACGATCTTGCTTCGCTCCTGTTCCGCCCTTCGCCGTTGCAGTCCCATCGGGTGGAGATCCTCCTCAGGGCGACTGCCAACCGGGGATGCGTGGGATGGACGATTACGACCGCGACTAACACCGGCGCAGCCGCACCGGGAACATGATTTTCCGCCGCAAGTAACTGGGCGACAGGATCTTCTCGCGCATCTTTGAGCGGCAGGTGGCCGAAGCCCATGTCCGGGCGGTCATCTTCAACTGCTTCACCTACCTGGGCATGCCACTATCGGGCCGGGCACATGCGCCTGCTGGATGAAATGACCCAGGATAACTTGAGTACTATTGACCGCATGCTATCCTGAATGAGTTCATTGTCATAAAGAGGCGTCTCGCATAGCACTAGATTGTGTAAATGAACTCAGCCGCCAAACGATGATCACGCCGGTATCCTGATGCCGCAATTCTTCCAGACTCTCATGGGTGAACTAACTAATACCCTGCTCCGACTGGGTGTACTTGCGAGTCTGACGTTTCTGGGCGCCTGCGCCAACGTGTGGGTCGATGCTGAAGGCAACCGGCACGTTTCGGGTTTGATGCACCTGACGTTGTCGCCGACCTATCCCCCGGCTGCCGCCGAGACGCTGCGCGTTCGCACGATTGGCTTTAGCTGGACCCGTGCCGACGCCGGCAGCGCGTTGCTGCTGGGCTACGGCGATACGACACTTGGTTTCCTTCGCAACAACGTTTGCATTGCGCCGAATGCAACTCAGCCGGAGACTCCGCAATGATTCAAGTGTTCGCCCCTCTTGGCCTGCTCATGGCGCTGCTGCTGACTGGCTGCGCGAGCAGACTCGACACGGTAGTTTTCGTCACCAAGACTTCGCTAGGTGTTGACGTTGAGCAAACACCACCTACTGCCAGCATCGCTTATGACCGCGTGGAAGGCTATTTTGGCCCGCGCTACGACACCAGTGCCGTGCCGCCTGTGTTGGCAATTTTCACCACGAATGGGCAGTTACTGGGCCGAGAAGTGAAACAGATCTACGCTACCGGCAACGCCGCGCAGCTGCTGGCCGACCCATCCGCGCGCATCCCAGCAGACCCGGCGCTGACAGGTAACACCAAACCGATGTTCTTCGGCACCTCATCCACGGTGGGCGTGAAAATCGGATACGAGGCCGGCGGAAGCACGTCGACCTTCACCTTCGGCTACAAGCGCAAGGAACTGTCCGTGATTCCGGTGACCGACGGGGCCTTCCCCTCGGTGCTGGCCACGCTGCAGACCGACATCGATGCCCGCACAGCAGGCGCCACGAGTTTCGGGGCCGGCCAGTTGTTCGCCACCGGCAGCGCCGCCACCCACCTCGCGAAACGTACGGAAGTGCGCGATGTGTTTATGTCGAAGGCCGACGCCGCATTGAGCGCCTACCGGGCCGAGGAGCGCGAACAGGGCCGCCATGCACTGGTCACACTGAGCTGCCTAGCGGCCCTGAGCGATGCGCAGCTGCCCAAGGTGTGGAGCAACGCCGAGGCGCTGGACGTGCTGGACAAGGAGGCCAAGATCGGCGATTTCGCCACGCTGCGCCCGGCTGCTGCGCGCGACAAGTACACCCGCTACCTGGCGCTGCTGAACGCCGATGCGCAGGAAGCCACGCTGCGCATGAACCTGCACCGCCAGTACGTCTGCGGCCTCGCAGGCCGCTGATCTTCGACGCTGAAGGAGAGCTTCATGGAACGCACCATTCCTTGCGATGACTGCGCCGAGAAGACGCTGGACATTCAGCAACTCGGTTTCCATGTGACTGGCTGCAACCCGCATTCCAACCGGCCGGGCTTCTGCGTGCTGACGTTCGAGGAAATCGACGCGTCACGAACGACCGCGGCCACTGCTGGGGAAATGGTTGCCGGGATAGCAACGCCGACTGTCAAGGCGGCCGGCGTTGATAACATCACCGTTACTCAGGCGGCCGTTGCAAAGGCAATCGTCAACCTATTCGAAACTGGCGAGGTGCTCGGTGAGTACGGCAACGTAACGTTGATCGCCGGCGACACGGGTCATCTCACCTTCGGGCGGTCACAGACCACGCTTGGCTCTGGCAACCTAGCACAATTGCTGCAGCAATACTGCGCCAACCAAGGCGCTCGCTTCGCTGGTCGGCTTGCACCATTCCTGCCGCGCTTCAAGGCCATTGACCACACGCTGGACGATGACCACACATTGCACAACGTGCTGCGCGCTAGTGCAGACGATCGCGTGATGCGCGACACGCAAGACACCTTCTTCGATAAAACCTACTGGCAGCCGGCGGTGCGTGCGGCCGGTAAGCTGGGACTGCGCAGCCCGCTGGCCTTGACGGTGGTTTATGACAGCTTCGTGCATGGCTCATGGTCGGTGATACGCGACCGTACCACGCAGTCTGTCGGTGCGCCGGCCGAGATCGGTGAGCGTGCCTGGATTAGCGCCTACGTTGCGACTCGGAGGGACTGGCTAGAGAATCACGCGCGCTCCGATCTGCGGCCGACAGTTTATCGAATGGACGCTTTCACGCGCCTGATCGACCAGGGCTTCTGGGGCTTGGAGCTGCCATTGGTGATTCGCGGCAAGGAGATTTCGCCGTTGACGCTAACCGCAATGCCACCGGGCTGCTACGACGGCCCGCAACCAGGATCACGGCCGCTGACGCTGTCGGCCCCGCTGGCTCGCGGGCTGGACGTCCGGCTGCTGCAACTCGGGTTGTCTGACCGTGGAGTGGATATTCAGGCCGACGGCATCTTCGGCCAGACGACCTTGAATCTGGTGAAGGCTTGGCAAGCGCAGAACGGGCGGCCAGCCAACGGTATTGCCGATCTTGCGCTGATTGGTGAGTTGACAGCCTGATCAACGCTTTCTGGCCGTGAAATACCCAGCAGTTGTTGCAGGAGTGTCCATCGCTCCGAGGACGGTGCATGACAGACGCTACAAGCGAAATCAAGAAGGCAATGGCGCTTGGTACGGATCAGGAGCAAGGCGCCGCTTTGCGACAAGTTGGTTCGCCTTGGTCTCGCGAAGCGCGCCTGCCGCGCGGACGCACCGCCCCGCAGTTCGAGATGCAGTCATTAGCCCCGCAGAGGGGGGGAGTTCGTTCCCTACTGCTGGCAAAAGCGCCGGGTTTCGTGTTGGCACCTGCCCCGTCCGCCGACTCGGTGACGGCGGGATTTTAACGGAAGAACTCGTTAAACCGCCCGGGCTGCGCGCGCACAGGGTTGGCGCGACACGCGGGCGCATCGACCGTGGAGAGGCGGGTGATGACCCAAGTTCAAAGATTCCTCGTCAAGATGCCGGTCGTGGCGCCAAACGCGTCCCTGTCCCTTGCCGGGCAGGCTGCGGTGCTGCGTGCCCGGCCCCTTTTCGGCAGCATCACCGAGTCCCGCACAGCCAGCGTCGTGGCGCCGTCGATTTGGCACATCGTCGAGGCGCCGGTAGCGCTGGACATGGGCAATCCGTGGGACGTCTGTCACTCGATGGTCACCCAGGGCCTCGGTTTGGCCGGTGGGGTCCGACCGGAGTTTGCAGAGCCGGATTTACAGCAGCCATGGATTTCCGCCCCACCGAACGACCGGGAACAGGCGCTCGTCGCTTCGTGCGCGGCGGACGGCCAGAAGACTGGCCCCGATGGCTTTCCCGGGGCGCCGGACAACTTCTGGTACCAAGACGACGCCCACGGTCAGTTCGCCCGCGCGCTGGCCGATCTGCCCCTACCTGCCGATGTCGCCAAGCTGGTGCGGGTGGCCCATCTGGATACGGGCTACGACCCTGATCACCGCAGCCTTCCCCTGCGCCTTGAGCGCCCCTTGCAGCGCAACTTCGTCGACGACGACCGGCCGAACGATGCCGCCGACGAATCCTCCGGCTTCTTCAATAACCTCGGCCACGGCACCGGCACCCTGAGCATCCTCGCCGGGGCACCGGCGGCGGGCCTGCCGCGGCTCGGTGCTGCGCCCTTCGTGAAGGTCGTGCCTATCCGCGTCGCCAATCGGGTCGAGCTTTTCTACAACAGCGCCATCGCCCAGGCCTTCGACTATGTGCACGGCCTGACCGCGGGAAAGGGGCCTGAGAGCGCCGTGGCGGTGATTTCAATGAGCATGGGCGGCCTCGCCAGCCGTGCCTGGGCGGACGCGGTGAACGCGCTCTACGAGGCGGGGGTCGTCGTCGTCACCGCGGCTGGCAACAACTTCGGCAATCTGCCTACCCGCAACATCGTCTATCCGGCGCGCTTCAACCGGGTCATCGCCGCCTGCGGCGTGATGGCCGACCACTCGCCTTACGCCGATCTGGCGCTCCGCAAGATGGCCGGCAACTACGGCCCTGACAGCAAAATGCGCACGGCCCTTGCGGCCAGCACGCCGAACGTGCCCTGGGCCAAGTTCGGCTGCGCCGATGTGGTCGATTTTGACGGTGCCGGCACGTCCGCGGCAACGCCCCAGATCGCCGCCGCTGCGGCCATGTGGCTGCAGAAGAACAAGGTCGCCTGCGATGCTTACTCCCAGCCCTGGATGCGCGTCGAGGCAGCGCGTCGGGCCCTTTTCTCCAGTGCCGTCCGCGGCGACGGTCACAAGCTGGGCAACGGCGAATTGCAGGTCGCCGCCGCCATGGCGGTGGCTCCGGCGGTCGAGACACAGCTCGTAAAGGAAACCCCCGATTCGGCTTCCTTCGGATTCCTCAAGGTGCTCACCGGCCTCGGCGTTGAAGCTTTCTCGGCGCCCCAGCAGGCGATGCTCGAACTAGAGGCGCTTCAGCTTTCCCAGTCTGCGGCAATCGAGGCGATTCTGCCCGATGCCGGCGTCGATCCGGCCTCCCTCGATGCGAGCACGCGGAGCGCGCTGGCGAAGGCGCTTGCCGAACATCCGCGGGCCTCGCAAGCATTGCGTCGCGCACTGAGGGCCGTTGAGGCTCCCCCGGCGGGGCCGGCGGTTGCCTCGTCTAGCGTCGAGGCCCTGCAGTTGAGGCACGCCGTCGCCCCGCGGCCGCCCGAACCCACCGCGCGCCGCTTGCGAATCTATGCTTACGATCCGTCCCTCGGCCGCGAACTGGAGACAATCAGCCTGAACGAGACGATTTCCGCCATTCGCTGGGAGCGCGACTTGGCGCCGGGGCCTGTCGGCGAATACATAGAAGTAGTTGACGTGGACCCGGCGAGCGGCTGCTGCTACGCGCCGGTGGACCTCAACGACCCGCGCCTCCTGGCGTCCGACGGCCTGCGCCCCGCCGAGGCCAACCCCCAGTTCCACCAGCAAATGGCCTACGCGGTGGCCATGAAGACCATCGAACACTTCGAGCGGGCGCTGGGCCGCACCGCCCTGTGGTCTCCGCGCGTCGTGCAGGTGCCGCTGCAGGCACCCGCTGGCGATCCACCGACAAGCGGTTCGCAGACCCGGCCCAGGCAACGTTTCGTGCAGCGGCTGCGCATCTATCCTCACGCGCTGCGCGAACAGAACGCCTACTACAGCCCGGATCGCAAGGCCTTGTTGCTTGGCTATTTTTCGTCCCGTTTCAACGTCGTCGGAGCGCCGAGCCAGACGGTATTCACCGCGCTATCCCATGATATCGTCGCCCACGAGACGACCCACGCGCTGCTCGACGGTCTCCACCAGCGCTTCCGCGAGCCGACGAATCCGGACGTGCTGGCCTTTCACGAAGCCTTCGCCGACATTGTCGCGCTGTTCCAGCATTTCACCCTGCACGAATCCCTGCGAGACCAGCTGCGCAAGGTGCGCGGTGATCTGTCCGGGCAGAACAGCCTGCTCGCTCAGCTGGCCGTCGAATTCGGCAGGGCGCGGGGGCTGCACGGAGGGCTGCGCAATGCCATCGGACAGATCACCGACGACGGGGCTGGTGGTAAGACTTGGACGCCGGCGCGGCCGACGATCGGCGACTACCAGGCGTCGGACGAGCCCCACGCCCGCGGCGCGGTGCTCGTCGCGGCGGTCTTCGATGCCTTTTCGCAGGTCTACGCGCGCCGTGCGCTGCGGCCGATCAGTCTGGCCACCGGCGGCTCCGAGGTGCTGCCCCCGGGCGCCCTGTCTAGTGAACTCGCCGACGCCCTCACCGACGTGGCCGCCAAGGTCGCTGGCCATGTGCTGACGATCTGTATCCGAGCGCTCGACTACTGCCCGCCGGTGGACATCACCTTCGGCGACTTCCTGCGTGCCCTCGTCACCGCCGACCACGACCTCGTGCCGTCGGACCCGTGGGGCTACCGCGTGGCCTTCGTGTCGGCGTTCGCCCGGCGCGGCATCTTCCCCGAAGCTGTGCGCAGCCTGTCGGTCGAAACCGTGCTGTGGGAACCGCCACCCCTTGCTTTCAGTCGGCTCGGGGGCCTGCTGCACAGGCTGCGCCTGCAGTGGGACCGCAGCACCAATCGCCGCCGCGCGTGGCTCAGTTCGTTGGTCAATGCGCGGCAGGTTCACCGCTGGCTGCGGGACAGCGTCAGCGACGAGGAGCTCGATATGCTCGGCCTGCAGCGCCGGGTCTCCAAGAGCTACCGACTGAGTAACGCGGCCGGCGAAAACATCGAATGCGACCTGCACGCCATCGAGGTCCATTCCGTGCGGCCGCTGCAGCGGGTCGGTCCTGATGGGCGACTACTGTCGCAACTGGTCGTTGAACTGACCCAGTCCCTGACTGCCTGCGACGGCAGCCGCATGAAATTCCGCGGCGGCGCGACCATACTTTTCGACCTCAATACCCAGTCGGCGGTCTATATGATCCGCAAGCGTTTCGACCAGGTGGCCCGCGTCACTCGCAGTCAGGCTGCCTGGCAGGCGCAGATGGACGCTGGCAACAACTACACCGGACTGGCGGCGCAGGCGCGCGAGCCCTTCGCCTTCCTTCACCGCCGCTGAGGAAATCGCCATGGCAGGCAACGCAAGTGACAAGGGCACGAAGAAGACGCGCTCGAGATCCAGTAAAGAACTCGGCGCGACGGCGGAAACGCCAGGGGCACCGAACGCGCCGCGTCCGGCTGCCATTGTACGTACCTATCGGCACGGCCTGGGCGACTGCCACCTACTCACGCTCACTAGCGCGACCGGGCGGAAGTTCCGGATGCTCATCGACTGCGGCGTGATCCTCGGCACAACGAACGCCCAGGCGAGGATGAGCGCCGTCATGAAGGATGTGATCGAGGAATCCGGCGGGACCGTGGATGTTCTGGTGGCCACTCACAGGCACTGGGATCACGTGTCCGGCTTCGTGCAGGCGGCCGATGATTTCGCCCGGCTGAAGGTCGGCCAAGTCTGGCTGGGATGGACCGAGAATCCCCGTGACCCCGACGCCGCACCGCTGCGCAAGCAACAGGCGGATGCACTGGCGATGCTGCAACCGGCTGCAGCGAGGATGCATCTGGCCGCCAGCGCCGAGCCGACGCTGCTGGCGACGGTCCTCGAATTCTTCGGCGCCGCTGGCGCTGCGACCACGGACAGCGCCATGGACGCGCTGCGGGCCAAGGGCGGCGCCACGCTGCGCTATTGCGATCCGAAGGACGCGCCGTTCGAACTGTCTGATTTCGGCGCGCGCATCTACGTGCTGGGCCCGCCGCGCGACGAGGCTTTCCTGAAGAAGATGCTGCCCGCCAAGACGGACCGGGACGAAACCTACCATCTCGCGGCCGACGCCTTCGCCGCCAGCGTCGCCGCTGCCGCCGCGTCGCTCGGCGGTAACGATGAGGACCAGCCCTTCGGCGGCCCCTACCGAATTCCGGACGTGGTCGCTCGCGGCATGCCATTTTTCCAAGCCCGCTACTGGGACGACGAGGGCGGGAGTGACGGCTGGCGCAGTATCGACCTCGCCTGGATGGACAGCGCGACCCAACTCGCGCTGATGCTGGACAACCTAGTCAATAACACCAGTCTCGTGCTGGCGGTCGATCTCGGCACGGCCGGCGTGCTCCTTTTTGCGGCCGACGCGCAAGTCGGCAACTGGGAATCCTGGCGCACCCAAGAATGGACGGTTGGCGGTACGCGGGTCGTGGTCGACGACCTTCTCAAACGCACTGTTCTCTACAAGGTCGGTCACCATGGCAGCTACAACGCAACCCTGCGAAAGGGCGGTCTCGAATCCATGAGCGGGCTGCGGGTCGCCCTGATCCCGGTGGACCACAGCATGGCGGTCAAGAAGCGTTGGGGTGACATTCCGCTGAACACTCTGGTCGCTGCCCTCGAACAGACCACCGGCGCGGCCGGCTACGTGCTACGCAGCGACGCGCAGCCTTCCGCTCAGGCCAGCGCGCGCGGCGCGCGCTCCACCGACCTCTATTTTGAGGTGACGGTGGATTGACGGCGCGCTCCTGCACAAGCCCGAAGCCCTGAGTCTCAATCCGACCAGGAACGGCCGTTGGGGGTACTGTCAGGCTGTTGAACCCATTCGGCTAGCCTTTTGAGTATCAGTCGCAAACGATGGTAACCGGCCCAGGGCTGCGCGCCATGCTCTGCTCGACGTTTCCGGTTCCCATTACCCGCTCCACATCGGACTCCGGCAGGTCGTTGATCTACAAGAAAAAGGCCAACCTGAGAGAGTTGCCCTTTTTGCTGTCTGGTCGGAGATGGATCGAAGCCGATCACCCCCACTCCAGCACAAGCCAGAGCCATGCTCCTTGCGGTAAAGTCGCGCGCTCACGCCGCACGGCGACCCAACACGCAACTACCCCATGGCCATCAAGAAATCCGATCTTTACTCGTCCCTCTGGGCTTCGTGCGATGAACTGCGCGGCGGCATGGATGCCAGCCAGTACAAGGACTACGTCCTGTTCATGCTGTTCATCAAGTACATCACCGACAAGTACGCCGACAGCGACGCATTCGCCCCGCCCGTCGTCATCCCGAAGGGCGCCAGCTTCAGGGACATGATCGCCCTCAAGGGCAAGAGCGACATCGGTGACAAGATCAATACCCAGATCATCGCCCCGCTGGTCAGCGCCAACGCCCGGCTGTCGAAGAGCGATTTCCCCGACTTCAACGATCCGAACAAGCTCGGCGAAGGCAAGGACATGGTGGAGAAGCTCTCCAACCTGATCGGCATCTTCCAGAAGCCCGAGCTCGACTTCTCCCAGAACCGCGCCGAGCACGACGACATCCTGGGCGACGCCTACGAGTACCTGATGCGCCACTTCGCCAGCGAAAGTGGCAAGAGCAAGGGCCAGTTCTACACGCCGTCCGAAGTGAGCCGCGTCATCGCCAAGGTGATCGGGATCGGGCCGGACAACACCAAGGCTTCCACCACCGCCTACGACCCGACCTGCGGTTCCGGGTCGCTGCTGCTGAAGGTGGCTGCCGCCGCCGGCAAGTCCATCACGCTGGAAGGCCAGGAGAAGGACGTGACCACCGCCGGCCTCGCGCGGATGAACATGATCCTGCACGACTTCCCAGGCGCCAGCATCCTGTCCGGCAACACACTGGCCACACCCAAGTTCAAGGACGGCGAGCAGCTTCGTACCTACGACTACGTGGTGGCCAATCCGCCGTTTTCCGACAAAGCCTGGAGCACCGGCCTGACCCCGTCCGACGACCTCTACCAGCGCTTCACCTGGGGCGAGCCGCCGGCCAAGCAGGGCGACTACGCCTACCTGCTGCACATCATCCGGTCCATGAAGAGCACCGGCAAGGCGGCCTGCATCCTGCCCCACGGCGTGCTCTTCCGCGGCAATGCCGAAGCCGTGATCCGTCAGAAGCTGGTCCGCTCCGGCATCCTCAAGGGCATCATCGGCCTGCCGGCCAACCTCTTCTACGGCACCGGCATCCCCGCCTGCATCCTGGTACTGGACAAGGAGAACGCCGCCGCGCGCAAGGGCGTGCTCATGATCGATGCCAGCAAGGGCTTCATCAAGGACGGCAACAAGAACCGCCTGCGGGAGCAGGACCTCCACAGGATCGTCGATACCTTCACCCGCCAGATCGACACCCCGCGCTACGCCCGCACGGTGCCCTTCGACGAGATCGCCGACGCCCGGAACGACTTCAACCTCAACCTGCCGCGCTACATCGACAGCACGGAGCCGGAAGACATCCAGGACATCGACGCCCACCTGAACGGCGGCATTCCCGAACGTGACCTGGACGCGCTGGACGCCTACTGGCAGGTGCTGCCCGGCGTTCGGGCGGCGCTTTTCGACACTCTGCGCCCCGGCTACTCCCGCCTCAAGCTGCCCCTCGCCGAGCTCAAGCCGGCCATCTTCGGCCACCCCGAATTCACCGCCTTCAACCAGGCCGCCACCCAGCGCTTCACCGCCTGGAGCGAAGCCACCACGCCGCTTCTCACCGCCTTCGACAAGGACGACCACCCCAAGGCGCTGATCGAGACCATCGCCGAGGATCTGCTGGCGCGCTTTAGCGAGGCGCCGCTGCTCGATGCCTACGACCTCTACCAGCACCTGATGGACTACTGGGCAGCGACCATGCAGGACGATGCCTATCTGATCACCGCCGACGGCTGGATCGCCAAACCGGCCCGCATCGTCGAAACCGACAAGAAGGGCAGGGCCCGGGACAAGGGCTGGGCCTGCGACCTGATCCCCAAGCCCTTTATCGTGGCCCACTACTTCGCCGCGGAGCAGGCCGCCATCGACGCCAGACAGGCCGAACTGGAAGCCGCCACCGCCAGCCTGTCCGAACTGGAAGAGGAACATAGTGGCGAGGATGCCGCGTTCTCCGGCTTCGACAGCATCACCGCCGCCGCCATCAAGGAACGCATCCGAGAGATCGGCACGGACCCGGACGGCGCCGACGAGCTGAAAATCCTGAAAGCATGGCAGGCCCTGACCGAGCAGATCGCCGCACTGAAGAAGGCGGTCAAGGCGGCCGAGGCGGCGCTTGATGCACAGGCCTACGGGCACTACGCCAAGCTCAGCAAGGCCGAGATCCAGTCGCTGGTGGTGGACGACAAGTGGATGGCGCATCTGTCGGCCGCGGTGCAGGGCGAACTGGACCGCGTTTCGCACACCCTGACCGGCCGCATCCGCGAACTGGCGGAGCGCTATGCGACGCCGCTGCCGGAGCTCACCGACGAGGTGGCGGCCCTTGCTGCCCGCGTCGAAAACCACCTCAAGAAGATGGGGGTGGTATGGAGGTGAAGGCGGGGTACAAGAAGACGAAGCTGGGCGTCATTCCTGACGACTGGCTTTCTGCGACGCTCGGAAACATCGTCATGCTCCAGCGTGGCTACGATCTAACTTGGCGTGACCGCCGAGGTGGCACCGTTCCTGTTATGGGATCAGCAGGGCTCAATGGGTTTCACAATGTTGCACAGGCTAAGGGCCCGGGAGTTGTGCTTGGGCGGAGTGGCGCATCATTCGGGCAAGCCCACTATTGCAGTGAAGATTTTTGGCCACACAATACTGCGCTATACGTTACCGATTTTCTGGGTAACGATCCGTTATTCGTTTTTTATTTCCTGCGGGCTTTTGACTTCACACGCCACAACTCAGGTGGCGCCCAGCAATCACTTAACCGAAACTTTATTGCACCAATTCCTGTTGCAATACCTCGACCTGGCGAACAACGCGCCATCGCCTCCGCCCTGAGCGACGTCGATGCGCTGCTGTCCGGTCTGGATCGCCTCATCGCCAAGAAGCGCGACCTCAAACAGGCCGCAATGCAGCAACTCCTGACCGGCCAGACCCGCCTACCGGGGTTTAGTGAGGAGTGGAGGCCAGTAGAGTTCGGTGACATCGCCACGATTCGTAACGCGAAAGTGGTGTCATCTTCGACGCCGGCTGGAATGCAATGCGTGGAGCTAGAATCCATCGGCCAAGGCAGCGGCCGACTACTCGGATCGATTGAGGCAACCGGACCTTCGTCAAAGTACAGTTTTAAGAAAAACGATGTGCTGTTCGGCCGACTTCGGGCATATCTGCGGAAGTACTGGCTAGCGCAGTTCGATGGAATCTGCTCCACCGAAATCTGGCCTCTTATCCCTCGCGATCAACGCCTCTGTGCTGGCTACCTACATCTGCTAGTGCAGACGCACGGCTTTATTGACGCTGCAGGAGTGTCATACGGTACTCATATGCCTCGCTCGGATTGGACTGTATTAGGGAAGTGCTCTGTGCTGCTTCCACCGCTCCCAGAGCAAACCGCCATCGCCGCCACCCTCTCCGACATGGACGCCGAATTGACCGCCCTCGAAGCCCGCCGCGAAAAGACCCGCCTTCTCAAGCTGGGTATGATGCAGGAATTGCTGACCGGCAAGACCCGACTGATTCCTCCCGAGCCCGCCCATGCCTGAACTCCCCCGCTCAGAGCGCAAGACCCAGAACCGCGTCATCGCCCTCTTCACCGACGAGGCACACCCGGACTTTCTTGGTTACCGCTATCTGGGCGAGTGGAGCAGGCGCCCGGATAACCGCTCGATCGAACCCGACCTCCTGCGCGCCAACCTCGCGGCTCGGGGCTATTCCCCCGCCCACATCGCAGCTGCGCTGCAGAAGCTCGAAACCGCAGCCGACGCGACCGGCATCACCCTTTATCAAGCCAACCTGCGCACCTATCAGCTGCTGCGCTACGGTGTGCCGGTCCAGACTGCCGCCGGACAGGCCCACGAGACGGTGCACCTGATCGACTGGACGACGCCGGAGGCCAACGACTTTGCGCTGGCAGAGGAGGTGACGCTGAAGGGTGGCTACGAGCGCCGGCCGGATCTGGTGCTCTATCTCAACGGCATCGCCATTGCGGTGATCGAACTCAAGCGCAGCTCCGTCGAGGTCGCCGAGGGCGTGCGCCAGCTCACCAGCAACCAGGAAGAGATCTTTAACCAGGGCTTCTTCAGCACGGTGCAGCTGGTGCTGGCGGGCAGCGACTCCCAGGGCCTGCGCTACGGCACCACCGGTACGCCGGAGCAATTCTTCGTCGAATGGAAGGATGAAGCGCCGGCGGAGGCCGGCCCGGAGCCTGCCCCCGGCCACCTGCTCGACCGCCCGCTGGCCCAGTTATGCAGCAAGGCGCGCCTGCTCGACCTGATCCGCCACTTCGTCATCTTCGACGCCGGCCAGAAAAAGGTCCCGCGCCAGCATCAGTTCCAGGGCGTAAAGGCCGCGCAGGAGCGCATCGCCAGGCAGGAGGGCGGCGTCATCTGGCACACCCAAGGCAGCGGCAAGAGCATCCTGATGGTGCTGATCGCCAAGTGGCTGCTGGAACACGACCCGGAGGCGCGCATCCTCGTCATCACCGACCGGGACGAACTGGACAAGCAGATCGTTGGCGTAATGCGCAACGCCGGCGTGATCGGCGAGAACTCGCCCTCACCGCGCATCACTTCCCGGGCTGATTTCATCCACAAGCTCGCGGCGACCACGCCACGCCTGCTGTGTGCGCTGATCCACAAGTTCGACGTGGCCGACCTCAAAGGCCCGGGCCCGGCGGTGCATGGCCGCTTCTACGTCTTTATCGATGAATGCCACCGTACCCAGGGCGGCGACATGAATCGGCAGATGAAGCGCTGGCTGGAAGGCGCGATCTTCATCGGCTTCACCGGCACCCCGCTGCTGCGTAAAGACAAACCGATGACACGGGACGTGTTCGGCACCTACATCCACACTTACAAGTTCCATGAGGCGGTGGCAGACAAGGTGGTGCTGGACCTGAAGTATGAAGCCCGTGACGTGCCGCAGCAGCTGACCTCTCAAGCCGCGATCGACAAGTGGTTCGAGCAGAAGACCAAGAACCTCAACAACTTCCAGAAGGCCATTCTGCGCAAGCGCTGGGCGACGATGGAGGCCCTGATGAGCGCGGGCGAGCGCAAGCAGCGCATCGTCGCCAACGTCATCGAAGACTTCAGCCTCAAGCCCCGTCTCAACAACGACCGGGGAACGGCGATCCTGGTGGCCGCCTCCATCTACGACGCCTGCCATTACTTCCGCCTGTTCCAGAACACGAACTTCGGCCCCTGCTGCGGCATCGTCACGTCCTTCGAGCCGAACCACAACGCGATCTCCCGCGAGCCGCCCAACAGCGACGAGCGCTACAAGTTCGACACCTATACGAAGTACGTCCTCAAGAAAGACCAGACGACCAAGCAGTATGAGGACGAGATCAAGCGTCGCTTCATCAAGGAGCCTGCCAACCTCAAGCTGCTGATCGTGGTGAGCAAGTTGCTGACCGGCTTCGACGCCCCCAGCTGCACCTATATCTACCTCGACAACGAACTGCGCGATCACAACCTGTTCCAGGCCATCTGCCGCACCAACCGGCTGGATGGCGACGACAAGGATTACGGCTACATCGTCGACTACAAGGAACTCTTCGGCGACGTGCAGCAGGCGATTGCGGTGTATAGCTCTGACGAGCTGGACATCGACGCGGGCAATGGCGGTGACAACAACGTGCGCCTCAAGAACTGGCTGGAAGAAGGCCGGAAGCAGCTCGACGACGCCCGGCAGGCCCTGCACTACCTGTGCGAGCAGGTGCCCCAGCCCGGCGAGCTGGAACAGCTTCTGGCCTACTTCTGCGGCAATGCCGCCGACCCTGAGGCGCTGAACACGACCGAACCTCTGCGCGTGTCCTTCTACAAGGCGGTGACCTTGTTTACCCGTGCCTACGCCGATCTGGCCCAGAACCTCAGCGAGGCGGGCTACTCCGACGCCGAAGAGGGGGCGTTGAAGCGAGAGGTCGAGTTCTACGCCGAGGTGCGCGCGGCCATCAAGAGACATTCGGGCGAGGAACTCGACATCAAGCCCTACGAGGCGGACATGCGCCACCTCATCAATACCTACATCCAGGCCGACCATGCGGAGGTATTGGGCGAGCTGGGCGAGATGTCGCTGACCGAGCTGATCATCCAGACCGGCATCCACGACGCCATCGCCAAGAAGCTCAACGAGAAAGGCAAACTGTCGAAGAACGGCGTCGCCGAGGGCATCATCAACAACGTCCGCAAGACGATCATC
>Ga0268298_10002606_pt1 | contig 19578 bp, 16 predicted proteins | sample WWTPWeurt_MetaG_FD_194462 | JGI IMG/M metagenome (GOLD analysis project Ga0268298, IMG submission 194462) | Activated sludge microbial communities from WWTP in Nijmegen, Gelderland, Netherland - WWTP Weurt | ecosystem: Engineered > WWTP > Aerobic digester > Activated sludge | place...
TCATGCGAAGTCTCGCTTCGCCAAAGACAGAAACAACCACCATCAACGGGAAGCCCACGATTCTTTTCAGCTTCCCCATTCTGATTCGAAGCAAGAGTCAGACACTGCGCGTTGGGGCTGCGTTTTTCGAATTCAATCGCGATGAAGTGTACGCACCGGTAAACCAGATTCGTAACACGATTCTGGTCGTGGCCGGCATTCTCTTTGTGTTTGGCATTGCTATGGCTTACTACGTCGCCTACTTCTTCAGTCGGCCCATTCAGAAGCTCTCAGAGGGCGCGCGATTGATTGGGGAGGGGGATCTGAATCATCGGATTCGCCTGTATGGGAAGGATGAGCTGGGTCGCCTGGCAACCACGTTCAACCAGATGACCCAAAAGATTCAGGATTTTACTCACAACCTGGAGGCAATGGTAGACCAGCGCACGCGTGAACTCAACGAAACTCTGGCTCAAGTGCAGGCTTTGAAGATTCAGCAGGACGGGGATTATTTCCTGACTGCAATTCTCGTGGAGCCGTTGCAACCCAATAACAATAAGTGTGACAACGTCCGTACGGAGTTTCGCATCGAGCAAAAGAAGAAATTCCATTTTCGCAAATGGAACTCCATGATTGGAGGTGATGTCTGCATCACGGATACCATCACGCTTATGGACCGCGAATACGCCGTTTTCATCAACGGAGACGCGATGGGAAAGTCTCTGCAGGGAGCCGGCGGCGTTCTGGTTTTGGGGGCGGTATTCAACTCAAGCCTGGTTCGCACTCATCTCCAGAAAAACCTCAAGATCTATCCTGAAGGCTGGCTTCGTGAGCGGTTCATGGAACTACAGGCCGTATTCACGTCGTTTAACGGTAGCATGTACATATCCGTGTGCATGGGTCTTGTAGACAATTTGACCGGAATGCTCTACTACATCAACGCAGAGCATCCTTTCACGGTACTGTATCGCAAAGGGAAGGCAACGTTTCTCGAGCAGGAGCTCGAACTGCGAAAGCTGGGTATGCCAGAACAGGAAGAACAGTTTCGCGTTCGAACCATGCAACTTCTGGCAGAAGACGTATTGATCGCCGGATCGGACGGACGTGATGACATCGTCATTCGAAACCCACAGACAGGCGAAGAGAAAGTAAACGATGATGAATTTCTCTTTCTCAAGCACGTAGAACAGGCAGATGGTTTGCTCGATGGGATTATTGACAGGCTCAAAGCAAGCGGCACCGTTCTGGACGATATTTCTCTTCTCAGGCTTTCTTACCGCGAAAACAATCCCGCCCCGATTGCTCACATTCCTGTCGAAATCAGAGAAACAATCGCAGATGCGCAGAGATTGGTGGAAGCCGGAAGGCATGAGGAAGTACTGGCGCGTCTCGAAGATCTCTTTGCAGCCAATCGATCTTTGCCCGAGCTCTTGAAAACTCTGGGCGCAATCTATTTTCACAAACAAGAGTACGCGAGAGCCGCTGAATGCTTTGAAAGTTATCTCGAAGAAGTTCCTTCGGACAACGAATACATCTATGCACTCTCAAACGTGTACAGACTGGGCGGGTAACTGAATCGCTCCGCGGACCTCGGTGAACGTCTCTTTCTTCGCGACAGAAAACACCTACTCAATCTCCTGAATCTGAGCGCCGTCTATTTCGAAATGGGAGTGATGGCTCGCGCGCTCTTTATGGTCACGCGAGCACTCGAAGCGGACGCAGACAACTCGCAGGCAATGGCACTCGAGGCCAGGATTCGCGAGGCACAATCTGCGGACCCCACTCTGTCAGGCGAAGGAGAAACATCGGCCCGCATGGCAGAGGCAGAAGAACTCTACGCTAAGAAGAAATACAAGCAGGCCATTGATTTATTTCTGGATGTCGCGCGTATGGATGCGAGACAAAATCGCGCACTCTTTCGTGCAGCAAATTGCTATGTGTTTCTTAATCGTTTGGAGAGCGCGGCACACTACTATCGGAAGAGCCTGGCAGTCCATGCAGAGGACGTCCACGTTTTGAATAATCTCGGTTCTGTGTATTTTAGACTCAAAAAATATGATGAGGCACGTGAATCATGGAATGAGGCAGTGCGTTTGCAGCCAGGATTTCAACCAGCACGCGTAAACCTGGAGCGGCTGGACCGTTTCACTTCACAGATGGAGACACCCGTATGAAAGCATGTGTCTTTTTTGTAAGTCTTCTGTTGAGTCTTTCTGGCTCTCTACGAGCTCAAGCGGGTACCATTCCTGTAATTCTGTCATCAGAAAGCACGATTTATGAAAGCGTGCTTTCTGGGATTGGTTCCGCGATGAATCGTCGCCTAACGGTGCAATATTTGGACGCAATCATCGCCAGATATCCAGATCCCGCCGCTTACTTCCAGGCGCTCGAAGCGCAAAAACCAGAGCTTGTAATTACCATTGGTTCTGCCGCCAGTACTCTTGCGCGCGACAATCTAAAGCAGACGCCCATTGTATTTTCTATGGTCAATACGCCGAGGCTGCTTGGCGTCGGGTCGCGCAACATTTGCGGAGTGGGGATGGGCATTTCCATCGGCGAGTTCTTTCGCTCCATCAGGGATATCGCTCCCACGGCACGATTTGTTCACGCCTTCTACACCACGGATGCCGGTGAAACAGAGGCGATGGAAGGGGACTACCTGGACTATCAGAATAAACTGGTGTTTGTTCGCCATAGATTGTCGGGCCCGGCAGAGCTTGGAAGCGCGCTTGAGAAAATCAAAGGGCATTCGGACGCCATTTTGATTGTGAATGATCCTTTGTATTCGCGCACAGCGTTTGAAAAAGTATCCAGCTTCTCCAGCCAGAATCATATGATTCTCGCCGCACCGTTTCCTGCCCTTGTGAAACTCGGAACTACCTTTGGAATCAGCCCGGACTACAGCAAGATCGGAGTGCAGACCGGAGAGATGGCTCTGCGTGTTTTGTCTGGGAAGTCCACCTGTTATGCGGAGCTGGTGCAACCTCCAGAGCACAATGCGTTTTACTTGAATGAGGATTATGCCGCGAAATCTGGAATTGCGATTCCGCCCAAGATTGTGGCAAGAGCTAAACTAACGCAACAATTCGCTCTGGGCGTGGATCTACTGAACCAGGGAAAGCTGAAGTCTGCTCGACTGGTTTTTGAAAACATACTCAAGGCAGATCCATCGAACAATGCAGCCTCTTCATTTCTGCAAGTAGCACTGGAAAGACAGAGTGGCACGCGTGTCACAGAGCTACTTGCTCAGGCGGACAGGTACATGGCAGAAAAGCAATTTGCTCTGGCGGTGAGCGAATACAGGCGCGTGTTGTCCATCAATCCGAATGTCCCTCAGGCACGTCTCGGATTGGATCAATCTCTGCAAGGGCAGAGTGATCAGGAGCGAGAGAGGGCACAGGCTCTTGAGGCGCAGGGAAGACCGTTCGATGCAATTCGAACCTACATGCAGGCACTTCAGACTCTTCCCGGGAATCAGAATGCGATTCAGGGTCTAGCGGCGCTGAGAGCCAGGCAGGCCCCGCAAATGCAGGAACTTGTACGACACGGCGTGCAAGCATATGACGCTCGCGACTACGGGGAAGCGATTTCAATATTTGATAACGTACTGCTTGTAATTCCCGGCCAGAAAGAAGCTACAGAGTATCTGCGACTTGCGCAGAAGAAGAGAGCAGCACTCAATATTTTGCAGACTAAAGACGCCGAGGTGCGGCAATGAAGTCGTTCCTTTCTTTCCTGCTGATATTCACCTTTGTCTCGATTTCGAGTTTGAACGCAGAAGATGCAGTCGTCGTGGTTGTTGAATTCCAACCGTTTGATTGCCCACCAAATCCCGGACTCGCACGCGACCTGCGCACAGCTGTTTCCGGCAAGCTCACTGGATCTGGAGTTGTAGTGGAAGAAGCTCCGAGTGCTGTTTTGAATGATGCTCTTGCGCAGGCGCGTCAGCGAAAAGCTGCCTTTGTAATTCACGGTTATTACAACGTGAGTGGTGGCTCCGTCAACATCTATGGCCAGATCTACAATCCAGAGACAGGAGTTGTGATCGACGCGCTCAATGCGGTGGATGAATCGCGTCAGATTGAAGGGCTCGTGCTTCCAGAGGACGAGACGCGTACTCCGACTCCCAGGAGAATTGAAGATTTCTCAATTCGCCTTGCAAATCGCATCCTTTCAAACCCGCGTCGAACGGAAAGAAGAGATAGCATCAATGAAGCGATTCTCAGTCAGCGGATTGGAAAAGAGATTCAATTTCGCCTGGCTCAGGAAAATGTTCAGTCTCAGGCCGATCAAGCGTTCAAAGTAATTTCCGAACGAGATCAGATTGTGGTCGCCGTTTCGAAATTCGCACAAAAGGCTTCTGAAGCACCGGCGGACGTTCAGGTAATCAATCGCTCTCAAATTCGTCGTTTTGGATACCGGAATCTGAATGAAGCTCTAAATTCGATTCCGCAGGTTTACAGTCACTATGTGGGCCAGAACTGGTCCGCTGATTTCCGCGGTCTGTTCATCAACAACCAGATCGAAAGGCGTGTGCTGTATTTGCAGGATGGAAAGAAGTTGAACGACTACTTTCACTTCGGTGAGTTTTATTCGGATCTCTATACGGATATGGATCGCATTGATCGCATTGAAGTGATCAAGGGCCCTGGTGCCGCGCTCTACGGAAACAACTCCATCACCGGCGTTGTCAATATCGTGACGCGAAAGCCTACGCGAGAAAATGAAATCGAAACATCCACGGACTACGATGCCGGAACAGGGACTTTCGCCGTGCGCGCTCTTTACCTGTCGAAGTTTTCAAATGATCTGAGCGTGACGGCAGACGTTTCTCATTTCGAAGGAACTGGCGTTTATCGCAGCGGCCAACCGAGCTGGGGGAGCACGCGATACTACGACTATCGACTGGGTTCTAGCTCGCAGACTTCAGCGTCAGGCAGAGAAGATATGCCTTACTACACGGGACAGAGGATCTGGTTGGCCACGGGTTCTCAAGTGGACAATGGTTCTCCATTTCCCAACTTCAATTTTGATATCACTTACAAAGATTTTTCCGTCAAAGCCCTCTATCTTTCTAAACGCGTAAGCTGGGTCGATCCAAGAACAGACGGAGGCGTCTTTGGTAGCCAGACAGAGTTCGGATCCGCCATCAACGATAGAATCTGGGGAGTTGGTTACGCCATGCTGGAATATCGTCCTTCCTTGGAAAAATACGAACCTTCCATTCGCGTGTTTCGCCAGCTTGGCATCAATTCAGATTTTCGTGAGAAGGGATTCGAGGGATTTGCCGGAAATACCGCCGCCTGCTGCGGCACTTCTGCTACCGCTCGCCTTGCATCATCGCAATACACACAGTTCATGGCGCTGAACGGAGGCAGTATGATCAAGGCGTATGCTTCCACCGCTTACGCAAATGGAATGGAATTTCAATTCACGCCGTTTCGAATGGAATCCAGCCAGAATTTCGTGAGAAAGATCCATGCACTTGTCGGTGGCAACGGCGCGGAAGTAAATTATATCAACTATCAGCGAATTGAAAATCAAAGAAATGAAGTCTATCTCTACAACCAGGGAATCGGTGATGACGGTAGGCAATACGGAGCATTCGGTCAGCTAACGCTTGGTCTGGCAAGCGGCACGTCAGCCATCGCCGGCATGCGTTACGACTACCAGAAAGTGAACCGTGTGTACAGACATGAGTATGGAAATGCTGCTTACACGGCCGCAGAAAATATCAGCAATCCAATCACAAAGACCAGCGTGCCGACGGACACAAATGCGGATTTCATTCCTTTCTTTGATCCGGTCACCGGTCAGGTGAGAGTGGCCCAGTACGTTCGCATGCTCCAGGGCTATCGCCAACCATTTCAGCGCAAGAATGTCGTTGCACAGGATTCGACCCCTCGCTTTGCCCTGATTCAATCGATTGAGCAGACTGCGACAACTCTGAAGTTGATCTATTCAGAAGCATTTCGCGCGGTGACGCCGCAGGAGCTCATTCGTCTCCCGAGCGAGCAGGGAAATGCGGAGTCCGAAAAAGTGATCAATCGCGAAGTGAATTTGATCCAGGATTTGTTCTCCGGTCGAGTGAGTGTATCGCTCGATCACTTCTGGCTTCGCGGTTCGACGTTATACGCTTTTAATGCCGCCACAGCTACTTTCGGACAATCTCCTGCATGGTCTAACACCGGAGGCTCCGTGGCCATTTCTGTTTCGCCGGATGATCTCTGGAAATTTGGGGGAAGTGGAACCAGCTACAGACTGCGTCGGGCCAGTGATGTGAGTTTTCTGGATAAGATTGATACTCCATCCGATCAAGCGCTCAGCTCTCCGACTCGCCTGTATAAAGCGAACGTATCGCGCGGATTTTTCGGGAACAAGGCAACCGTTGCCATTGAGTACTATTACAACGGCCCCATCTACTTAATGGAGAGACCTCCTGCCACTTTGCAGGATGTTCTGGATAGCAATCTTGAGTTGAACGCTTTGCCTCCTCTGCCTGCAGAATTGGATCGAAACTCCCTGTCCGGGAAAGGAAATATTCGCAACTATCGGATCTACAAGGTTCCGCCATCGTGGTTCTACAACTTGACGATTTCTTCAAACCTGGACAGCGAGTTGTTCTTCGTGTTCTCAATTAAGAACATACTCAATCGAGTGGTTCTATACCCACTCGATTTTGATAGCGAAAGCTTCAGCAGTCCTAACTTTGCACCGCACCAGTTGCGCGGATTCGGAAGAGAATTCTTCCTGAAGGCAGGTTACAGATTTTGAGCGCGTTTCGCATGCTTGTCACGAGCGTCTTTGTGTTGTTTCTCTCTGGCTGCGGAGTTTTTGCAGATGTGGGATTGAACCCTTCCACTGTTTCCGGCGATGAAGCTCGATCTATCCTTCAGGATCGTCTGGCAGGGTTTTTTGTTAAAGACATCTCAGATCAGAACGCGACGAGTCTTGGCCTGGATTTCTTTATCGCAGATCTTGCACAGATCAAGCCTGGTTCGAATTACTGGCGTCGCGACGTGGAGCACTGTGCGTCTGTGATTTATCTTGTGGCCCTCGCAATAGACCAGCCGCAAATTACTGCGCGTACTGCCAGTTCGCCGGATAGCCGTTGGCCGGGGCCGTTGTTGTGCTCCTTGAAAGAAGTAGGAACGTGGGACTTGAAGCAGTGATGTCGCTCGCTTCACTTAATATCCAGGCAGATCACGCAAACGTCGTCTTCGAATGAGTTGCTACCATGAAACCGGGCCAACGCGCGGTGGAGGTCTTCTACTGCGGCCGCAGAAGTCTGTTGCCTGGTTGCCACCAGGTTTTCCTGGAGTGGACCCTCCTCAAACATCAGATCTCCGTTCTCGCAACGTGTTTCTGTGAGTCCATCGGTGTAAAAGAGTATTCTCGAATCAGCGATCAGGTTGATCTCAACATTTGAGAAAGCTCTGTTTCGCAGACGAAGCTCGTCGTTGGACCAGAGTCCCAGCGGGACGCTTTTTACTCCCTCCAGTTCGCGTACGCCTGTCTGATCTATGACGTAAGGCGAACAATGTCCCGCGTTGCAGTACACAATGCTTCTGCTCGATTTCTGGAAGCTCGCATAAAAGGCAGTCACGAAATTCCCCGCGGTTCGACTCTGGAGAGTCTCGTTGATGTAGGACATGAATGTTGCGGGATCGGACGCTCGGTGTCCAGCCTGAAGGACGATGGTCTTCATCATCGATGCGATCAGTGCAGCTGGAACCCCGTGGCCGGAGACATCGCACACAAAAATTCCGATCTTCCCATCGTGTTCTATGAAATCAAAGAAATCTCCGCCCACCTGGTCCATTGGCTTGTAGAGAAAGGCGATAGACTCGTCTGGACTTCGCGCCGGAATCAGTTTCTCTTGAATGCGGCGGGCCAGAGTAATCTCTCTGTGCATGGCGTCGTTTCGCGCTTTCAGTTCCGCGCGTTCCGTGTGTAGATTGCGATAATTGGGCTGGATGACCAGGTGAAGTATGATGGAATACAGAATCATCATGATATTCGCAAGTATGATTTCCGCCATCGTAGATTCCGATCCCAGCCCATCCGGGGCCAGAACGTTGATGCGTGGCAGTATGCCCTCGTGAACCAGAAACAGCATGGCGTTAAAGAGCGTGACATTGGTTGCTATGGAAAAGACACCGAATCGCTTTGAAATGTAGAGCGACGCAAGACCCGCTGTCCCTGCGTATGTCACGATGCCCGGAGAACTGGCCCCTCCCGTGATGAGGATTCCAATGGTCAGGCCGCAGGAATCAATGATGAGGCGAAGGTATCTTAAATTTTCTTTATAAATAATTCCAATGTTTAGCTCGATCAGCGTTGTCCACAAAACAATGTAGGCCACGATGATTGTAGTAATCCGAAAAACAATCTCGTGCATTCCGATCTGATGGAACCATGTCAGCGCCCCGAGTCCGATCAGCAGCCTTGGGATATTGTTGCTTCTGAATCTTTTTCTGCGCTGGTGCCGGTCTTCGTTCACGATGGATGCATCCTGTGCCGATTTGCCGGCGATTGCAACCAAAACAAGCGTGCGGAGAATTAGGAAACATCCGTCCGTTCTGCCTTGACGTTTTGATCGTTTCCGGGCACGGGTGCGAAACAAGACTGCGCATGGATTGGACAAATCCATTTGATTTTAACGCTGTTCAATACGGTGTGCGCGTCACGATGTCGGAGGACCTATGACTCTACAGGAATTGTCTCAAAAGCTGGGCATGAAATGCGCCGGGAAGGCGGACAAGGAAATTTCAGGAATCAAAGACCTGGAAAGCCCGGGGGAAGCATCTCCAGATCACATTTACTTTGTTGAGTCAAAAAAGAGGCTGAAGAAATATTCGGAGAAAATTGCGGGTGTAAAAGTTGCTCTCACCGTGCCGGAACTAGCGCCTAACTTCGAGTATGCGATTATTGTAGATCCTCCAGAAATGGCGCGTCTGAAGTTCATCGAGCTTTTGGGCATCTTCGAAAAAAAGAGCCAGCCAGAAAAGGGAATTTCTCCGCGTGCGTCCATTCATCCAACTGCAAAGATTGGCAAAGACGTCTCGATTATGGAAAACGTTGTAGTCATGAAGGATTGCGTGATCGGCGACGGCTGTGTTCTCTATCCGAACGTTGTTGTGGAAGAACGCGCCAGAGTTGGTGCTCAGTCGGTTTTGATGGCCGGAGTGGTGATTGGTTACAACTGCAGCCTGGGAACAAACGCACTCATTCACGCGAACACCGTCATTGGCGCAGACGGATTTGGATTCTACGATAAAGGCGGAGTGCGACACAAGATTCCTCAGATTGGAAACGTAATCATTGGAAATCATGTAGAAATGGGAGCTTGCTGCACCGTGGATCGCGCTACGATCGAAAGCACTCTCGTAGGAGACTACACGAAGTTCGACGATCATGTGCACATCGGCCACAATTGCAGAGTTGGAAATTACGTCTTTATTGCGGGCGCAACGGTCCTTGCGGGATCTGTGATTCTTGAAGACAAAGTGATCATTGGAGGTCAATCCGCCATCGCAGAACACTTGAGAATGCGTCGTGGATCTGTGCTGCTGGGTATGTCTGCTCTGACTGCTGACTCGCAGGAAGGCACGATCTATTTTGGAATTCCAGCCCTCCCGGCGATTGTAATGCATAGAATCCACGCTCTGTTTCCAAAACTTCCGGAGCTCTTTCGTCGACTAAAAGAAAGCGACGAAGCGTCATAGACTCTGTATCTGGAAGTTTATGACTCGCTCGCTTTACGATGTTTGGTGCGATGCTTTCTGGGTGTAGCTGATTTGCGCGCCTTTGCTGTGTCCATTGAGACCGGGCGTCAGGATGTAAAAAACCTGTACAAAAAGAGTAGATTTCACCCCTGCCATGCTTGAGCTGGAGCACCATTCCTGATTCGGACATGAAATTGAGCGCAACTGCAGAAAAAGCAATTCAAGCATACGGAGGCTCTGGTCTCTGGGAAAAGGCGCGCTCGATCGAGGCGGTCATCACTGCAAACGGACTTGCTTTCACTCTGAAACGCCGGCCTGCCTTTCGTCGCGCAAAATTCACAGCTGAAATCCACAGACCTTTCGCGTGCATGACTCCGATCGGTGCGCGAGCGGAAGTGGCAGGTGTGCTCGATGGAGTAGATGTGCGTCTGGAAAATTCTGCGGGAGAATTGCTCGAGGAGCGCAAGAATGCACGCAGTTATTTTCCATTCGGTCGTCGTCTTTTTTCCTGGGACGATCTGGACATGGCGTATTTTGCAAATTATGCCACGTGGAACTATCTGACTTTGCCAGCCCTTCTCATGAATGATCAAATTCAGTGGTCAGAAAAACGTCCAGGGTTTCTGGAGGCATTTTTTCCGGAATCGATTCCCACTCACAATCGATTGCAAACGTTCCAGTTCGATCTGGAATCGGGGCGTCTCATCCAGCACAATTACGCCCCGGCTATCATCAGCAAGTTCGCAAACGCGGCTAACGTTGTTAAAGAGCACAATCAGGGAGACGTGCTGTTTACGTCGCACAGAATTGTCACTCCGCAGGGATTTGGCGGAAAGCCCATGGGCGGACCCATTCTTATTGATCTCACGATTCACGAATTTCAGATCCGATGATCGTGGCTGGAATTCTCTGCAAGTGCTATCAAAAGTCGTTGCTGATTCAGGACGTTTCTTGCAACTACCGTTATGCGGTTGCTTCACCTGAATCCTGTAAGGTTCCTTATCTTAACTCTCCCTCTTCTGACTCTGTGTAAGATCGGAGAACTCAAGCAGGATCCACCGATCACTCCTTCGCAGTGGTGCGACTTGCGCCCGTGTGTGACCCTGGGAACAACCGTTTTCAATGAGCCACTTGGATCTTTTCTGGTCTTTCTTCTGGCATTTCTGTGGGTGGCCTCAGGAATTTATTTTCTTAAAAACCACAACGATCAGAAGTCGCGGAAATGGCTCGGGATCGCATTAACGTTAGGCGGCATTGGCGCAGCTCAAGCAGGCATCAGTTACCAGGCATTCAGCTACGAGTTGAAATGTGCTGGAAATGAATTCTGTTCGCTTACGAATGCGTTTGAAGTAGGATACAGCCTGACCCAGGCGGTCAGTGTCAGTGCCATGCTCACGGCGGTGGCCTTTGCCTGCACAAGCGGATGGTTCCGCAAGACTCTCTTTGTCTATTGCATATTGAATGCCGCAATTTATGTGGTCGTTACGATCCTGGGCGTCACGCAGCCCAACAAGACTCTCCTTTCTTTTGAAGTTCTGATGCTTTTTGCTTTGCCTGGAATCCTGCTTGTGATTCTGGTTTCTGGCATCCAGTATGCGCGCAAACGCAAGCCTCTAGACGGCTCTCTCTTTGGCGCCGCTGTCTTGCTTGTCGTGGTGAACGCGGCCTACTTCACTTACTACGGAGCAGGGATCACGGCGGCTCTGTACAAGAAAGGGCAGGGATTCTATTTCTCAGAAAATGACGTGCTTCATGTTGGGATGATTCTCTGGCTTGTGTACGTGGTGAAAGTCGTCGGAAAACATCTGAGAGATTTTGACGCCCGCTCTGTTTGAGCGGGCCTCGGCCCCTCACTATCGGGCGGTGATCTCTTCATATCTTTCATGATAGCGTGCGTGATTGGTTTTGAATGCGCGATCCCACCAGTTGAAGTACAGTCCATAATTGCAGTGCACGTAACGATGATGCATGTTGTGGTGAGTGCTTGTGTTGTTCCAGAACGTCCACTTGCTCTGGGTGAATCCGTTCGGATAAAGTTCATATCCAAGATGACCCAGTACGTTGAGAGCAGTCATGGAGAACATGAATAGAAGAACTGCATAAACATGCATGGGAACAAAGACCAGGATCAAGGGTAGAACCAGAGCTTCGAGGACTGCCTCGTATGGATGAAAAGAAAAAGCGGCCCAGGGTGTTGGATTCGTAGATTCATGATGTACTCGATGGAGTTGCTTGAATAGAAATCGAGTATGCATGAGACGATGCGCGAAATAAAAATAGGCGTCATGCAATAGAAGGGCAATGAACAGACTTCCGAAGAAATACAGCCATCCTCTGGAATCGAAATCTGTGTAAATCTGAAACCACCCTTTGTATTTTCCATACCCGAGGAAGAGTCCTACAAACGAAAAGATCACAGATGTAGAAATGGAGTACAGTATTTCGCTTTTGATGTGTCCTTTTCGCGGAAGGTCTTTTTGGATGCGACGAGCGCGAAGTCGATCTGGAAGTATTTTCCAGAACAGAGCATACGCCCCGCCGGCCATGACAAAGTAGCGAATCATCAGGATCAAAAACACGGATCCAAGAGCAGCCAGCACGGATAAAAGATTCGGATTGGACCAGTCTACACGCATAATTATTAGACCTTTCTGGATCCAGAGTCGGTTTCATCCTTCTTGCCTGCAAGCTCAAAGGCAGCCGTGGAAGGGGACATCAATTGTTATGGTTGAATCTGGTTCCCATTTTCAACATAAGCTCGAATAAATTGCCAGGCGGCTAATTTCTATTTGACCGGGGTTCTTGATACATGCATGCTATTTTGCGGGGACGGAGGAATTTTGTGAGAGTCGTTTGTATACTATTACTCAGCTTTTTGTTCCTGGCCGGTTGCGCTGAAACCCAGTACAAAGTCAACAGTCGGGATCTCGTGGTTCGCCTCAATGGTTTTCAAAAGAGCGAAGGTTTTACGAAGAAGCGGGAGTTTGAAATCAAATTCCGACGCTACTATTGCCTCTGGGGTCTCATTCGACTCACAGATCGAACGCTGGATGATTTACTCAAGGAGGAAACGCGACCAGGCGACTTTGTCGGAAACCTTCAGATCAATGAAAAATACGATTTTGCGGATGGACTGGTGGATACAATTCTTTACGGGCTGCTGCGGCCGTACTCCGTAGTTGTGCGCGGAGAGATCTACATGCGGAGCGCCGTCACAGAGCCGGCTGAAACAAAAAAAGTGGAGGGCAAGGATGAAGGGAAATAACATACTTCTGAGGCTGACGATTTTTATCGTGCCGTTGCTTTCGAGTTGTGCGTCTTACAATATTGCACTCTACGACACCAAAATCCCTGTCTATTTCACCGAGGGTGACACGCCAGATCAAGCCGGCCGCCACTTTAAGTTTGAGAGATACCTCACGTGGATCCTGTTCGACACAGTCAGGATGCAAGACTTAAATCTAGACGAAGCCATCAAAGCGGAAGTCCCCACGGCAAAAAAAATCGTGAACCTGCGCGTGAGTTCTTCAGAATCCGGAGTGGATAGCGTCGTCCGCTTTTTTGGGACTCTGATTCAATATCTGCTAGTGGCTGATCGTTCTCTTGTCTCGAAGCGGACTGTAATCGTGGAAGGTGACTATTACGAATGATGCATTCGTGTCACCGCAGTCGGGAGAATCCTATCGCTTTCGTGTGGACAGAGTGCGCGCCCGATCGTCTTATTGAATTGTGAGAGTGCTGAGCTCCATCATTTTGTTTGCCCTGTCTGCCACGGTAGCCGTGGCTGAGGACGGAAAGTGTGTGGCAGGGGATTGCACGAAAGGCAGTGGAACCGCCATCTGGGGCGCGGACGTCTATACCGGATCGTTTCAGAACGGCAAGCCCGGAGGTCCGGGTACATTCAAACTCGCGGATGGAAGAACCTTTTCTGGTAATTTCACAAACGGGGAAGCCACGGGCCAGTTTCAGGTAAACTACCCGGACGGTTCCATCTACAATGGCGAACTCGTCGGCGGCCGCAGAAAAGGAAAGGGCACTCTCAAAAGCATGCGGGGCATCTACCGCGGAGAGTTTGACCAGGACAAAATCCAGGGCCAGGGCACGTTTGATTTCGCAAGCGGGGAAGTGTACAAAGGGGAATTTAAGGACGGCCAGATGCACGGCCAGGGAACCATGAAATTCCGCGACGGCACTCTATACAAAGGGGAATTCAAGGACGGAAAGATGGCCGGCCCGGCGCACGTGGAGTATCCGGATGGTAGGATCTATGACGGAGAATTCACTGGCGGACATATGCAGGGCACGGGCAAGCTCGCCTTGAAAGACGGAGCTGTCTATGAGGGAGATTTCGCAAACGGCCAGATGCACGGCCAGGGCACCATTCGCTTCGCAAACGGAGATAAGTACTCCGGTGAAATGGATCACGGTAAGATCCAGGGGCGAGGGAAACTGGAATATCATGAGGGAGCAGTTTACGAGGGGGAGTTCAAGTCCGGTCTGCCTCACGGCGAAGGCGAACTCTCTTCTCCCCGTGGAATCAAATACAAGGGAGAATTCAAAAACGGCCAGATGGAAGGTAAGGGAGAAATCTTCTATAAGAGTGGATCGAGATACGTAGGCCAGGTAAAGGACGGGAAGAAGGAAGGAGAAGGGGAATGGACGCTGAGCAACGGCACTGTTCTCAAGGGCAGATTCAAGGGAGACAGCTACGCTGGAAGTGCCGAGACGCAGGAATCGGACCCATCTAAACCCCCGGAAAAGGGCCAAAAAGGTGAGTAGTTAGGCCGCCGGTGCACCGGAAAACGGCCTGAAAGGCCGATCTTAGAAGATAAGGCCATGAAAAAAGAGTCCAAAAGTCGCAGATCTCTCCGGGTCCAGATCGGTCTATTGTATACGCTTCTTGCGTTCGTGAACATCATCTTCTTCTCCGTGATGATCTTCTCGAACCAGAGAGACTTGCTGATTCTGAACTTTCGCTACCAGGCGGACAACCTGGTGAAATCAGTTCAGGAGAGACTCGAAAAAGAAAGCGTTCCACTGGAACCGAACGGTGCGTTTGAGGACTTCAAAGCCGCGCTCAAAGCAAACGAAATTACAGACTTCACCATCTACGACGACAAGGGAGTCATCTGGCACAGTGCGCCGGATACATCGCAGAGAGGCAAACAGGTTCCAGATGAATTAAAGCGAAAGTCCATTGAGCTTTCTGCGGATCTGACTCTGTATCGTTCCAGTTATCTCAAGACAATCAACGAACAGGATTTCACTGTGTCGTTCTTGCTTCCGCTCCGCGGCGAAGGAGATAAGAGACTCTATCTTTCCACCATCCTCAGTCTTCAGGCAATCAAGCAGGCTCTTCGCGGAATTTACATTCAGATTGCAATCGCAGTAGTATGGGGCATCGTCTTCCATGTGTTATTCGCTATCTTTCTATTCAATTTGATTTTCCGCAGAGTGGAAGTGCTCACTCAGGCATCCAACGAGATGGCCGCCGGAAATCTTAAGTCGCGCGCTCAATGGAAGACGGATCGAAACGATGAGTTAGACAACCTGGGCCACGCCTTCAACTCTATGGCCGCCAACATTGAGGAAAAGGTGGAGACGATCTCCAAGCTCAATGAAGAAATCCAGACTGAGCTTCGCATTGGTAAGGAAGTGCAAAAGCAGTTCATTCGCGGGACAGACATCATTCCAAAATACAAAGGCCAGATTTACTATCGCCCTATGCGCGAAGTGAGCGGCGATATCTACGGAATGTTTGCGTTCCCCAAAGGGTTTAACGGATTCTTTTTTGCGGATGCATCGGGTCACGGAGTATCCGCGGCTCTCATTACTACCATTACCATTCAAAACCTGGAGAATGCTGCGCGAAAATTCATGAACCCGCGCAAGATTGTTTCCACTCTCAACAACAGTCTGGCTGCGCGCTTTGAGTCTTCGTATTTTGCCACTGGAACTTTTTTCCTGTTTCATCCCAATGGAGAAACACTGATCACAAATGCAGGACATCTTCCGATTCTCTGTCTGCGTCCTTCTACCGGGGATATACTGGAGATTGCGAAGATGGGCCCACCCATGGGTCTTATGGAAGATTTTGAATATCCTGTGAAGCGCTTGAACACTCAGCCCGGGGATCGCCTGCTTGTGTACTCAGACGGTCTGATGGAAACAAACAACGTGGAGAAAGAGCAGTTTTCCCTTGCTCGAATCAAGGAACTGTTTTTGCAGCATTCTAAGAATTCAACAGAGGAATTTCTCGCAGATCTGGTTCAACAGTTTGAAACATGGGCTGCTGAATACCGGGATGATGTCTCCGCCATTGTGCTGGAGGTGCCGTGAGCCAGAGCCGCATTCTGTTTCCGCTGATCCTGGGACTTGCGCTATTGTTTGCGCTCATTACCCAGTCCATCATCAGCGTAACGATGCTCGAGCTGCGCGTGCAGATTGCAAGCGAGCGAATTCTCAATTTCGAGCTTTCTTCTCGAATGCTCAAGACGCGCTTTCGACAGATGCTATCCGGGAATGAGAACCTGAAGTCCGAAATCAAACTCAACGTGCTTGAATCCAGTGTTCTGAACTTTGACAAATTTGAGCTAGATGGAACGGACAGCTGGTTGAATCGATTTGGAGTAGTCGTCATTAACGGCGTGCGGCGATTGAATTTGAAGCCGCCCATTCGCATTCAGGAAGACCGCGAGTTCATGACAAAGCTCCAGTATGCGTTTTATATGGAGCGAAATCGTAGATACGATGTAGCCTTCAAACAATACGAAGACATGCTGAATTCCGGGGACAATAGCCAGAACGACACTCGCGGATTTCTCAAGCTTCATTCCGGTTATTCAGCGGCGCTCACCGGCAGAAAAGACGTGGCGGTTTCAAGACTCGAACAGGTGATTCAGGAATATGCCGGAACTCATTATGCGGAAACAGCCACAGTGATTCTGGATATTCTTCGCGAGCAAGGGCGCGCGGCGGAAAAGATTGAAGCATCCGGAATGTCTGATCGCGAGAGGGCCGCGGCTTACTTTCGCGCTGGAAACTTTGGAGAGGCTCTGACTCGATTCAAGAAGCTGGAAGATCTCAGTCTGGATGAGAAATACATGCTTTCGCGCTCCTATGAAGAGACTGGAAATGTAAAAGAAGCAATCAGCGGATACATCGACGTGGTCAATCGCGGTGGAAGCAGTGATCCTGCAGTGAAGTCCAATCGGCGATTGCTTCTGATTGGCAATTTTTACAACGGTGGAAAGGAAGTGCGCGAATTTTCGCAGCAAAACGCCACGCGTCTGGGAGACCAGGAAGTGCTGCGAAACGTGGAAGAGGGCAAGGAATTGCAGCTCAAGCCTGTAATCGTAGAGAAGATTCTGAAGTCTAATGACCAGAAGCAGAGCGCGCTGGTGGAAGAGATCAAAAAAGAACTGGATGAGGGCACAGACGGCTCCTCTCGCGTGGCGGTGGCTCGTCCTGCATTGCCGGATGAAACAGGCGCTCTTCGCGTGTCCGTGCCGGACCGTCCTGATCCAGGCGCCATTACACTGGAGCGACCTTCTCCTCCAGCCATTTTTGTTGCACAGGCAAGACTGAAAGTGCGATTCAAAGATGGTCGCGTGGTCAGCGGTACGCGCATTGCCATCAACAAGGATGTGGCCAGTGTGTATTCCGGTGATTTTGAAATCTCCGTCCCGATTTCGAACATGGAAAAGATTGATGCTGCTGACGGAGCGTCTGCGCTCGGAGTGACCCCTGCCGCCGGAAATGGTTTTGATACTTCTACGATTCGCGTGGAGAAAGAAGAAATGAAATTCAAGCGCGGAGGCGCGGACGAATCCCTTCCAGTTTCTGCGATCAAGGAAATTAAGGCAAAATGAAACGTGCGCTTGTCGCATCTGTTTTGCTTGCATCTGCGACGTTGCATGCGGACGTTTTGCGTCTTCGTAGCGGTGAATCCGTAGAAGGCTTTTATCAATCAGAAGAATCCGGAATCATTAGCTTTGTGAAGATCACCGGGGAGAAGATGACCATTCCATCTGAAGAAGTGGAGAATCTCGAGTTTTCGCAATCGGGCATTCCCATCTGTTACACTCTAAAAACGAGCGCTGAAAGAAGATGCGAAGCTTTGCTCGGCAGTGTTTCTTCTGACGGCTTTGTCATCGCAGAAGGAAAGTCCAAACGAAGCGTGCGAAAGATTCCTCTGGATGACATGCTTTCCTATCAGCTTCGCAAGGTAGCGGACTACCAGAAAATAGGTCCGTATCTGGCACTCGACAAGAAGGCAGTGCTGGTAACGAACACGGGCGAGAAGTTAGCCGGAAGAGTTTTAGAGACGGTTCCGGACGGAGTCATCGTGCGAGATGCAGGTGGATCCAATCATACTGTGCAAGAGAGTTCGATTGCAAGCGCAGATGTAAACATGGTCACAGTACCTTTTCACTGGTTTGATTTGAACAACGTAATTGTGGGCAGACCACAAATGCAAAGTGGCCGGGTCTGGATGGGGCGATCGTTGATGGGCGGTTTCATTGGAATGTGGACTGGCTTTGTGTACGAATACTATCTGGCCAGCTCGATGACTAAGAAGGCGAAAGGGGATCCCACGGTTCTACTCTTCAACAATCAGTCTTATTTCAAAGAGTTTCAGGGCCATCAGAATGGACAGAGATACTTTGCAGCCGGCGCACTGGCCATCTACGCGTTTCACTGGTTTGATTTATACAGACACAGAGATTCTGTTACCAGTATAGATGTACAGATTGCGGAAGCTCCGCTCCCTGATTTGTCCGTGAGACAGAGAGACCCCTGGAGTCTGGCTCTGGTCTGGTCCTACAGGTATTGATTGGTCGCGCGAAGGCGAAGATCAGCCTTCCAGTTTGTCTTCTGAGCTGATGAATGTAAAGAAGCTGTCAAGAGCAGTGATGCGCAAAACATCCATGACTTCCTTGCTCACTCCCATAAGTGCGAATTTCCCGCTGCCTGCGCTGTATTTCTTCTTGAGCTGAGCCATGAGGCCAATTCCAGAAGAATCAATGTATTTGAGATCTTTGAAATCCATGACCAGAGAACTCGTATCCGAGCCGATGGTTGTGGTGATCTGGTTTTTCACTTCGCCCACGTTGTACAGGTTCAGCTCTCCTGCCAGAGCGACGATCAAATGATTGCCTTTCTTCCGTGTGGAAATGTTCATCTGTCGAAAGTTCCTTTCCAGGAAGGTCAGTGTCAATCATTTTCTACGGGAGGTGCCTGCTCTATCTGTATGGAGTAGAATGGACCTCAGAACGGCGGGTGAAATTGCCACAGTTGCCTCAATTCCGGCCCGCCTGGACGCTTTGCCTCTTCCGCTGATCGCCCTGAGTTCTTGCAACCGACCGGGAGACAGAGTGGTCAAAAAGTACCGTTCAATTCCTTCCCATTCTCCGGCTTGCATGGCTCCCAGAATTTCAAGCGACGCAGGATTTGAAGTAGTTTTGATCCTGGAAGTGCGAGGGGTTTTTTCTCCGCAGTGAAGCAGGTTGAATTGCATGGCCGCATCCGGTAGAGCTTCCGGCGCCGCTCCACCGCGAATTTGATCTGCCGTGGTTTTCGCGACTGGCAACGGCAAACAGGATTGCACAAATCTTTCTACCCTGGACTTTCGCGGGTCTTTTGCCGTGATTCCGCGCGCGATTTTCAATCGAAAGAGAGTTCCATTCTTATTCGACTGAAAGCTCAGCCCTTTTTTGATTCCAATGCCATCGAGCAGGCGAGCGCACATTCCAAGACCGATCCCCGCGCCTTCGCCTTTTACTCTTTTTCCCTGCAATGCCTGACGCACTCTCTTTGTCTCGGAGGCGTTCATCTGCGTGCTGTTAAAAACATGGATCTCCACTTTTTG
>Ga0268298_10002607_pt1 | contig 19574 bp, 21 predicted proteins | sample WWTPWeurt_MetaG_FD_194462 | JGI IMG/M metagenome (GOLD analysis project Ga0268298, IMG submission 194462) | Activated sludge microbial communities from WWTP in Nijmegen, Gelderland, Netherland - WWTP Weurt | ecosystem: Engineered > WWTP > Aerobic digester > Activated sludge | place...
GCGCGACAGCGGCTACGGCTACCGGCGCCTGCAATACCAGGGGTGGCGAGGACATCCGGCGCGGTTCTCCACCGGGGTCAAGAGCGCCGAGCTCTCATTCCTGAAGAAGGCGCTCGACGACGGCGGCGTCGCCATCATTCACGCGGGCTGGTACACGCCGAGCAAGTACGGCGACTTCTACCGACGGCACGGGGGGCACTGGCTCACGGTCGTCGGCGCGGGATTCGACGAGAACGGAGCGAGCCGCGACGACACCTTCGTCGTCCACGACCCGGCGCCCTACGCCGGGCCGGAAGGGGCCGAGCACTTCGTGACGCTCACGCGCATGGAAGGCGGCTGGCTCATGGCCGAAGATGGTGCGTTTCCAGCTCGCGGCTTCCGGCGCCTCGAAGGCGGCATGAAGATCAAGGTCCCCGGCGACGTCGCCGTGCTCGACGGCGCCGTAGCGCTCGTGCCCTAGGCCCCGGCGCTGGCCTTCGCACTCGGCAGCGCAACGCTTGCGGCCGCGGCGGCTGCCGGCGCGCCGGGTGCGATGGTATAGCCGGGCGCATGGCGTCGCTCGGTCGAATCCTGCTCGGCGCGCTGCCCGGCGCGCTCCTGGTCTCGTCGTTCTTCGCGTGTGGTGGCCCCTCGGAGCGGCACTGCGCCGCCGAGGCGCCCTGGAGCGGCACGTGTCACCTGAAGTCGGTGCTCAAGGTCCGTCAGATCGAGTTCCCGACGCCGCACGGCGTTTACGAAGTGATCTACGAGCCCGAGGCCAACCCGGCGAGCCCCAACTACACGCCGCCCGCGCTGCGCGAAGAGATCAAGGTCATCTCCAGCCAAGAGCTCGAGCTCGAGGCCTATTTCCAGAAGAACCAGCGGGCGCCCTGCCGCATGGCAGCGCCGGCGCCCGGCAGCTGCGAGCCCGGCAAGATGGCCATCGACCTGCCGACGTTCCAAGCCACTGGCGCGACGCCGGCCAACGAGATCCGAGGTTGCGCGCAGATCGAGTCGCAGGCCACCCAAGATCAGCTGCCGGCACTCTCCAAGAACGCGACACAGATGCCCGAGGTCGTGAGCTTCGCCGATCGCTCGGCAGAGGCCAGCGCCGAGGCGAACCAAGTGCTCGGGCAGGTGGCGCAGAAACTGAAAGCCACGCCCGGGATCGAGTGCGTGGCCATCGTGGGACAGGTCTCCCCGGGCGAGCCAGCGAACGTGGCCAACGATCGGGCCCGCACGGTGCGGGACGCGCTGATCCGCGCCGGCGTGGAGCCCGCACGCCTCACCACCATCACGGTCACCGAGGCGGTTTTCGGCGGTGGTACGGAAGCCCCACCGCCCGACCCCACCAAGCGGCGCGTGACGCTGCGCGTGCTGCTCCAGCGCTGAAGCTCTTCAGCCCGGCGCGCGCTCGAGGCGCCGAAACGTGAGGTTGATCCGCTCGCCGGCCGCTCGTGGGTCCTTGGGCACGCCGTGGCGAAGCTCGTGCTGGAACGCTCCCCCCATGATCAGGAGATCCCCCGTGCCGAGCGCCAACCGGAACGGCGCGACACCGCGGCTCTTCTTCTTGCCGACGACGGCAAACGAACGGGTGGCGCCCAAGGAGAGCGAAACGATGAGCGGGCGCTCGCCGAGCTCGGGCTCGTCGTCGGCGTGCATGCCCATGCTGTCTTGGCCACTCCGGTAGCGGTTGACCAGCACGTGGTTGAACTCGGTGCTCACTCGCTCCTCCACGCGCTGCCAAATGGCCGCGAGGCTCGGTTCGGGCACGCGTACGGGTAGAGTCTGTCCGGAGTATCGGTAGGGCAGCCTGCCTGCCCAGGCCACGAGCCGGGGCTGCACGATGCGCCGCCCGAAGAGCACGATCTCTCGGCTCTGCCAGTCGAGCTCCCGCGTGAGGGCGGACCCGAGCGCGTCGGCCTCGTGGGCCGGGAGCCAGTGTACGAGCTCGAACCACGACTCCGGTGTCACGTCGCGGCGGGTCACGTTTTGGTCTTCGGGCGGGCCGAGCCGCCCTTCTTGTCGAGCTCCTCGAGCCGTTTTTCCAGCTCTTTGCGTCGCTTCTCGATGCGATCCGGATCGGTGTTCGGGTCCCCGCTCTGGTCGTCACTCGGCCACTTCCACTGCCACTGCTTGAAGAAGCGCTTGCTGCCGCCGGACGGCGGGAACGCCTTGAACAATCCCTCGAGATCGCCGATGGAAAAATCGAAGCTGAAGCCGTCGCTGTCGCTCGGATCGGTGTCGAGCTTGACCTTAAACTCCAGCGCGCGCTTCTCCCGCACCACGTGTACGGGCACGACCTCGCCGTTCTTCTTGTCCGAGAGGGCGCGGGCCACGTCGCTCGGGCTCTCCATGGGTTCTTGCCCCACGCGCGTGATGACGTCGCCGACTTTCAGTCCGGCGCGCGCAGCCGGGGTGTTGGGCTCGACTTTTTGAACGAGCACGCCTTCGTCTTTTCCCGCCCGAAAGTACGCCCGAAGCTCCTCGCTCATCTCCGTCACCCGCGCGCCGAGGCGACCGCTCCCGCCGTCTTCGAACGAGAAGCTCACGCGCGGAGGGGCTCGGCGTTTCGCCCCCGCCGCGGGCGGCACGGGCTTGGCGGGTGCGGCGCTCGGGGTCTTCGGGGTCAGGGGTTTCGCCTTGGGCTGTGCACTCGCCGACGACACCACGAGCGAGAACACCATCCAGGCGAGCCAGGCGGGCCGAATGCGCATGCCCCGAAGTTAGCACCGGGCTGCGCAGCCGCGAGGGAGCAGGCCGAAGCCGAGTTTTCGAGGGAGCTTCAGCCGCGCCGGGCCTTCCGAGCGCGCTTGTCGCGGTTCCTGTCGCGCCGCTCGGGCGCGGGTGCTCGGTTCGCCGATTGGGCGAGGGCATCGAGCGAGTAGCCTCGGTTCTTCTCCACGCGCGCGCGTTCGCCGACTGGAAGCTTGGCTTTCTCCAAGAGGAAGGCCGTGGCGGCCAGGGCCTCCCGGTAGTCTCCCATCCAGTGTGCCGCGATGGCGTACTCGTCCACCGCTCGCCAGTCGTACACCGATTGATCCACGAACAAGATGTCGTCCTTGGGCAGCGGGATGCGGAAGGCCTGGGTCGCGAAGAGGTGCGCCAGCGCCCAGTTCTTCTCGATCCGGTGATGACGCGCCAATTCGAAGAGGGGCTCGGCTCGGGTCGGGCGAAACTGGTAGGCGCGGAGGTAGGCGCTCTGTGCGGCAGCGAAATCGCCGCCCTTTTTCTCGAGCAGGCAACCGAGCTGGTAGAGCGAGTACCAGATCTCCTCGTCCCAGCCCCCCATTTGGGTCCTGCGCTGGTAGGCCGCGAGCGCGGCGTCGACGTTGCCGGCGTCTCGGTGGCTCTGCCCGAGGTAGAAGACGTAGCGCGAGTTGTCCGGGTCCTGCTCCAGCGCTGCCTCGAGCAGGCGCGCGTCCGCTTGGTACTTGGCCTTTGGGTCGGCGTTGCGTGCGCCGTCGAAGAAGCCCTTGCAGGTGAGCCCCGGCAGCTTCTCGGTGCGGTGCGGCTGGTCCAAGTGGATGGCTTCGTGGAGCACCCCGCGATAGCTCCAGGGCAGGGCGTCGCGCACGAGCTGGGGGAGCCAGAAGGTCGTGGCGCTCTCGCCCGGCACGTGCAGCGTGAGGTACTCGTCGGCCTCGAGCTCCGGCATGCGGAAGTTCGGCGCCGGGATCAGCACCTCGTCGGCGTCGATGATGAGGACGTAGTCGGCGCGGCCCCGGGCGAGCGCCAGCGCCTCGCTGCGATTTTCCCCGAAATTCCGCCAGGAGCGCTCGAATAGCTCGCCCGGCAGATCCGCCAGCACTCGTCGCACGAGGCTTTGGGTGCCGTCGGTGGACCCGGTGTCCACGATGACCCAGCTGTCGATGAACGGCCGAACGCTCGCCAGGCAACGCTCGATCACCGGCGCCTCGTTCTTGACGATCATGTTCAGGCAGACCGTCTTCGGCATGCCGCGCGACCCTGCCATGGTGAGGCGACGCGCGGCAAGGCCGACCGCGCGTCCGTCGTTCCCTCGCTAACTCCGGCGTGGTACGAGACGGGGCCGCTTTTCAATGCGAGGTGAGCTGATGGGACATCCGGTCAACTGGTTTCAGGTTTCGGGTTTGGACGGCAACGCGCTCGAGAACTTCTACAAGAAGGTGTTCGCTTGGAAGACGATGCCGTCGCCCGATGGGTCGATGGCGATGGTGAGCCCGGAAGAGGGCGGCATCGCCGGTGGTGTGGGTCCCTCCATGAACGGCGCGCCGCAGGTCACCTTCTACGTTGGCGTCGCCGACGTCGACGCGCACCTGAAGAAGATCGAGAAGGCTGGCGGTAAGGTCGCGATGCCGAAGATGGAGCTGCCCGCGGGCATGGGCTTCATCGCCGGCTTCACCGATCCGGCGGGGAACTGGGTGGGACTCTGGCAGCCGGGCGCCGCCATGGCTCCCGCACCCAAGGCGAAAGCGGCTCCCGAAAAGGCCGCCAAGAAGGCTCCAGCGAAGAAGGCCGCCGCCAAGAAGGCTCCGGCGAAGAAGGCCGCCGCCAAGAAGGCTCCAGCGAAGAAGGCCGCCGCCAAGAAGGCTCCGGCGAAGAAGGCTCCCGCCAAGAAGAAGGGCAAGCGCTGAGGCGAAGCTCGCGTCCTCGGGTCGACGCAGCGCGGGGCGTGCGGCTTCGGTCGTGCGCCTCGTGGCTGCTTCTGCTCGGCCTCGTGGGCAGTGCCTGCAAGAGCGCCCGCGCGGGCGATCCAGAGCCCGCGGAGACAGCGGGAAAACAGGCCGAAACCGCGCCGAGTGCCAGCGCTGCCGTCGCGGCACCGGTGCTCTCGGCAGCGCTCGATGCCAGCGCTGTGGAAGTCGACGCGGGCACCGCTCGTCTCGCATCCGCGAGCGGCGCGGGCTGCCCTGCGGAAATGGCGCGCACCGGGGCGGTGTGCGTCGATCGCTTCGAAGCTGGGCTGGTCCGCGAAGACACCGGCGACGTGCACCCGCCGAACCAACGTCCCGAAGACGGAGTGCGGTACCGCGCGCGTTCGGTGAGCGGCGTCCTACCCCAGGCGTACGTCAACCGCATCGAAGCGCGCGCAGCGTGCGAGGCCGCAGGCAAGCGTTTGTGCACGCTGGGCGAGTGGTACCGGGCGTGCCGTGGGCCCAAGGGCACCACTTGGCCCTACGGACCGAGTGAGAAGCGCGGCGCCTGCAACGTGATGAAACCCCATCTGCTCGGCAAGCTCTTCGGCAACGATCCGCGGAAGTGGGACTACGTGAAGCACTTCAACGCGCCGGAGCTGAACCTGACCCCGGGTTGGCTCGCGAAGACCGGAGAGCACGCCGAGTGTACGAACGACGTCGGAGCGTTCGACATGGTGGGCAACGTCCACGAATGGGTGAGCGACGTGGTGGATGCGAGCCTCGAGAAGAAGCTGCCGCTCCGCGACGACATCCGCGACAAGCTCGAGCGCAACACCGGTCACGGCATCTTCATGGGCGGCTTCTATTCGACCGGCGACGAGCACGGGAAGGGCTGCGGTTTCGTCACCATCGGACACGAGCCGAGGTACCACGACTACTCGACGGGCTTTCGCTGCTGCAAAGACGCGGCGAAGCGCTGAGGCGCGGCGCGTCGAGCGCTCAACCCAGTTCGCGCCGGCAGATCCAGCGCTCGAAGCCGGGTTGCGACAGCCAGTGGGCCTCGACGCGAGCGAAGCCGGCGGCGCGGTACGGCGCCTCGTAGCCGGGCCATGCGAGCTTTGGATTCGTCGCGATGGCCTGATCGTCGAACGGGTAGGCCTCGACGGCCTTCCAACCCCGGAGGCCGCCGTAGTCGGCGAGGGCACGCGCGAGCTCCTCTTGCAGGCCTCGACCGCGGGCGCTCGCGTCGAGCGTGACACACGTGATGCCTGCGGTGACGCCCGCGCGTTCGACCCCGAGCGCGGCGACGCGGCGCCAGCACCAGTAGACCTCCGGCAGCAGCGCCACGGAGATCCAAGCCACGAGATCGTCGCCCTCGTAGGCCAATGCGCCCACATGGAAGCCAGCCTGCACCCGTCCCCGCACGACCTCGCGCAGCGCCAACGGGTCCTTGGCTTTCAGCGCGTCGTAGTCGGCGATGCTCCCGACCTTGAGGTGCCAGAACGAGCAATAGCAGGGCTTGCCGTCGTCGCCGCAGGCCGTGAGCCGCACGTAGTCTTCGAAGTTGTCGAGGTCGAGCGGGGCGAGGCGGAGCATGGGCGTCACTCGGGCGTGACGACGAGCTCCACGCGCCGGTTGTTGGCTCGGCCTTCCGCTGTGTCGTTGGAGGCGATGGGCCGAGCTGGGCCGATGCCGATGGCCTTGATCTTGTCGCTGGGGATGCCCCGCGAGATCAAGTGAGCGCGCACGGCTTCGGCGCGTTGGAACGAGAGCTCTTCGTTCTTCTTGGCGCTGCCCCGAGAGTCGGTGTGGCCCTCGACCAAGATGGCCTTGAAGCCCTGCTCCTTCAGCGCCTTTGCCACGTCGTCGAGCTTGTTCTGGGCGATGGGCAAGAGCTCGTACTTGCCGGAGGCGAACAGGACCTCGCCCGAGATCGTGATCACGACGCCGCGCTTCTCTTCCTTCACTTTGGCGATCTCCGCGAGGCTCGCCATGGCCGCGCTGAGCTTCTTCTCGGCGTCCGCGCGCTTCTTTTGCTCCTCTTCGAGCTCTTTCTTGGTCTTCTGGACTTCCTGGTCCTTCTTCTTGATCTCGGCTTGGGTCGCCTTGCGGTCGGCGTCCGCCTGCTTGCGATCCGACTCGGCCTTGCGCTTTTCTTCTTCGAGCTCGGCCTTGGTCTTGGCGAGACTCTTCTTGGCTCGCTCGGCGTCGGCAGTTTGGGCCGCCTGGAGATCGCGTCCTGCTTGATCTCGCTTCTGGATGGCTGCGGCGGTTTCGCCGCGAGCCGCCGCCATCTGGGATTTTCGCATGGCGACGTAGGAGAGAGTCTTCGTGGTCTCTTCGTCGCCGTCTTCCTTGAAAGCGCTTTCGGCGCGATCGAGGGCTTGCTTGGCGGTGTCGAGGTCGGCAGGGGTGAGCTTCTGGGCAGGGCCCGCCGCGGCGCGCTGATAGGCGTCACGCGCGTCGAGGAGCTCCTTCGGCGCCAGGGTGGTGCCGCAGGCGAGAGCGCCGAGCGGCAGGGAAACGAGCAGGGAAACCAAGCGGGAAGGGGACTTGTTCATCACTCGCTCGCCTTCTGTTTGAACGCCTTGAGTTGATCCACGGCGGCCTGGGCTTCGGCCTTGGCCGAGGCTTCGCGGGCCAACGTGAGCGCCAGATCGGCATCGGCCTCGGCGCGCTCGAGCACGGCCGTGGCCTCCTCGTTCTTGCCGTCTTCCATCAAGGCCTTGGCACGCGTGAGTCCTTCGCTCGCGCGCTTCAAGACCAGGCTGGCTTCCGGATTCGAAGGTGCTCCGCCGACCTCGGCTGCGCGCACCGCCGCAGTCACCGAGGTCACTCGTTCCGTCGGCGCCGCCGCTCCGCCGCAAGCGGCGAGGAACGGGCCGAAGAGCGCGATGGTCCACAAACGTCGGGTCGACATGGCTCCTCCTCGAAGGTTCGCCGGACACTATAGTCGGCAGCGGCCGCGAGCGAAGCCCGCTTTTTTCGCGTCCACGCGCCCCGTGCCGAGGGCCCCTGAAAAATCCGCGCTCAGCGCGCGCACCCGAGTCGCGCATCCATGCTGAAGCGCGTGCTCATGCCCACCGTCACGCTCCGAATGTTGCCTTTCGGGTCGATGAAGTAGTTGGTGGGGAACGCGCTCACGCGATAGTCGCGGACGACCTTGGCGTCCGCGAGGAGCACCGGGTAGTGGATGTCCGCTTCCTTCACGTAGCGGCGGATGGCGTCTGGGTCCTCCGAGTCGGCTACGATGGCGTAGAGGGCTTCGTCGGGACCGAGCCCCGCGGCCACCGCGTTCAGCGCCCCGTGCTCTTGACGGCAGACGCCGCACCAGGTCGCCCAGAAGTGGAGAGCCACGCGCTTGCCACGAAGGCTCTCGAGATCCACCACGGCGCCGTCCAGCGCGCGGAGCTGGAACGGTGGTGCTTTCGTGTCGCTGCCCAGCAGCTTCCGGCCTTGCCAAGCGCTGATGGCGAAGTAGACGGCCACCACCAGGCCCACTTCGACGGCGATGGACGCGACGCGCTTTCGCCACGGCACCCGCGGGCTGGCGCCCTTCGAGGCGGCAGGCGCGCGCTCGGGTTCGGGTTCGGGTTCGGGCTCGGGATCGGGTTCCGCGCGGACTTCGGCCATCAGCTCGTACCTTCGAGCTTCTCCAGCAAGATCCGACTCACGAGCTTGGGGTTCGCTTGACCGCCGGTTCGCTTGAGGATCATGCCCGTGAGCGCGCCGAGCACGTTCTTGTTCCCGGAGCGGTAGCGCGCGACGACCTCGGCGCTCTCTTCGAGCACGCTCGCGACGATGGGAGCGATGGTCGCCGGGTCGTTGATCTGGCGGAGCCCCAGCGAGTCGGCGATGGCCGACGGCGAACCACCGCCCTTGAGCATCTCCGCGAGGACCTTTTTGGCCAAAGCTCCGCTCAGCGTGCCGTCGTCCACCAAGCGCACGAGCTCCGCGAGCTCTCTGCCCCCGAACGGCAGCGAGCCACCCGCGCGCGCGTCGGCGGGCAGCTCGTTCACGATCCACGCCGCCAGCGCCCGAGCGTTCGCCGCGAGAGCGAGTCCGTCGTCGAAGAGCGTGCGAAGGGGCCCGGGCTCGGCCAGCACCCGCGCATCCTCGGGCGAGAGGCCATGCCGTTTCGCGAGGGCCTGCGCGGCGGGCGACGGCGCGTCCTTCGTGGCCTGCGCCGCCGCCGCGGGCTTGTCGCCCTTCACGGACGCGGGCCGCGGGGCCGCCTTTTCGGCGAGCTTGGCCCAGGTGTCCTTCAGACCGACGGTGCGATTGAACACGGGAGCGCCGGGCTTCGAGTCGATGGGGTCGACGAAGAAGAAGCCTTCGCGCTCGAACTGGAAGCGATCGCCGCCTCGCGCCGCGCCCAGGCTCGGCTCGAGCTTCGCGTTCGAGATCACCGAGAGGGAATCCGGGTTCAGATCCGAGAGCGGATCGCCGCTGTCTTTGCCAGGGAACTCCGTGGAAAACAGCCGATCGTAGAGCCGGACTTCGGCGTCGACGGCGTGGGCCGCGCTCACCCAGTGGAGCGTGCCCTTCACCTTGCGCGCTCCGCTCGCACCGCCGCGGGTCGCCGGGTCGTAGCTCGCCACGATTCGCGTAATCTCGCCTTGCTCGTTCTTCTCCACGCGCTCGCAGCGAATGACGTAGGCGTGGCGCAGTCGGACTTCACGCCCGGGCGCCAGGCGGAAGAAATCTTTGGGCGGGTTTTCCGCGAAGTCGTTCTGGTCGATGAAGAGCTCGCGACCAAACGCCAGCTTGCGGCTGCCCTCTTTGGGCACGTCGTGGGGCCAGAACGGCGCATCGAGCTCTTCGGTCTCGCCTTCCGGGTAGTTCTCGATGACCAGCCGGAGCGGGCGGAGCACACCGAGCACGCGCGGCGCTCGCTCGTTCAGATCCTCGCGCAAGGTGTGCTCGAAGAGCTCGATTTCCACCGTGCTGTTGTTCTTGGCGACGCCGACCCGGGTCGCGAAGCTGCGCATCGCCTCGGGGGTCACTCCACGCCGGCGGAGCCCCGCGATGGTGGGCATGCGCGGGTCATCCCAGCCGCTGACGCGCTTCGACTCCACCAGCTCGAGCAACTTGCGCTTGCTCATGACGGTGTGGGTCAAGTTCAGCCGCGCGAATTCGTATTGTCGCGGGCGCGCTGGGAGCTCGACGTTGTCCACGAGCCAATCGTAGATGTCTCGATTGTTCTCGAACTCCAGCGTGCAGATGGAGTGCGTGATGCCTTCCAGCGCATCCGACAGGGGATGTGCGAAGTCGTAGAGCGGGTAGATGCACCAGCGATCCCCCGAGCGATAGTGGTGCGCGTGCTTGATGCGGTAGAGCAGCGGGTCCCGGAGCTTCATGTTGGGGGACGCCATGTCGATCTTGGCGCGCAGCACCCGGGAGCCGTCCGGAAACTCGCCGTTCTTCATGCGGCGGAAGAGGTCGAGGTTTTCCTCGACGCTGCGCGAGCGGTACGGGCTCGGGCGGCCCGGCTCGGTCAAACTGCCCCGGTATTCGCTGATCTGGTTTTCGTCGAGGTCGCAGACGTAGGCGAGGCCCTTCTCGATCAGCTCCTCGGCAAATTCGTAGAGACGCGGGTAGTAGTCCGACGCGAAGAACAGTTTGTCGGCCCAGTCGAACCCGAGCCAGCGTACGTCGCGCTGGATGGCTTCGACGTACTCGACGTCTTCCGTGCTCGGATTGGTGTCGTCGAAGCGCAGGTGGCACACGCCGGAGTAGTCCCGCGCGATGCCGAAGTTGAGACAGATGCTCTTGGCGTGCCCGATGTGGAGATATCCGTTCGGCTCCGGCGGAAACCGGGTCACCACGCGCGAGTGGCGCCCCGCCGCCAGGTCCTGGTCGATGATCTCACGGATGAAGTCTTTGGGCCGCTCGGTCGTCACGTACGCACCTCGGAATGCGACGCGGACTCTACGATCAAGCGCGCCGTTCGGCGAGGGCGACGCCGGCGGACCAAAGGCAAAGCGCTCGGGCCGCGCCGTGGTAAGCTGCGGTCCATGTTTCGCGCACGACGATGGTCGAGCCTCGTTTTGGTGGTTTCGGGGGTCGGAGCCTGCAGCGGGTCGGGCTCGGGTGGTGGGGGCAATGGGCAGTGTGCCACGGTCCAAGGCACGTGGACCCTCTCCGGTTGCTCCGACACGAGCTGCACGGTGTCGCAGAACGGGTGCGACGTCGTGCTGAACTGCTCTCCCAGCGGCGACACCTACACTGGCACGCTCAGCGGGAACTCGCTCGCGTTCTCCTCGGGCGCCGTGAGCTGCAACGCCAGCGTGAACGGCACGACCGCGAACGGCAGTTGCAGCGGCGGCGGGCAGAGTTGCAGCTTCAACGGCAGCTGCAGCGGCGAATGCCAGAGCTCCGGCGGCGGGGGTTCGGGTGGCTCGGGTGGCGGCTCGGGTGGCGGCTCGGGCGGGATCGATTGCCAGTCGAGCTGCAACACCATCACCGGGTGCTGCGCCGGGATGAGCATGTCCGACTGCATGACGGGCTGCACCCAGAATCCGGTGAACACGCCGGCGTGCCTCGGGTGCTTCTCGAACACGCAGTGCTCGAGTCTCGTGCCCTGCCTGGTGGCGAATTGCACCGTGCCGGCAGAGCTCTGCGGCGGAGCGACCCCGCCCTGAGGTCGACCGTTGGGCTCTCGCGCGTTCGACTGGCTGGGTGACGAGCTCGCGGAGCTATCGGGCATGAGCCGGATCGAAGCCCGTGGCACCCTGCGACTCCTGCTGAAGGACCTGGGCCTCGACCCGGCGACGGTGACCGCGACCCAGCTCCACGTCGTGGTCCTCCGCTTGCTCGCGCCTGCGCTCGAGAAGCGCAAGGTCGAGCGAGCCGACGAGCTCGCGCGCGCCTTGGCAGCCGAGCTCGCTCGGTTGCCGGCCGAGCACGCCGCCGACGGCGCCTACGAAGTCTTCGCGCGTCTCGAAGCCGATACCGGCAAGAAGAGGCGCCCATGAGCGCGGTCGGTCTCGTGCTGTTCATGCTGACGGCGCTCGTGGTGGGCGTGCGAGTGCTCCTCTTGCATCGCGCGACCCGAAAGCTCCCGGAGCTCCTGCTCGGCACCGCGCTGATCCTGGTGGGGTTCCTCTGCTATGCCGTGGGCACCGCGGCGAAGATCTGGGTGCCCGCGGACGAGTCGACGCGCGCGTTCCTGACCGCGGTGGGACTCGCCATCGAGTGCTTGGGCCAGATGGCGCTCATCCTGTTTTCTTGGCGCGTGTTCCACACGACGGAGCGCTGGGCGAAGCTCGTCGCCGCGGCGCTGGTGTCGGCCATCGGGTTTGCCTTGGCCGGCGAGCTCGCATCGGGCGAATACCGGCGCTACGCGGATCTGACGCCCATCTCCGGCCCGTGGGTCCCGCTCGGGCTCTCCGCGCGCGGAGCGGCTCCCGCATGGATGGCCATCGAGTGTCTGGCGTTCTACAGGAAAGCCCGCAGGCGTCTCGCCATCGGCCTCGCCGAGCCCATCGTGGTCAACCGCGCGCTGCTCTGGGGGGTCGGCATCGGCGCGTCCGCGCTCGGTTACGTCGTGAGCGTCGCCCACCGGCTGATCTACGGCACCGGGCTCCGGGCCCACGAGCTCGCGCTCGGTCTGGTGTCGGCGCTCGCCCTCGTTGCCGCCGCGTGCATCAGTCTCGCCTTCTTTCCGCCCGAGGCCTATCGACGCTGGATCGAGCGAGGCGCCTCCGCGCGGACGCCCCCTGGCGTGTCGGAGTGACGCGGTGTCGCGCCTCACCACGGTCGCTCTCGCCGTCCTGCTCGGTATCGAGTGCGCGCCCACTCGCGCGTGGGCGCAACCCGCCAGCCCGCCCGAGCCCGCGCGTGCCCCGGTGAACGTGCCTCCCAAGCTGATCTCGGAGCCGACGGTGCTCTACCCCGACGGTGCCAAGGGGGACGCTCGAGTGGTCTTGACCTTGGTGGTCGATCGAGAAGGGAACGTCACGAGCGCCGTGGCCAACCAGGAAAACCCGCCGTTTTCCGCAGCAGCGGAGCAGGCGGCCCGCAGCTTTCGCTTCGAGCCGGCGACGCGCGATGGCAAGAAGATCGTCGCCAAGATCCGCTTCGAGCTCACGTTTCGCGAGCCCGAGCCGCTGCCAGCGCCCGAGCTGCCCAGCGCCGCGCCGAGCGAGCCGACGCCGAGCCAGCCGAAGGTCGAAGAGTCCTACGAGGTCGTGGTCGAAGGCGAGCGCGCCGAGCCGGGCCGCACGGCTTCGCTGTCGCGCGCGGAGGTGCGCGAGATCCCCGGCACGTTCGGCGACCCGTTCCGCGCCATCGAGGCTCTCCCGGGCGTCACGCCCATCGTCTCGGGCTTGCCGTTCTTCTTCGTGCGGGGCGCTCCGCCCGGTAACGTCGGCTACTTCCTCGACGGCATCCGCGTTCCGCTTCTCTTCCACGTGGGCATTGGTCCCTCGGTCGTCCACCCGGCGCTGATCGAACGCGTCGACCTCTATCCCGGCGGCTATCCGGCGCGCTTCGGGCGCTTCGCCGGCGGTATCGTGGCAGGTGAGACCAACGACCCTTTGCCGGAGCTCCACGGGGAATACAACCTGCGCCTGTTCGACGCGGGCGCAGCCGCCGAGGTTCCGTTCGCGAACGGCCGTGGCACGGTGCTCGCCGGGGGACGTTACTCGTACACGGCGTACCTGCTCTCGCTGCTCTCGCCGTCGGTGATCCTCGAGTATTGGGACTACCAGCTTCGCGGGACCTACGATCTGACGCCCGAAGACCGTGTGGGGGTGTTCGCCTTCGGCTCGTTCGACTACCTCGCGCAGAAGACCCAGACCGCGCCGCTCACCCTGTTCTCGACCGAGTTCCACCGAGTCGATCTGCGCTACGACCGGCGCTTGCCTCGGGGAGGGCTTCGGAGCGCCGTGACCCTCGGCCTCGACCGGTCGCGCGTGCAGCAGGACCGCTCGGTCGTGAGCCGCATGTTCGCGGGCAGGAACGAGCTCGATCAGCGCGTCGACCGCCACCTCCGGCTCCGCGCCGGCAGCGATTTTTCCCTCGACACCTATGGGATCGAGCTCGGCACCGACGCCCTCTCGCCGTCTGCGGCCCGCGCCGCAGCCAATTTTCCCACCCGCACCGACCTCGCGTTCGGCGTGCGGGGCGACGCCGTGATCTCACCCGACGGCGGCTTCGACATCACACCCGGGCTCCGGGTCGACCTCTACGCTTCCGACGGAGTGAGCGCCGTGGGCTTCGACCCACGACTCGCGACGCGCGCGCGCGTGAGCGAACGCGTGGCGTTCCTGACCGCATTCGGCATCGCGCATCAGCCCCCCGCATTCGTCGTGCCGGTGCCCGGCTTCCAGCCGGGTGGGCTCAAAGGCGGACTCCAGCGGGCGGTGCAGGAGAGCATGGGGATCGAAGTGGAGCTCGGCGACGCCACCAGCCTCACCGCCACGGTGTTCCAGAACGCGTTCTTCAACATGAGCGATCCGCTCGGCACCAACGAACCCGAGCTCGACGGCTGTCCGCCGGGCAGCTATCCGGTCGACAGCATCGGCGGCGACACCGGCAACAATCCCAGCGGAAACCCGCCCGATTGCCTCGACCGTTTCCCTCCGGGCACGCTCGGTCCCGACCGCAGCGGCGGTGGCGGGCAGGGCGCCGACAGCCGGGGGGGCCGCCGGTTCGCGTCCATCTTCGAGGTTCGCACGCTCGGAGCCTCCTACGGCCTCGAGCTGTTCCTGAAGCGCAAGCTGACCAAGAAGCTCGGAGGCTTCGTGTCCTACACGCTCTCGCGCTCGACTCGCAGCTACGGCCGACGCACGTACGTCGCCACGTTCGATCGCACGCATGTTGCCAACGCCGCAATGGCGTACGACCTCGGACGGCGCTGGCGCGCGGGCGGGCGGGTCATGTTCTACACGGGCCTGCCGAAACCTCCGGACCCGACCGACGGCTCCACTCGGCTTCCGCCGTTCTTCCGCTTGGACCTGCGGCTCGAAAAGCGTTGGCAGCTCACGCGTACCGTGTGGCTGAGTGGCGTCCTCGAGGCAATGAATGCCACGCTGAACAAGGAAGCGGTGCAGAGCGACTGCACGCTGGCCGGCTGCGAGGCTCAAGAGATTGGACCCGTGACGATCCCGAGCGTAGGCGTAGAAGGAGGCTTCTGATGCAGGTCCGAGCATTCTTGGTCGCGTGTCTCGTCGTCGGCTGCACGTCGAACGAAACCGCGGAGCCCGCGCCGGCTTGCCACGAAGAGTGTCAAGACGGGACGGCGGTGCGCGCCGTGCGCGAGACGCTGAAGCTCGCCTACAACCTCACTCTCCAGGGGAACCCCGTGGGCGCACAGGACGAGACCACGCCCTGTCCGCTCGGCGGCAGCGTGCACGTCTTCGGCAGCGCGAGCTCGAACCCGAAATTCGGCGCCACCGAGGTCGACCTCACCTACGAGATCGACGCATGCCACTACCTCTCGCGCGACGATCAGCCGAACGAAAACTACGAGACCACACTGTCGGGCACGGTGACACAGAGCGGCACACTCGCCGTGCAGCCCACCGCGACGACCGCGCTCGTCATCGGCAGCGACTCTCTCGATTGGACCGGCAACGTCTATGACCCGGCCATCGACTATGCGGAAAAGGGCTGTGTTCTGGCGCTCGGTCAGAGCGGAAATCACGTGTCCGGCACCTGGTGCGGGCGCGAGTTCGGCTTCGACTTGTGAGCTTCCGTGCGCGCGGACTGGCGCGAGCCGTGAGCACCGGCGTATCCTTCGTGGGTGGGCCTTCGCATCGTCTCGGCGACCCTGCTGTTCGCGGCACTCTGCGCCCACTACTCGTGCAGCGTCGACGCCGTCGAGCTGGAAGGGAAGGAATGCCCTTGCGCGGCTGGCTACACCTGTGATCCGCGCACGCAGGTCTGCATCATCGGGAACGCGACGGGCGGTGCTGCCGGTGCGGCGGGAGCGGCGGGCACGACGGCGGGCGGTGGCTCGGGCGGCAGCGCCGACGCTTCGAGCGGTGGCAAGGGCGGCACGTCAGCGTCGGACAGCGGCGGGAGCGACGTGAGCTCGGGCGGAGCAGCGAGCGGCGGCGCGGGTGGCAGCGCGAGCGGTGGCTCGGGCGGAGCAGCGAGCGGCGGCGCGGGTGGCAGCGCGAGCGGTGGCTCGGGCGGCAGCGCGAGCGGCGGCGCGGGCGGCACCACCGGTGGCAGCAAGAACAGTTGCGTCGGACACTGCGACCTCATCGACACGCCGGTGCCGGGGAGCAGCCCCAAATGCTATTGCGACGACGCCTGCGAAGGCTTCGACGACTGCTGCGTCGACAAGATCAAGGTCTGCGGCGCGGCTCCGAAGGACGCCGGTCCCGGCTGAAGCGAGGGCGGTCGCCGTCGTCGAGGAGGCTCCGTGCAGAGACCGTGGAGCTTTCGAGGGCAGGGGAAGCTTCACGCACTGCCGCCCGTCGAACTCAGCGATGCGACGCCTGATCATGCCCCTGGTTTCGGCCCTGCTCGCTCTCGCGAGCCTATGCGTCTTGCCGCACCGACTCTGTGAAGGGAAGGCTCGCACCTTCTATCGCGGAGAGGCCGAGGCGACGCGACAGCTCGGTAGTCACGTCGACGCTGCGGTCGAGAAGCTGGCGCTGTCGCGCTTCTCGACCGGCTCCGCCCGCTTCGACGGCGAGTGGTACTTCGGCACCGGCATGATGGCTGCGCTCGGGTTCGGGCAGACGGCTCGCGCCCACCCCGAGCTCGCGCCCGAGGCGCTCGACCGCATGGACCGCGCGCTCGACACCATGCTCGGCCCTCGCGCCCGCGCGTTCGATCGGGACGCGTGGGGCAGCGACGCCCTCGAGTCCCTCGATTCGGACCAGGGACACGCCGCCTACCTGGGCTACGCGAACCTCGCGCTCTCCCTGCGCCGCTTCGTGGCGCCTGGCTCGCGGTTCGACGAGCTCGGCGATCGGGTGAGTGCCGCCCTCGAACGGCGCATGAACCGAGCCCGCGGCGCCGCGCTCGAGACCTATCCAGGGGAGATTTACCCCGTGGACAACGCGGCGGTGGCCGCCTCGCTCGGGCTTCGCGCGCGAGCGCGTGGCGAGCCCGAGCCGGCTGCGGTTCGGGCGTTCCTGCGCGCGCTGCGCCAGCGCTACGTGGATCCGAAAAGCGGGCTCTTGCACCAATCCGTCGGGGCCGAGCGCCTGCCCGCCGATGCGCCTCGCGGCAGCGGCACCGCGCTCGCAGCCTACTTTTTGTCGTTCACGGACGAGGAGAGCTCGCGGGCGTTGCATCGAGCCGTGCGCCGCGAGCTCGCCGGCGACGTGCTCGGCTTCGGCGTGGTGCGGGAGTACCCCCACTCGTTTTCCGGCCGGCGAGGGGACATCGATAGCGGTCCCCTGATCTTCGGCTACAGCATTTCGGCCATGGGCTTCGGCCTGGCAGGCTGCCGCGTCCACGGCGACGAGGACGGCTTCCGCGAGCTCTACCGGAGCTTTCACCTGTTCGGTGCACCGCTCGAGCGAAACGACTCGCTCGCATTCGCGTCGGGGGGGCCGCTCGGCAACGCCATCGTGTTCGCCATGCTCACTGCGTTGCCGGCGGAGCATTGGAGGCGAGCATGAAGGCTCTCGTCGTCGCAGCCCTCACCCTCACGCTCTGCCTCGCGGAGCTCGCCCTCGGTCGCTACGTGCTCGAATCCGAGCTCGTGTCGGCCCTGCTTTCGCCCGGCCTGCACTCGAGTCTCTGGGCCCTCGCCGTGGGGGTGACCTACCTGCTTCTCCGCCTCGCCTGCCTCGTCCTGCTCCCGAGCGTGGTGGTGGCAAGCGCTGGATATTGCGCCGGATCGTGGTTTCTCCGGACGAGAAAGCCGGCCGATAGCTCGCCAAGGTAGGACACTCGTCCTATGCTCAGTGCGCCTTTTCGGCGCACCGAGGTGGATGATGCATCGCGATGACTTTGGCCCCTTTTCCCGACGATCTCTGCTCGGCGGCGGCGCCGCCCTGACCGCCGCACTCCTCAGCCCCTCGGCCCTCGCCGACGAGGCTGCGAGCCTCGTGGCCAAAGCGCCGGCGGGTTTCAAGCCGCTGACCAAGACCGGCCGAGTGGTGAAGGTCACCAAGGGCAACGACTTCGAGTCGCTGATGCAGACGAACCTGCTGTGGCCCAAGGCAGACGTCGCCAAGAACATGGTGGAGCGCGCACTCATGGAGCTCAGCGGCGCGTCCAATCTGAGCGAAGCACTCGGCAAGTTCATCCACAAAGACGACGTGGTCGCCATCAAGACCAACGGCATCGCGGGCCAGTCGGGCGCGACCATGGCGACCAACGCCGAGGTCGTCATGCCGCTCGTCGACGGGCTCCTGGCGCTCGGTGTCCCTCCGGAGAAGATCACCATCTACGAGCAGTTCCCGAGCTACATGAAGGGCACGCGCGTGGGCGGCAAGGGCAACAAGCTCCCGAGCGGGGTCAAGACCGGCATCCACATGAACAGCGTGGCCGACATGCCCGAGACGGCCATCTACAAGAACGTCAAGACCCAGTACGTCAGGTTTCTCACCGAGGCGACCGCCGTGATCAACGTCACGTTGATCAAGGACCACTCGATCTGCGGCTACACCGGCTGCCTGAAGAACATCACCCACGGCTCCATCATCAACCCGGGCAAGCACCACGCGGGCGGCGCTCACGGCCAAATTGCCGCCCTCTACAACCACGAGATCGTGCGCAGCCGGGTGCGCCTCCACATCGTGGACGGCTTCAAGCTCATCTACGACAAGGGCCCCCTCGACAAGGATCCCAAGCGCCGCATCCCGCACGGTGCCATCTACGCGACCACCGATCCGGTTGCCATGGACACCATCGGTTGGAAGGCGGTGGACAAGGCCCGCACCGAGAACGGCATGAAGACGTTGGCGCAAGCTGGGCGCGAGCCGAAGTACATCGCGAAAGCGGCGGATCTCGGGCTCGGCGCCCACGCCGAGTCGAAGATCAAGCTGACCGAAGTCTCGCTCTGAGCTGCGGCGGCTGGCTCAGCGCCGGAACAGCATCAGGATCAGGATCAGGACCGCCACGCCCGTCACGATGGCGAGCATCACCGCAGGACTCATACCCGAGGCCGGTTTGGCTTTCGTTGCGTCCGGCTCGCGCCTGGACTTCTTCGGCGAGGGAGTGAGCTTCGGCCCCTTGTGATCGACCGCGTGTTCGTGCCGGCGTTCGCTCCGCGGAGCGGTCGCCTTGGCGTGGGTCTTGGTCTTCGGGGGCTCGACTCGTGGCTCGGGAGCTGGGCGCTCGGCCTGTCGGCGTTCGCGTTCGGCCTCGGCGGCAGCGCGCGCTTCGGCCTGCGCCTGCTTTCGGGTTTCCTGCTCCGCCTTGAGCCTCTCGGCCCGCGCCGTCTTCTTCTGGCGCCGCCGCTCCGCCCGCTTCGAGGCCGCCTCGGCGCGCGCTCGGCGTTCGTGTTCGCGTCGCTCCTTCTTCGAGGCGCCGATGGATCGCGGAGCCTCTTCCATTCGCGCTCCACCAACGGTCGCCGCGGGCGCCCGGCTCGCGCCAAGGGCAGCGGTCGCAGCGGGTGCGGGCTTGACTACGGCTGCGCCGGGACCGGGCTTGGGGGACGCAGTCGCAGTCGGAGCGGGCTTCGCCGTCGCCGGACTCGCGACGACAGGTTTCACCGCGGCGGTGCCGGGGCCGGGCGTGGGTGACGTAGGCGCAGTCGGAGCGAGCTTTGCCGTCGCTGGAACCGCGGGAGCTGCGATCGGAGCTGGCTTGGTCGTCGCGACGCTCGCGGTGGGCGCACTCGCCGCCGGCTTGGCCGTCACACCTGCGGTCGGAGCCGCTGCGCTCGGCGCCTTGGCGACGGGCGGGGGCGCGGGCGACTCCTCCCAGCTCGCGTCCACGTCCCTCGCTCCAGTTGCCTCGAGCTTGGCGGGCGCTCCGGGTGTCGAGCCCGCTGCGACCGCGGAGCCCACCGGTTTCGCAGGCTCGACGGCTTTCGCAGGCTCGACGACCTTC
>Ga0268298_10002609_pt1 | contig 19570 bp, 19 predicted proteins | sample WWTPWeurt_MetaG_FD_194462 | JGI IMG/M metagenome (GOLD analysis project Ga0268298, IMG submission 194462) | Activated sludge microbial communities from WWTP in Nijmegen, Gelderland, Netherland - WWTP Weurt | ecosystem: Engineered > WWTP > Aerobic digester > Activated sludge | place...
GCTCTGGTTTGGGTGCGGCACAAATAGCCCGGTGCTCAACGCCCGAAGGCATCGGAGGGGGAATCAGGGCCCCTGGGAAATTGGGGGAAAGTTCGACGGAGAAGTCGGTGCGATTCAAGGACCCTAGTGAAAGCGGGGGGCCATGTCAAGCGCGTTGGTTGCGCGGTGAGCGGTTCCGTCGAGGATTTGCTTACATGGATCTCTTGGGTTGTCAAAGAACGTTCCTTCCGTCGGTGTTGGTGGTTCTTGCGGCCTTGTCCGAGGTTTCACGCGCTGGTGCTTGATTCGGTGCTTGATTCGGTCCTTGATGGGGCCTCGCTTGCGGTGTGGTCGCACGCTACCACGCGGCCCGCACAGCGCGGACAAAGATCGAGGATCAGCAAAGCATCTTCTTCCGCCAGGCTTCTTCCGCCAGGCTTCTTCCGTCAGGCTTCTTCCGTCAGGCTTCTTCCGCCAGGATTGTCGCAAGCTCCCACCGAAGCTGCGCAGCCTGGCGATCGTCGAGTCGGCACATGTCGGGCTCTTGCTGCCCGCGTTCGTAGACCGTGCCGACTCGCCGCCTGGCAGTTCCACCAGGACACGCAGACGCCTTTGTCGCCGCGCACGCTGCACCCCGAGCGCGTGACATGAACGCACCTGCGGTGGGTGGTTTCGTGTAATGTCCGCTGCACAACATCGACTGGGGTGTTTCATGTCGTCTTCGTCTTTCGGACCACCGTCTGTGTTTCCAAGCACGCCCGCTTTTTCCGTGGGAGGTTCCACGTCGGATGCTGCGCGCTCGGACACACCGTTTTTATCGGTGATTGCGCCGGCTCTGAATGAAGAACAGGGGATCGAGCTGTTTGTCCGCACGGTGGATGAGGAGCTGTCCCAACTGCTGCGTCCCGTGGGGAAAACGTGGGAGATCGTGATCGTCGATGATGGCAGCCGCGACCAGACCCCTGAAAAAGTCCGCGCGCTGTCTGCGCAGGGGTTTCCGGTGGTGCTGTTGCAGCTTTCCCGCAACTTCGGTCATCAGATGGCCATCACTGCGGGGATCGACGCGGCTTTGGGGGAAGTCCTCATCACGATGGACGCCGATTTGCAGCATCCACCGCACCATTTCGGGTCGATGCTGGCGTGCCACGAACAAGGCGCGGACGTGGTGTTGATGCGCAAGCGTTCGAGCCATCAACGGGAGAGTTACAAAACGGCGCTGGCCAAGGGGTTCTATGCCGTGATGGCGCGGATTTCGGACGTGCCGACCGAGACGGATGTTGGCGATTTCCGGCTGTTCACGCGCGAGGTCGCACAAGCGGTTTCTTCTTGCCGCGAAACGCACCGTTTCTTGCGGGGTCTTATCGCCTGGGTCGGCTTCCGCCAGGTCATGTTGGACTATGAGGTCGCGCCCCGTGCAGCGGGAACGTCGAAGTACACGCTTGCGCGTCTGTGGAAACTCGCAACGAGCGGATTTTTTGCACACAGCACGGCCCCCCTCAAGTGGCCCCTCTATTTGGGAGTCCCCCTCTTTTTGGTGGCGTCTGCCTACATCGCGTTTGGTCTTGTGCAATTCCTGGCAACCCCACAAGGGACACCGCGCGGGTGGTTGTCTGGCGTGGCGCTCATGACCCTGTTTTCGGGGCTGCTGTTTGCCGCGATCGGTTTGCAGGGGGCGTATCTGGCCAGACTCTTCGAGCAAGCCAAAGGTCGCCCCCTCTATGTCCTGCGCGGCCGCAGCCCCACAAAACCCCTGGCCCGAGAAAACACCCTTTCCCAACCAACACCACTTCACCCCAAAACCGCAGAAACCCCGGAAAACCCCGAAAGCCCTCCACCCTCCTAACAGGTGCATTCCCGATGAGCATCAAGCCGGCTGAGCTGCGAAGGGTTCTCGAGGATGTGCTGCGGACGGACAGTGAGGGAGGGTCATGCACAGGGAGTGCGTCGGGCGGGGAGGTCGTTATTGGCAGATGAGCTGGGCTTCGCGGTGGCACTTGAGGCACATGCGCGCGTTGCGGGACAACAGGGACTGGCAGCGACCGGAAGTGACAAATTCATTGCCGTGCGGACTTCTGCCGATGACGAAACGGCCTCCGGGGAGCGCGCTGTGGCAATCCATGCAGGTTTCCTCGCGGTGACAGGAGACACACGTTCGCATGTTGCGCTGGGCTTCCCATCTGTGGTGTGACGCACCGGCCACGGGACTCGCCCAACCGTCGGGATGAAAACGGCGCTGGGTGCCGGGGAAGAAGGGACTGATGGGTGGATTGGCGGGCAAGGTGCTGTGGGCAACGACGCCGAGCCGCTCGTGACAACCCAAGCAGAAGGTCTGCCTGCGGTGGCAGGAGCTGCAATCGGGGGTGTTGCGGCGGGCGTCGATGGAATGACGACTGACGTAATCGCCTCCGTGCAAATCGAGGGGCCGGACGACGCCGTTGTGGCACGACTGGCAAAACGACTGCTTGTGACAGGTGGCGCAATAGTCGGGGTCGTTCTGTGCGGGTTGCCTGTGGTTGCGTTTGAAGTCGGGGCCGTGGGTGTCTCCGCGCACGAGACCAGAGGGCGCAAGTTGGCCGGATGAAAACCGTGTGACGAGCAAACCGTCCGGCTGTTGCAAGTGACACGTCGCACAACGGGGACTCGGGCCTCGGCCTGCGCGGGAGGTCCAATGCGTGGGTTTGCTGTCGGCGGGGCTTGGCGGTTCGGTCGAGCCGGGCGCTGGCTTTGCGGGACTCGCGGTCCGGTTGTCGTGGCACGTCAGGCAGACGGCCATGGTGGGAAGCTGGGCGCGGGTGGCCAAATCAACCTTGGACAAATCGCCGTGACAAGTCGAGCACGGGATTTGTTTGTCCAGGTGCTGCTTGTGGTTGAACTTGAGGTTGGGCTCGGGAATGACGATTCGGGCGACCATGGCCTCGATGCGTTTGGGGTCGGTTTTTCCGTCGGGGCTGGGTTCGCTGGGCACGCCGACATGGCAGGTCGCGCAGGCAGAAGGGGCACCGCTCGACTTCTTAAAGGGGTCGGCCCGGTCGATGGGATGGCAGACGGCGCAGTCCTCTTCGCTGGGAATCAGGCGGTCTTTGGAACTTGTGGAAGTCAGGGCGTTCGGGTGGCACGAATCACACGCGACATCGAGCGCGAGGTGTTTCTTGTGGGAAAACCGGAGCGGAATGGTTTGGTCCGGGAAAATCGCATGGGACCTGGTGCCTTTGCTCATCGCGTCGGCAGGCGGCAGGTTCTTCACATTGAGGAGCTGTTCGAGTTTCAAATCGCGCGCGGGCGGAGCTTCTTTGGGTGGCTCGGGCACAACAGGCGGCGGTGGCGCGACAACGGGCGGCGGCGGCGGCGGTGGAGGCGGTGGTTCCTCTTTTTTCTTTTTGGCGGCGGCGGCGACACCGATAGGTTGGCCTGGCACGCAAAACCCAACGCCGAGGCACAGCAAAAACGCGGCGACAAAACGCGCACTCACTTTGGCACCCCCGCCATGGACAGAAGGCCGGGATAGCCGCCGAGGCCCATTTGCGTGAGACCCTGGGGAGGCAGACCGCCGCCGCGCGGCCCAAGCAAGTAAGACAAATCAAGCATGGCCATAAACCGAAGCTGAGACTGATAGAACTTGTCGATGTTGTTTTCGAGAAAGACATGCAGAAGCAGGCCCTGCACGATGGCCCAGCGCGCTCCGGCCTGAATGCCGACCATGTGGCTTTGCTGTTCGGGTCTTAGGTCGTCCGCGAAATACATATAAAGGAGGCGGCCCTCAAAACCGAGCCGGTTGCGCAGGACGAGCAGCCGACCGGAAACGTCACTGCCGACGCGCAGACCTCCGTAGCCGCCATCGGCGTAGACATCGAGGCGAAGCTGGCCGGGCCCGCGTTGGAAACGGCCTCCGGCGGTGCCCCCAAACGACGCGGTGAGCGGACCTTTGCCTTTGATGGCCTTGCTTTCGGTGCTTTGAAACAGACGCACAAAACCGGACGCGAAAACGGCAAACTCCCCGAGCCGGCGGTTGCCGTGTTCGTCAGCGGGGCCCAAAAGCCGTCCGTCATACGCGACGCGGACATCGTGATAAGGCTGCGTGGAAAAGACGTTCCAGATCGAGTCTCCGTCGAACGTCGGGGCCAGGTAGCGGTATTCCGCGAGCAAAAAGTGGCCAAGGCCCGGTGCTCCGCGCACGCCCGCGTGCCCTTCGTCGAGTCGCCCGCTCAGAAAGTCGTACCGAAACCCGCCAAACCCTTGCAGGCGACCTTGCAGCAGACGACCGTGAAGCGAATACGCGAGCCGTTCTTCGATGGTGCCAAAACCCGGCGCGCACGCAGAACCAGGATCACAGCCGTTGGCCGTCAGAAGCTTGGTCGCCGAAAACGTGCGCCTGTACGACAACCGCGTCTGCACATCGCGAAGACCGTGCGATCGCAACGAAAAACCGATGGTCGGCTGGAGAGCTTCTTGTTGTTGTTGGTCGTCGCCCACATTCGGGTTCACACTGCGTGTCGTTCCGTCGAGCGCATAGACCGGCGAATCGATCGGCAGCGTGCCGTTTTGAGACAGACCGCCAAACAGTTCCGCCGCCAGATAAATCGGCGTTCTTGCTTGAACCCACAGGCCATCAAGCCCACGCAAATCGAACAGGTCCCATTGAAGTTGCCGCCCCAGGCGCACATCCACAAAACCGCCCAGGCTTTGGCCTTCGACGTAGCCTTCCAGAATCTCGGGCCGGTAGTTCGAGACGCCAGGACTTAGGCTTCTGCCGCCTCGGTCGCGGTCCAAACAACCCAGGTTTGAGCCGTAGGACGACCGACCGATCGAACACAGGTAGTCGCCAAAATCGGCATCGAAACGCATCTGAAGATGCAGACCGAATTGGTTGCGCAGGCTCGGCAGGCCGTCTTCGTCTTTGGGACCTAGGCCCGTGACATGCAGCCCAAGCATCGTGGTCAGCCGCCGTCGGTCCACCAGCCGTGCGTCTCCGCCGCTCGTATCCGCTGTGCGAAGTTCGTACACCTGACCGACGAGCGCCGCGTCCACTTGCACGTCCGCCGCGTAAGACGACCCGCTTTTTCCCGCCACGAGCGAACCAACGGCAAGCAGCAATTGCGGCAGCAGTTTCAACCGAATGGCCCCAAGGCGGCCTAACACTCGAGAGCAAAACACGTCTTGGTGATGGTATCTTGCGCGGCGTTCGAGGGTCAATCACCCGATCGCACTCCATCGCAGTGCGATGACAGGACTCCGTTTTGAAGTCGGCGGGAGGTTCGCACGGGAAAAAAGGTTGACAGCGCGGTCGTGCTTCCGATAGAACCTGGCTCCTGTTTGCTGTCCGTTCGGGGCGTAGCGCAGCCTGGTAGCGCACCTGGTTCGGGACCAGGGAGTCGGAGGTTCAAATCCTCTCGCCCCGACAAAAACCGCAGTTCCTGGAAATCGGGTTCTGCGGTTTTTTTGTGCCCGGTTTCCGCAAAGCAGGGCTCATTCGCTGCGAGGTGAGTCGCCGCCGTCACCCTGTTTTTCGGGAAGCATCACGCGAAAAATTGTTCCACCCTGCTGTCTGTCTTCAATCCAGACTTTTCCGCCGTGCGCGACGATGTAGCGCCGAACCAAGTGCAAACCCAGCCCGGAGCCCTCGTGCTGCCGCGTCGAGGAATTGTCCACTTGGTAAAAAGCGTCAAACACTTTGTCGCGCAAGTGGGCCGGAATCCCGATGCCGTTGTCGCACACGGAAACAAGCACGTTCGGCAGATTCTCGTTGGAAACAGACCGCTCTGCGCCCAGCACGATTTCGCCCTCGTCCCGTGTGAATTTCACCGCGTTGCCAAGCAGGTTCTGAAACACCTGGCGGAGTTTGTCGCGATCGGCGTGCAACATCGGCAGGTTTTCGTCGATAGAAAGCCGAAGGCGCGTTCTTTTCCGGCGAAGCTGCGGTCCAAGCCCTCGGACGACTTCGCCGAGCAACGACTTCACATCTACTGTGCTGCATTGAAGCTGCACGCTCGAGACTTCCAGCCGCGACACATCGATCAGCTTCGAGATGAGCTGATGAAGTTGTTCGCTTTTGGCCAAAATCGTTTCCAGGTATTCGTGCTGCTCGCTCGTCACCGGCCCGGCCAAGCCTTCGAGCATCATTTCGGTATATCCAATCACCGACGTGAGCGGCGTGCGAAGCTCATGCGAAATCGTCGCCAAAAAAGATGCCTTTACGCCTTCTGTGTCCTTCATTCGCGCGACGGCTTGGTGAAGGCTTTGCGATTTTTGCTGTAGTTCCAGATGGGCCTCTTCGATCGCCAGCCGGTGCAAACGGGACATGAGCGTCCGACGAACCGCCGCGCACAACATCGTTTCCGTCATCCGAATCAAGTAATGCGCTGTCTTCAGGGCTTTGGCTCGCGAAGAAGGCTCGTCGGACAATTCGCAAACGATGTAGGCAAATTCCTGTCCGTCGTGAAAAAATGCGGTTCCCAGAAAACAGCGGCCCTCACGCTGGCACACATGAGGAGTTCCCGACGAAAACGACCGCAACCATTCCAGCGGAACTTTCTCACCGACGATCGGCTCGCCTTCCAAATCCATCACAGACAACGAGCCGCCCAATTCGGGCGCGGTGTGAAGCAGCGCAAGTTCTTCGCTTGAAAGCAGCTTGCGCAACGAAAGTTGCACCAAACTTGGCGTGTTCGGCGTGCCCGGCATGCTCGAACCGGCGTGTTCCGATTCACTCATGGCCGAGCTCCGTCTGCGTCAACGCGGGCAACTCCAAGGCGCTGCAAAAGCAACTGGGCGAGCTGCGCCCCGTCGAGCCCCACCATCGCAAACGCATTCCGTTCGTGCAGCACAGTTGGCCAAACCAAACGGATGAGCTCCACAAGCGTCTCTGCCACACCTCGATCTTTGTCGGCAGACGCCAACACTGTGGCCACGTCCGCTCGGCCCTGCACAAGCTGTCGAAGCTGCGCCTCTGTGGTCAAAAGGGGCTCACGATCGATCTTGTTGAGCTGCAACACCAGCGGCATGGAATCGGGTGCCAGGCCGTTTTCCCGCAAGCTCGCGCGAAGTTCCAAGAAACACTGCGCGTTTTCGGCAAACGAAAGCCCGCTGTCGGCCACAAAAACCACGCCATCCGCATTTCGCAGCAACAACCGACGGGTTGATTGGTGCATGGAATGACCAGGCACCGCGACGATGCGCAACGTCAATCGCTCACTTCCCATGTCCAGCACGAGCGGCAGCAAATCAAAAAAATGCGTCGTGCCTGCCAGATCCGTTTCGTGAGCAAACAGTTCGTCGTCGGTCACATTGTCCACGATGAGCAACCGGCTCCGAAAACGGTCTGGCAACCGGGCCCACAACCGTCGCAGATTGCTGGTCTTTCCCGACCCCTGCGGCCCAAAGTAAACAAGCTGGATGATGTGGTTCCGAGTCGGCATGGCCATGTTGCTTTGTCAAGATTTTGTCGATCCAGCGGAGCGACCAGCGATCGTATCAGTATGTCCCCGTCCCGGCAGGCCTGCGAATCGGAGAAATGGCTTCTGAGATGAGAACTTCACCATGGGCGCTCTCTTTGGTTTCGCGGAGAACCGGGAAAACCGAAACGAGCGAGTCTACCTGAACTGGACTTGCGGTCTAGGACACCGCGCCAACACCAACCTTGCTGCGCGATTTCATCCAGGCCGATTTCATTAGGACAGAAATTTCGTTGTGTCGTGCGTCAGCAAAACCAGCAGAGAAAACAGCCGCCGTGCAGTTTCCCGGTCTGGATGCACACCCGAAAAACTGCCCTCCAGCATCTCCGCAGCGTCGTCATGCACAAGCCTGCGTGCAATGTCGAGCGCCTCGAAATGCGGTGACGTTTCAGCGACGCAACATGTTTCGATGGAGCGCAAAATGCGCACATATTCCCGCAGCACCGGTGCAATCGTCGGTCGTTCGAGTCGCAGCGTTCCGACTCGGGTGCCCAATCGATTGACCAATGTGACCAGGATCGCATTCGGAAGAATCGAGACCTCGCCGTGGAGTTCCCGTTCGGCGGGGTCGAGCGTCGGTTTTTCCAACGCAAACGAGGCTGTGGACACCAGCTCGTCGATTGCGGTTTTCCAGTCGCTCCGCCGCAAACGAGTCGCACATCGCCATGTGAGGTCATCCACCACCATGTCAGCCAAAACCGCAGGCGATTTCACCTGAGCATCCATCTAGACGGAACTTTACCGAGCGCCGTGCCCCTTTGGCAACGACTTTGATGCACTGCGTCAAGGAGCCTTCACAATGAGCATCAAACTTCGCAACCTTCGCACGGTTTTTCCGAAACCTTGCACATGCCTACTTCCAAGTCGGTTTGGATAGCGTTTTCCAGGGGTTGCCAAACGGTGTGGGATGCCGTGTGGCAGTGTTTGGAGGATATTCGGTGCGCGTGCTGCGACGAGTCCCTCGAGGGAGGCTACGAACAGGGGCCGCTGTGCGCCGAGTGCTTTGCGGTGTGCGAGCCCTGTCCCGCACATGGCGATTCGCTTCCGCTTGGCGCGCCGCCTTGTCATTCCGCTTTCGCGTATCACGGCCCGCTTTCCGAGGCTGTTCTCCGTCTGAAATGGCGCGGACGAGACGATCTGGCGGAACCGCTCGGCAAACTCATGATGCCGCTCGTGACCCAACAAATGGACGAACACGACGTGCTCGTTCCCGTGCCGCTTCATCCGTCGAGGTTGCGACAGCGGGGCTACAACCAGGCCACGCTGCTCGCCAAAGCCGCGCTTCCCAATCGATCTGCCCGACGGCGAATCCAACCGTTTGCGCTTGCCGCGCGCAAGCCGTCACTGCCCGCGCGCCATGTGGATCGCGCCGAACGCCTTTTGCGCGTCCAACGCCAGTTCACCGTTCCAAAAGCCGCAGCGTCCGAATTGCGCGGGCTCCGCGTGCTGCTGCTTGACGATGTGATCACCACTGGTGCAACCGTCACGGCGTGTGCCGAAGCCTTGCGCGAGGTCGGTGTGTCACACGTCAGCGCCGTGTCCCTGTTGCGCGTCACTCGATCGTAAGCACACCCGATTGGCGCAACTCGGAAACAAGCTCGGCCACAGGAAGGCGGCGTTCCTCTCGTGTTGAGAGCCGTTTGCACGCAAACCGAGCTTCTTCCACTTCCTTGTCCCCAACAAAAACAACCAGATCGATATGCGCGGCTTCCGCATACTGAAGGTGCTTGCCAGGTGCCGTTGCCCCCACCGACACCCGCGTCGCAATCCCCGCGTTCCTGAGCGCCATCGCCACCCGTTCCGCATCCGCAAACCGATGCGCGCCGAGCGGCGCCAACAGCACCGGCCGCTTGGTTTCAAGCTGGTGCGCGACCTGTTCCTTCAGAAGATCGATGAGCCGCTCAACCCCAAAGGAAAAGCCCACCGCACCTTGAGGCTGGCCCCCATAGAGCCCTATCAGATCGTCGTACCTTCCCCCACCTGCGAAACTAAGCTGCGTGCCGAACTTCTCGACGTGCGCTTTCGCCTCGAAAATCGGACCAGTGTAGTAATCGAGCCCTCGCGCTAGCGTCGGATCAACCACCAACCGATCCGAAAAACCCAACGCGATGGCTCGGTCAACAATGTACCGAAGTTCGCCGACGGCTTTGCAGCCTTCAGGATCGGTTCCAAACAGCTTTTCGGTTCGCTCAAGCTGCGCCAGCGTGTCCAAGGTCGCCGCCTCGGAAACGCCGATTCCCAAAAAGGAAAGAAACGAGCGAAAGGCTGCCTCGTCGAGACCATAGTTTTTCGCCTCGACAATAACGGCTTCAAGACCAATCTTGTCGAATTTGTCGAGCGCACGCAGCGCATCTGCTTTTTTGTCGGGCGGAATTCCGGCCAACCGCACCTGCGCCTCGAGAACCTTGCGGTGGTTGAGCACCAGCCGATAGTCGTGCAGCCCAAATTCTTTGAGCACGGTCGTCGCCAGCAGCAACAGATCGACCTCGCAGTCCATCGAGTAGTTGCCCAAAATGTCCGCGTCTGCTTGATAAAACTCCCGATACCGACCCGCAGCAGGCCGGTCATATCGCCAGACTTTTCCAATCTGGTAGCGGTAAAGAGGCCGCTTCAATTCGGGATGTGATGCGGCAAAGCGCCCGGTCGAACTGGTGAGGTCAAAACGCAAACCCAATCGACGGTCGCCCTTGTCTGTGAACGAATAGATCTCTCGCTCTGCGGCTGGCCCCGATTTGAGTGTCAAAACCTCGAGGTATTCAAACGCAGGCGTATCGAGCTCGTCGAAACCAAACAGTCGAAACGCACGCCGCAGCCGGTCAAATACTGCGTTGCGAACACGCATCTCCTCGGGCGGAAAATCGCGAGTGCCTTTTGGTGTTTCAAAGATCCGCGCCATCTCGTTCCTGCTCTCGCGGAGGAGAAAACGACGAGGGTCTGCGGACGCGCAACGCCTTGGTGCCGTCTTCGGTCGTGTAAAGCTCGATCCGATCCTCTCGCACAAGTCGGTCAATCAAACGCCGTCGAGCATCCGGGTCCGGATCGAGCAAACTCGCCTGCCACCGTGTGACAAAGAAATTCACACCGACGTACCCGAGCGGAAACTTGGCCTCCGCGCGCCTCACCTCGTCGATCAAAATGCTGGCAGCAACCTCGTCGCTGTCGGCGATGGGCGGCAGGGACGCAGGGCCTGTTTCGTCGCTCTGCAACAGCGTCGGGGTCGTCGCAAGAATGATCGGCGAAGCATTTTCGTCGCCTTCCCCCACCGGCCACTGACGTCCACATTCCCCCAGGGAGTCGCACAAATCGATATGGTCGAAGGCGGCTCGGCGGATGCGACGAGACAATCCAATCCCGCCCCACGTCGCCACATACGCCTGACGCCCCAGCGCCCTCACTCCTTCGACGGCAGGCGCGTGGTCAGCATCGCCAGACATGAGCACGAGAATGTCAAACGCGCTCACCGCAGCCAACCGAAGCATGTCTGCAACCATCGTCGTATCGACTTCGTTTTCCTGCGTGTAGTAGTTTTCCGCTTCGCACTCGCGGCAATGATAGCTCTTCGTCCGACGAGAGAACCTCTGCACAAAGTACCCAGGCAACATCTCGAGGTTGTCGAGGAAGCTCGTGAGAGCAGCCTGCCCCGTTCCGGCAACCGGGCTTCCAGTCTCGATTCCCGTGTAGTAGTACGCGCCCCAAAGGATGCTGCCACCGACGCGGCGCACCAACCACCGCGACAACGCCGTAAAGTCCAGTGGCTGCCGTCCCGCCCGTTCCCGCCACCCAGAATAGAAGTTCTTTCCGTCGAAAAACAATGCAACTTTCATCGCGCGCATCCTAGCAAAAAAGGGATAGCCATACTCGGCAAAATCCGTTTGCACCGATTGCAAAAATCAGCCGTAGCCCATTTCCTCGAGTTGCGTGTCCGACAATCCGAAGAAGTGTCCCGCCTCGTGAGCAACGGTGACTTCGATCTCGCTCTCCAACTCTTCTCGCGACATCGCAACCCGCTCAAGATTCCGCTGGAATAGCAAAATCGTATCCAAATGAGGCACCCCGCCCACCGTCGGCTTGTCACCGTGTGGAACGCCAGTGAACAATCCCAAGAGACGAGGGTCGATCCCATCCGCCACGAGTTCCGCAGAGGGATAGTCCGCTGCAACAACCGGAACATTCCCGAGCAGTTTTTTCACCGGCTCAGGCAGTTTCTCCATGCTGGCAGCAACGGCCTGTGAAAATTCCTCTTTCGACATGCTCCAAGGCGGCGTCGGCAGCTTCAGGTCCGCAGAGCGAACCTTTTGAAAGTGGCGAATCATGCTTTTGCGATCCCCTCGTGCTTCCGCACACAGACCCAACCCGTGCAAGGAATCAGGATCGCTCGGCTCGACGGTGAGCGCCTTTTGAAAATGGGCCTCTGCATCATCCACATGCCCCAAATCCAGAAGGAGCCGCCCCGCGCGCAAGTGGTAACTGTGATCACTTAGCACCACATCGGGAAGTTCGGACAGCGACGCATACGCAGCGTCATCCTTTTCCAGGAGTGCCTCTCCTTCTGCCTTCAAGAGAAGCGCCTCGACATACTCCTCTTCTTCCTCTGCAACATCGAGTGCCCGTTTGCAAAGCTCAACGGCCTGCTCAAAGTCCTCGAAGTCCCACAGGTAGAGTTCAGCGGCACACAAGAGCGGCTCTACGTACCCGTCATCTATTTCCGATGAGCGCTTGTAGTGGGAAATCGCCGTGTCAACATCCCCTTCCGCCACTGCAATTCCACCAAGCAACACATACAGTTCGGGCGAATCTCCGTCGGCGCGAAGCAGTTTCAGCGCGGACTCTTTTGCCGCCTCCAAATCGCCGGCTTCCATCAGTTCCCAACACTTGTCGAGTTGGGCATAGAAACGCTCGACGCTGCCCTTGCCGGCAGGAGCAGAAGCCGCCGCTTTCCCTTTACCACTACCGTTTTTCTTTCCGTTGGATCGATCTGGGCGATCGGCTGGGCGATCGGCAGAGCGATCCGCAGGGCGATCGGAGCCATCGGGGGGACGTGGGGGCTCGACAGGGGAACGTGTTTTGGCCATGCGATGAAGAAACTCCTGTGGCCATATTCCCCAGTCGGCTGAAGATTACAAGCCATTTGTGCTCCTGCCGCCTACACCTCGCCTGTTCCTCGCACCAAGCTCCCAGGCCGCCGTCACGTCGCGAGGAAGAAACCGTAATTGAAAACACAAAATAAAAACTATTGTTTTGACATCCAGGACGCTCGTCAGTAGTCTGTTTGGTCGAAGCACCGACGCGATTTCCGTTGAAATCCAAGCGGCTGGTGCTTGCCCTGAAGGGCCATCAATGGCCGCAGGGACACGGGGGATTTTGTAGGGAAAGATACGGTCAGGCAGAGGGGGACTGCTTGACCGGCACAAGCAAGGCTTTCTACCCAGACAGGTGGGGTGAGCGATGCACGACCGTCGAACGATGACGAAAGCAGATATCGTCGAGAAAGTGTACGAAAAGATCGGTGGTTTCTCGAAAAAGGATGCCTCGCAAATCGTCGAGTCCGTCTTTGACATCATCAAAGACACACTGGCTCGAGGCGAGAAAATCAAACTTTCGGGCTTTGGAAATCTCGTTGTCCGGGATAAAAATGCACGCATTGGTCGCAACCCGCAGACCGGCGATGAAATTACGATTTCGGCGCGGCGTGTTCTTACTTTCAAGCCCAGCCAGGTGTTGAAAAACGCCCTGAACAGCTAGCGGTTAGGCGGGATTCGACCGGTTTTTTGTTCCGTGACCCTTGATGTGGTCGTCTCCTTGCTGCGCCTTGAAGCTGTCTCATGAAAAAGAAACGCCGGGACAACGAGTCCGAAACGAAATCAAGTTCTCGAAACCGCAAACTTGCGACGGCAAAGCGTACGAAGCCAAAGCGTCTTGTTGGCGCAGACCCTTCTGCCGACCCAGCGGAACCGGTGCCGAGCAAAAAAGACCCTCGCCCAGCCGAAACCTCGGTGCGCGTTTCATCTGCTGTCTCGCTTGCCGAATCTCGGTCCACAAACGAGGCAAAGAGTCCTCGTTCTCGCCTGGGTGCGTTGTCCAAGCACGTTTTTGCTCCGACGAAAGGTCCGCTCGAATTTGTTGCGCGGCGGCTCTCTCCTCAGATTCTAGAAAACGCCGCCCATTCGCCCACATCACCTACGGCTACGCTCCCCAAAGACACGATCTTATCGTTGCGCACCGAGCTTACAGCCATGCTCGCACTGCTCGATGAATCAACGGTTCATCCATAACCGGAACCGGAATGAGCGTTTTGGGGTTTCTGAGACCGGTTTGCTTCGCGCACCGCCAGCCGCTATCCACATTCAGTCCGAAGAAACACACTGAGAGAGAATTTGCGTGGCCTTTTCGTCGTGGGGTTTGAGTTTTTGAACCTGCACAGCAAGAAGCCGAGCTTCCCCACATAGCGAGAGTTGCATCGCCCGTTCGGCTTCCGAAAGAGTCTCCTCGACAAATTGGGGTGCCGCCTGCTCCATTTTGAAAGCGCCAGTCGCGCGCAGTGGAGATGCCAACGAAAATTCTTCCAGCAACGCCTGTGCCGCCGCAAAATTCCGTCGGGACAAGGCCTGTTCCAGCATGTCTAGCCGAAACCGATCCAACTGCATTTCCTCCGCACGCTTCCGCCTGGCCAAGAGCTGCGCTTCGCTGGGGTTTTGCCGCAGGGCTTCTTCGCACAGCAAGAACGCCGTGGCTGAGTCCTGCCCAGTCAGGGCCTCGTCAATCTCAGCCAATCGGCCTTCGTGCGATTCAGACCGCAGCAAATGCACCGTCGGTTTGGTGGTCTCTGCCGCGCCTTTTTTCACCGCAAAGCGAGCGAGCAGTTGAGACCCAAGACTGCCGATGGCCGCACCCGCCAGCGCCACCACCAAGACCAGCCCCGCAGACTTGAGCAGAGGACGTTCCCGATCGATTGTCTTGATTCGCATCGTCCCGCTGCTCTTGCTGGGAGCGCGCGGATTGCGGCCTTCTGCCATGGTTCGCTAGCGTATCACGTCCGCCCATTTCCCGAGGGTGAAAACCAGGCACGCCCAGTTGCCACGCACGCCCAGTTCTTTGCGGCCAGACGACGGTTTGAACGGCACATGCGGAAAAAACCCTGCACTGGTCACGAAGGGTTCGACTATTCTGCCCGGCCATGAGTCTGGCTCTGATTCCCTACCCGCAAATACCCTCGTTTCCCGAGGGTGCCCCGTTGGCAATCCACCCGTTTGGCATCCTCGTAGCGTTGGGGATTTTGGTGGGTGCCTTGCTCACCATCCGACGCGGACGGTTCCTCGGCCTCAACGACGACAAGCTCAAGAACATGATTTTTTCGACGGTGCTCTCGGGCGTCGTGGTTTCGCACATCACAGACGTGCTGATCTACCAAGAACATCCAACGACCGGAAAGTTGTTGTTGGCGCTTCTAGACCTTCGCACAGGTTTGTCGTCCATGGGCGGCTTTGCTGGGGCAGTGCTGGGTCTGTATGTGTGGTGCAGAAAAAACCGGGAGCGTGTTTTTCCGTATGCCGATGCTTTGGCGTATGGTCTCGCGACCGGGTGGTTTTTCGGGCGAACGGGCTGTTATGTGGCCCACGATCACCCCGGCAACCGCATGAACCCCGGCGACCCTTTCTACTTTTTGGGCGTGGATTATCCCTGTCCCGAAGTCCCCTGCGGCGTGAAAGGCGACGACTTGTTCTACGTCGGAAACCAGTTCCGTCGTCACGACATGGGTTTCGAGGAAGCGATGTTCGCCGGACTCCTTGCCCTGTTTTTCTTGATCTTGGGTCGTTTCAAGCCGCGCCTCGGCGTGTTCGTGGCCTGGATCGCGACGATCTACGGCCCGGTCAGACTGGGCCTGGACACGCTGCGGATCAGAGCCGGCGCGCATGCAGACGTGCGCTGGCTGGGACTCACTCCGGCGCAATATGCCGCATTCTTGGTCACGGCAATCGGTTTGTCCCTTTGGTACTTCGTCGCCAAGCAGCCCAAACAGCCCCGTGAGCCCGACGCGCCTGCCTAGGCAGGTTCGTTTCGCGACGAGAGCGCAAAAAATCCGCAGGGCCAAAAGCACCCGGTGGGTTCGTCGTGTCGTGGAGTGTTGTGGGGAATCCAGCACAGTGCTTGAGCACTTGTGCGACAACGGTTCGTCAGTGAGCCGTTTTCTTGGCAGGTTTTGTCGGTGCGGAGGTGGCTTTTTTCTCGGCGCGAGCCGCAGCCAATGCCACGCGGCGGTTCTTGATGCGAGCCTTGAGCCTGGTTTGCGCCTTCTTGCGGCGCATTTTCGGGGATAAGCGACTGTCTCCTCTACCCATCTTCTGATGTCCTTTCGTAAAAATCGCGAAGCGAGGCCAAAGACTTTTGCACAAAGAGCCCGCCCACTGTCAACCACGGAAATCCGTCGTTTGGTGATAGACTCCCCGCAAGTTTGTTCAGCCCCAGGGACGATCGTCTTTTTTCCGACTAACTCGGCAACTCGCCCACTCGCCAAACCGCTCAACCACGGCAGCTTGGACATGGCATCGAGAGGGTGCGTGACGGTCGTTCCCGTGGCCTAGCAAAGAACCTGCACTTTTTTGGAGGAACCACAGACATGAATTCACGAGGACAAAAAGGAAGACGATTCCGACGGGTGGCGGTGCTGGGCGCGGGCGTCATGGGGTCTGGTATCGCGGCGCACATGGCGGGTGCGGGTCTCGACGTGCTGCTTTTGGACATCGTGCCGCCCGATGCAGCGATGGCACAGAATGCGAACAAAAAGGCGCGCAATCGATTTGCACAAGCGGGCGTCGATCGGCTCAAAACGAGCAAGCCCTCGCTGATTTTTCATGTTCGAGATTTGGAACGAATCTCCATTGGAAACCTGGAAGACGATCTCGCGCAGGTCGGCCAGGCCGACTTGGTGATCGAGGCCGTGCGCGAAGACTTGGCGGTCAAACAAGCCCTCTTCGCGAAACTTGAGCCGCTGCTCGGTGCGCACACGGTGCTGGCCTCGAACACCTCGGGACTGCCCATCGAGAAAATGATGGCGGGCCGGTCGCTCGAACTGCGGCGGCGTTTCTTGGTCACCCACTTTTTCAATCCCGTTCGATACATGCGGCTGCTCGAACTGGTTTCCGGTGTTGATACCGACCCCGAAGTCATGTGCGAATTGGCCGGTTTTGGCGAAACCACCCTCGGAAAAGGAATCGTCTACGGCAAGGACACGACAAATTTCGTCGCCAATCGAATCGGCATTTTCGGAATGATGGGCCTCATCAGCGAAGCGTTGGCCCAAGGCTTCACCGTTGAAGAGGTCGATGCAATCTTTGGCCCACCCCTCGGGCGCCCCAAGAGTGCCGTCTTCCGCACCGCCGACATGGTGGGCCTCGACACCGTGATCGATGTCGCGAAAAACTGCTTCGACAACCTCGTCCACGACGAAGCCCGCGCGACCTTTGCCGTGCCCGAGCTGCTCATCGAGATGGTCCGACGCGGATACAAGGGCGACAAGACCGGCAAAGGGTTTTATCAAAAAACGAAGGAAGGCATTTTGTCGCTCGACCTTTCGACCCTCGAATACAGGCCGCAGCAAAAGCCTCGCTTCGAGTCGCTGTCCGCAGCCAAAAACCTGACGGACGCGGGCGACCGAATCCGCCAAGTCCTTTCGGGCAAAGACCGCGCGGCGACGCTTGCGTGGAAAGCGTCCGCGATGCTGTTCGCGTATTCGTCTCGTCGCATTGGGCCGCGCGACGCTCACGACGGCGACGCCTCCATTGCGGATGATTTGTGCCAAGTCGATCGCGCGATGCGGTGGGGTTATGGCTGGGAACTCGGCCCGTTCGAGATGTGGGACGCCGTGGGCGTGCAAAAGAGCCTCGCGAGAATGGAACAAGACGGCATCCGCCCGGCGCAGTGGGTGTACGACATGCTCAGTCGCGGTCGAACGTCGTTTTACAGCGGCGACCCTGGCCAAAAGCAATTCTTCGACTTGCGCACACGGAACGAAGCGCCCGTGCCCAAGTCCGCCCGCGAGCTGTCCCTGGCCGGTCAGGTGTCGTCCGGCCTCGTCCTCGACAAAAACGACGGCGCGCGGCTTATCGACCTGGGAGACGACGTATATGCGCTCGAATTCCAAACCAAGATGAACTCGATCGATGCCGACGTGATCGGGCTGCTCAACAAAGCCATCGACCTGTGCGATGCCCGGAAAAAGGCCCTCGTCATCACCAATGAGGCCGTCGATGCCTTTTCGGCGGGCGCGAATCTGATGCTGATTGTGATGGCGGCGGCGCAAGGCAATTTCCAAATGCTCGACAAAGTCGTCGCCGATTTCCAAAACGCCAATCAGCTTCTTCGGTATGGCCCGGTCCCCGTCGTGGTTGCGCCGTTTGCGCTCACCCTTGGCGGAGGCGCGGAAGTCACGATGCACGCCGACGCAGTGCGTGCACACGCCGAGCTGTACATGGGCCTTGTCGAAGTCGGTGTCGGCCTGATTCCGGGCGGCGGCGGCTGCAAAGAGCTTTTGTGTCGGTTGCTCGCCCATCTGCCCGACAACGCCGACCCGTTCCCAAGCGTCCAGCGCACGTTCGAGACCATCGGCCTTGCCAAAGTCGCCACTTCGGCTGAGGAGGCGCGAGCACTCGGGTTTTTGCGCGAGACCGACGGCGTGACTTTCAACCGCGACCACTTGACCTACGACGCCAAACAACTCGCCCTCGGCCTTCTGCGCGCTGGGTACAGACCGCCCCGGCAACGCCTGGTGCGTCTGCCCGGCCCGTCGGGTTACGCCAACATCCGGTCCAGTTTGCTCATGATGCTGCAAGCCCACCAGATTCTGCCGCACGACCTGACCGTCGGAAGCGCGCTTGCGAAAGTCCTCACCGGCGGCAACACCACCCCCAACGTGCGCATGACCGAGCAACAACTGCTGGATTTGGAGCGTGAGCAGTTCCTGCACCTGTGCGGCGAAGAAAAGACCCGCGAACGCATGATGTACATGCTCCAAAACAACAAACCCCTCCGCAACTAACCCCCCTCCCCCACCACACCTCCCCAGCCAACCAAACCCCCCGCCCACAAACCCGTTGGTGCCGCTTGTCAGTCCATGCTACGGAGCCACCATGGGATTGAGCATCGAACACGAAGCGCCGCTGGAGGTCATCGAGCGGTTTCCTGAGCTTGTCGTCGGAATTTTGCGTGACCAATTTGGGGCCGAGTTGCCCAAAGACGTGCGCGTTCGGTCGGTCGATCCCACGGCCACCCTCACCGTGGCTCGGGAGCTGCGGTGCGATTCAGCCCTGGTCATGGAGCCCGCCGGGGGCGGTCCTCCCGTGTGCGCCGTGCTGGTCGAATCCCAGCGCGCCGTCGATCCTCAGAAGTGGTACCAGTGGCCCAGGTACGCGGCCGAGCTGCACGCTCAGCATCAATGTCCCACCTTCCTCCTCGTCTTCGCCGTCGGGGAGCAGGCCGCCAGCGTCGCCGAGTGGGTTCGAAAAGGCATTCCGTGGCTGCGTCCCGGCGGACGGTTTTTGCCCATGGTCCTGGAACCAACCGATGTCCACGTCGCACCGACGCTGGAGGCCGCCCAGGCCGACGTGCCAGGCGCGATTTTGGCCACCATCCTGCACGCGCAAGACCCCGACGACCCCGATGACCCAAACGGCATCAACCGCGCCGTTCACACCCTGCAAGCCGTCCAACAGTCCTTGGGCAACGACGCCCTGATGTGGATTTACAACCTGATTCGTGCCATGGTCGGCGACAGGCAACTGACCGAAATCGAGAGGTTCATCATGCGCCAAATCCAACGTGAGTATTTCCCCCGCACACCCTTCGAGCGCGAACACTTCGAGCGCGGCCTCCGCGAAGGCAAAGCCAAAGGCGAGGCCGAGGGCGAAGCCAAAGGCGAAGCCAAAGGCGAAGCCAAAGGCGAAGCCAAAGGCACCGTCAATGCGCTGTGCGCGGTGTTCCAAGCCCGTGGCGTCGCAGTGCCCCCTGCGTTGCGCCAGCGGTGGCTCGAAAACCCGAATCTGGCCCAGATCGAGCGCCTGCTCGTCCTGGCCGCGACCAGTGCCTCCCCCCAAGACGTGCTCGCCGCCGTCGCCTAATCAACCCCTTCAACACCCCAACCAAACCCCCCG
>Ga0268298_10002610_pt1 | contig 19569 bp, 16 predicted proteins | sample WWTPWeurt_MetaG_FD_194462 | JGI IMG/M metagenome (GOLD analysis project Ga0268298, IMG submission 194462) | Activated sludge microbial communities from WWTP in Nijmegen, Gelderland, Netherland - WWTP Weurt | ecosystem: Engineered > WWTP > Aerobic digester > Activated sludge | place...
GTTCGGCGCCGCTGACGATTCCGGTCACGAGCACGCTGAAGGCGCCCATCGACAAAGACACCGTCATCGACGGCGGCAAGAAGATCACCCTCGATGGGCAAAACGCGACGCGCATCCTGTCGTTCGACAGCGCGAACTGGCAGGCCAACGAACGCCGCCTCACGCTCCAGCACATCGCGTTCGTCAACGGCAAGGCCACGCCCACCAAGGCCATCCCGGTCGCGCCGGCGCCTTGCTCACAGGGCTGGAACGACGGACAGGGTGGAGCGGTCTACATGCGCGACGGAAACCTCACGGTGGTGGACGCCATCTTCACTGGCAACCACGCGGCTCCGCTCGGGCCCGACACCGGTGGCGGCGCGATCTACGTGCAGGGCAGCAAACATGGCGTCGTCATTGCCGGCAGCACGTTCAGCCAGAACGCCGCGAGCAACGCCGGCGCGGTCGGAGGCCTCTTCGCCGAGCTCCACATCTACGACAGCGTGTTCACCGGGAACACGGCTCAGGGGAACGGGGCCAACTACGACGATGCGTCGAAGTGTTCGGTCATCAACAACGGGCAGCACGAAGTGGGCTCAGGGGGTAACGGCGGCGCCATCTACAGCGACGGGATCTCGGTCGACGTCTACCTGTGCGGCAACCAGGTCCTGAACAACGCCGCCGGCACCGCTGCGTTCGGCGGAGGGCTGTTCTTCACCAGCAACAACATGCAGGGCGACCTCACCATCATCGACACGACGATGACGGGCAACACGGGCGGCCACTGGACCAACGTGGCGACCGGCGCCCAGAAGAACGCAGGCACGGCGGTGGGGACCAACTGCCACCTCCTGACGATCCAGAACTCGACGCTCCAGGGCGTGCCCTGAGCGCGCGAGCCCGCCTCAGGAGTTCGAGTAGTAGTCCTTCACGAACGTCTGGTCGCTCATGGGCGGCCGCACGTACCCGAGCTCTTTCGACACCGTGTCGGTCAGGTGTTTGCGCGGCTTGAGCTTGGGCGGCTCCGGCGTGAGGTCTTCGTAGGGGATCTTCTCGAGCAAGTGGCGGATGCAGTTCAGCCGCGCGCGCTTCTTGTCGTCCGCGTCCACCACGTACCAGGGTGCTTGCTTGATGTCCGTGAAGGCGAACATCTCGTCCTTGGCTTTCGAGTAGTCGACCCAGAGCTCGCGGGACGCGAGGTCCATCGGGCTCAGCTTCCAGCGTTTGGTGGTGTCGGAGAGGCGGGCCTGGAAGCGACGCTCTTGCTCTTCGGGGTTCACCGAGAACCAGTACTTGATCAGGATGATGCCCGAGCGGATCAGCATGCGCTCGAACTCGGGACACGAGCGCAAGAACTCGCGGTACTCCTCTTCGGAGCAGAAGCCCATCACGCGCTCGACGCCGGCTCGGTTGTACCAGGAGCGATCGAGCAGCACCATTTCACCAGCCCCGGGCAGGTGCTGCACGTAGCGCTGGAAGTACCACTGGCTCTTCTCGCGCTCCGTCGGCGTGCCGAGCGCCACCACGTGACACACGCGCGGGTTCAAGCTCTCCGTGATGCGCTTGATGGCACCTCCCTTGCCCGCGGCGTCTCGGCCCTCGAAGATCACCACCACGCGAAGGCCCTTGTGCTTCACCCACTCCTGGAGTTTCACCAGCTCGATCTGGAGGCGCGCGAGCTCTTTTTCGTAGACCTTCGACTTCATCTTGGCCGGGCGGTCGCCGTTTCCGCCTTCGGGTCGCTCGGAGCTCTCGGGGGCGTCGTCCCGCCCCTCCTTCTTCTTCTTGCCCATCTCAACGCCTCCAGAATCTGCTCGGATGGAAGAATAGAGGGCCGTGGGACTCGCGCTCAAGGCGCGTCGTCATCGAGCTTCTTCTTCTGGCCGTCCTGGGCCTTGGGTGGCTCGACCTCGAGCTTCAGCTTGGGCAGCGGCGGAAGTGCGCTCCCGAGGGGCGGCAATCCTGGCAACGAGCTCGGGAGCGGCGGCAACTTGCCGTCCAAGATCTGGCCGATGTCGAAGTCGCCGATCTTGATGGGCTTGATCCCGCAGCCGACTCCGATGTTCCGCGTAACTTTTGCGTTCTTGAGATCGTCCGACCGCGCGGACACGCCCACACTGACGCCCACCGAGCCCTTCACCATCTGTCGCGCGAGCTCGCCTGCGAGCCCACCGAGCGCCTTGCCGAGGTAGCTGTCGACCGCGGCTCCAGCCAGCGCCGAGCACGGCAGGTTCCCTTTGAGGTCGAGCTCGATGCGCCCGTGGTCTTCTTCTCGCTTCAGGCTACCCGTGCCTGCGAGCTTGAACGCCCCGGCCGTCACCGTGACGTCCGAGAGGTCCACGCGCTCGCGAGCATCGTCGACCTTGAGCTTGGACTTCAGGGTCGTGCTGCTTCCGAACACGAAGCCGTCGAGCTCGCGGGGGTGGGGTGGGATGTAGCCGTCGAGCGTGGCGTCCAGCGTTCCCGTGACTTCGCCGGAAGAGAGGCCCTTCGGCATGCCGAGGTGCACCGTGGCGCTCACCTTCACCTTCTCCAGCGGCAGGTCCACACCGAACGGTCCGCGCAAGGAACCGATCTCGACCGGGGCGAGGGTGATGTCGGCGGTGGGCGCGTCGAGCGCGTGGGCCACCTCGATGCGCACCGGCGACTGACTGGGATCTTGGACGCCGAGACCGATCACCACGCGCGCTTCGTCGGCGCTCCACGCGGCGCCGATCTTCCCGAGGTCGGGGCAAGGTGCGTCGCCTTCCGTTGCGCAGTCGCCGACCACGCTCTTCTCGGTCGTGACCTGGGTCAACGCTCCGTTTCTCGAGACGTTGCCACCCGAAAGCGTGAGCCAGGCCTCGGCTCCTTCGGCTTTGCGCCACGTGAGTCGCGCGTCCCGCGCCTCGGTGGGCAAGCGGAACGTCTGCGGATAGCGCTTTGCCCATTCGCTCACGCCCAAGACCAGGCTAGGGGCCGTGCCCACGGCTTCGACGTCGACTCCTTCGAGGCGCACGCCGACCGGCTCCGTGAAGCGCAGCGAAACGTCGAGCTCGCGGATGGTCCCGTGGATGGCGGGGAGCCCCTTCAAGCGGAACCGCGAGTCCAGCAGCGTGACGCGGCCGAAGTGGAACACCACGTCTCTCGGTTCGAGCTCGACCCCGTGCTCGGCGGCGCTTTCGATGGCTCGCCGGATCGCCATGGGGCGGGCAAAGAACAGCCCGAACACGAGCCCGGCCACCCCCAGCACGAAGAGCAGGGCAGCGACCACGGAAAGGACTCGTCGCTTTCGCATGTGCTCCGGTTCTAAGAGATCTGACGAGAGTTCGCTATCCTCGGAACTGGTCGATGTCCACCTACCTCACGCCCGAAGGGGCAAAGAAGCTGCAAGAGGAGCTCTACGCGCTGCTCCACGTCGAGCGGCCGCGGGTCGTACAAGAGGTCTCCGACGCCGCCGCCCAGGGCGACCGCTCGGAGAACGCCGAGTACATCTACGGCAAGAAGCGCCTGCGCGAGATCGATCGCCGGATCCGCTTCTTGACCAAGAAGCTCGAGTCCGCCGTGGTCGTGAAGCGCGAAGAGTCCAGCGTCAAGACGGTCTTCTTCGGCGCCACGGTCGAGGTCGCGGACGAAGACGGCAACCGCAAGTCGTACCGTATCGTGGGGCCCGACGAGGTCGATCCCGCGCGGGGCGCCATCAGCTTCAAGAGCCCGCTCGGAACGGCACTCATGAAGCGCAAAGTCGGCGACGTGGTCACGGTGCGCCGCCCTGCCGGCGAGGTCGAGCTCGAGATCTGCGACATTCGCTACGAATGACCCCCGGGTTTGTTCGGCACTCGGCTCGGGCGCCGCAATTCGATTGTCGCTCCCGGTGCTCGCGGCTACGGTCCGAGCCGCCTTCGGGGCGCTGGTCCCGGAGAGACCCGAGCGCCGTCACCGGCAGCGGGAGAGTGTCGGAGAAGGAGTAGCAACATGTCCGAGCTTCGTTTCGATGGGAGAGTCGCAATCGTCACGGGTGCCGGCGGTGGTTTGGGTCGCGCTCACGCGCTCCTGCTCGCCCGCCGCGGAGCCAAGGTCGTGGTCAATGACCTGGGCGGATCGATGGACGGTTCGGCCGGCAGCGGTGCTTCGCCGGCGGACAAGGTGGTCGAGGAGATCAAGGCGCAAGGTGGCAGTGCGGTCGCGAGCTACGACGGCGTCGACACCTGGGAGGGCGCCCAGAAGATCGTCGCCAAGGCCAAGGAAGCCTTCGGCAAGCTGGACATCGTGATCAACAACGCGGGCATCCTGCGCGACGTCTCGTTCCTGAAGATGACGGACGAAGACTGGGACAAGGTCCTGCGCGTGCACCTGACCGGCACCATGTACGTGAGCAAGGCCGCCTGGCCGCTGCTTCGCGAGAACAACTACGGCCGCGTGGTGAACACCACGAGCGCCGCGGGCCTCTACGGCAACTTCGGTCAGGCCAACTACAGCTCGGCGAAGCTCGGTATCGTGGGCCTGAGCAAGACGCTCGCCCACGAGGGCGCCAAGTACAACATCAAGGTCAACGTCATCGCGCCCATCGCCAAGAGCCGCATGACCGAGACCGTGATGCCGCCGAACGTGCTGGAGAAGCTCGCGCCCGAGTACGTGTCGGCCTTGGTCGCCTACCTCGTGTCGGACAAGTGCGAGGACAGCGCGCAGGTCTACGCGGTCGGCGGCGGCTACTTCTCCCGCGTCGCCGTGATGGAGGCGGAGGGCATCGGTCTGCCCGTCGACAAGGTCAGCCCCGAGGCGGTGGCCGAACAGTGGGCGAAGATCAACGACATGAACGGCGCAAAGGCCTACGGCAACGCGATGGAAGCAGCTGGAGCGGCGATGAAGTTCGCCATGATGTGAGCTCGCTCGGGTTCCGCGAAACCGAGGGCGGCGGGCCAAGGCTCGTCGCCCTTCGTAACGGCGACGGATCATGTTGGGGAAGCTCGAGCCGGGCGATGTGGCTGCCTTGCGCAGATTCATTTGCCTCACGCAGGAGCAGTTCGCCAAAGCTCTGGGCATCAGCGTTCACACACTGCGCAACTGGGAACAAGATCGGGTCACTCCAGACGGCCCCGGTCTCGCGCTGCTGCGGATCGCAGCCCGCCACCCTCGCGTCATTCGTCAGAATCTCGAAACCGCCGCCTGAAGCTGCCGGCGATCGCCACGAAGTGTGGCTTCGATCCTCGCGCTTGCGAAGAGCTTCACGCCGACCACCGCCGGCGTCCTGGCGTCGGGTCTGCGCACGCGCTGCCGGGCTCGGAAGGCGGCGCCCCCTCCATCGGCGCGCAGCGCCGGCCCCAGGCTGCGCTCGCTTCACCCGCCTCGCATCGACGTGAGCTGCCGCTTCCCTTCTGGGAAGCCGGCGCGAGCACCGATTTGGAGGGGGCAGGCGGCGCGCAGCCGCGCGCAAGCGCGGCGAGCAACGACCGGGGGAGGCAGGAAAACGGCGCAAAGGCCTACGGCAACGCGATGGAAGCGGCCGGAGCGGCGATGAAGTTCGCCATGATGTGAGCTCGCTCGGGTTCCGCGAAACCGAGGGCGGCGGGCCAAGGCTCGTCGCCCTTCGTGTTTGTGACAAGAGAAGAATCGAGCCGCGCACTGGCCCGTGTGCAACGGCGACGGATCATGTTGGGGAAGCTCGAGCCGGACGATGTGGCTGCCTTGCGCAGATTCATTTGCCTCACGCAGGAGCAGTTCGCCAAAGCTCTGGGCATCAGCGTTCACACACTGCGCAACTGGGAACAAGATCGGGTCACTCCAGACGGCCCCGGTCTCGCGCTGCTGCGGATCGCTGCCCGCCACCCTCGCGTCTCGCCTGCCGCGAGCCAGTCACCGCGATGTCCGGCGCCGCCGTCGTACGGCGCGCTCGAGCACATCAGCATCTGCGAGATCCTGAGGTCTGCCGGCGGCCCGCTTCGACGCGATCAGGTCCTCGAGCGCAATGAACGTGACCGGCGAGCGACCGTAGCGGCCAGTCGCTCGCCGCTTCCATGCCGCGGCGAAGGACGGCACGCCGTCGATGCTGGTCAGGATGTCGATGCGGATCGGCGCGATGCCCAGCACGATCAGCGTTCGTGGGTCCTGTAGCTTCGCCTCGGTGACGTTCGGCGCGTCCGTCCCCAGGAAGGCGCGAATCGCTGCCCGGACGCGCTTCGCGTTCGCTGGCGTCCTAGCGACCAGAACGTCGATGTCCTTCGTCGCCCTGGGACGAGCGTGGAACCCGACCGCGTAGCCGCCCACCACCAGATACCTGACGCGATGCGCGTTCAGTGACGCGATGAACTCTTCGAAGTCGGGGAACGTCACTCTTGCCCTCCAGCCGCAGGCCGTCGCGCACACACTCGCCGATCCACTCGAGCCGGCGATCCGGGGTCAGCGCGAGCCACGCCTCCAGGTCGTTGTCGGCCTCGACGGGCATCACGGTGACCGTCCAGCGCCGCCCGGTGCGGTCTTCGACGACCACCGACGACTTCACTCCCGACCGATGCGACATCAGCTGTGAGGCTACCACGGCCGGTGGCTTCGGGTCGCGCACGGGCTGCCAAGCTCGGAAGGACGCGCCCCCTCCATCGGCGCGCAGCGCGGGCCCCAAGCTGCGCTCTCCTCACGCGTAGCTTCCCGAGCGAGTCACACCTTCCTTCTCAAAACGCAGGCGCGAGCACCGATTTGGAGGGGGCAGGCGGCGCGCAGCCGCGCGCAAGCGCGGCGAGCAACGACCGGGGACGACCGGGGGAGGCAGGAAAACGGCGCGAAGGCCTACGGCAACGTGATGGCAGCAGCCGGAGCGGCGATGAAGTTCGCGATGGTGTGTGCGACTTTCGCGCGCTTCACTTGCGCGAGCGCCGGCGGGTCAGGCGCCGCACGAGCCCGAGCGCCCCGAGGACTCCGATGCCGATGCCGTGACTCGCGCGTCTCGCGGGCAGCACGCAGCCGCAGGCGCCGTTGGTTTCGTCGCCGAGTCCGCTCGCTTCGGCGGCAGTCGGCTCACTTCCGGGTGCGACTTTCCGGTTGTACGCGGTGAGCTGCTTTTCGATGGACTCGTCGTTGTCGACGAGCACGAGGTGTTCGCCCGAGAGCGTGAACTCCTCCACCACGCTCGCCCAGGGCATGTCCGCAGGCAGACCGGCGGGCGCGGTCACTCCCGCGACTCTTCGCCCGTCGTAGGTGGTGGTGAAGACGTCTCCCTCGCAGGTGGTTTGGCGGTTCGCGCTGAGCGCGGTCGAAACGTCGGGCAACGGTGTGCCCGCCTCGCGGAACATCGGGTCCTCGGTCATCTCGCTGGGAGAGATCCGCGTGAGCATCCGCGTGAGATAGACGTTGTCGCCGAGGACCTCGACGGCGTGGGCGGCGGGCAACGCCACGAGCTCGTCGAAGTCCTGAGCGAACGCCACGGCGTCGAAGCCCGAGAGGTCGGCTTCGGGGTAGCAGCTCATGCACGAGTAGTAGGCCGCGGCCTGGACTCCGGCCGGTGGCGGCAGGTACTTGTCGAGCAGTGGGAAGATCAGCGGGTGGGACGCTTGGCACGATGCTGCGCTCGAGCAGCTCACGAGGCCCCAGTCCGTGAGCAGCGGCACGACTTGCAGCGCGGGCAAGGTCTTCAGCGTTTCCCCCTTCCAGCTCGGCTGCCAGATCCCGGTCGAGTTCACCACCGAGCTCGGCCCGGCGTATTCGGTGAGGAACGCGCGCCCGTTGGCGCTGGGGCTGTCGACGGCTCGAGCCACGGCCAGGTCGTAGTTCTGTCCGAGTTGGCTGAAGTCGAGGCGCGCCGAGTTCAAGCTCACGTGCTTGTATCCCCCCGTAGGGACCACGCGCTCCGAGCCCAAGAAGAAGGTCCGCACCGTCATGTCCTCGACGGCCGCGATGCGCGTGAGCTTCAGCGGCACGCAGGGCTCGTCGCCCGGATAGCGGAGCACGATGGGATGGATCTCGTCGACGCCCGCATCGGCCTCGAGCTTGAGCGCGACGAACACGTAACCGCGATCGATGTAGTCCTTCAGGATGGGCTCGGCATCGGCCTGGTCGGCGTCGTAGCCGTTTTGCACCAGCCAATCGAGCATGCCCTTGGCGCTGGTCGGTGAGAGCGTGAGCGTCGTGAAGTTCCCGACCGTCTTTCGACCGACGACCGTGGGCGCGTCGCTTTTGGTGCCCGGGTTGTCGTTGCTCGGTGCGTAGGCGCCCTCGGACGAGTCAGCGGACGACGCGCCGCAGCCCACGCTGCCGCCTTGCGTGCTCGTGCCGCCATTGCAGGCAGCGAACGAGGTCGTGACAGAGAAGGTCGGCACCGTGCCGTTCAAGAGGTTCGTGAAGAGCACCTGGGAGCCGACCGAGAGCTCCGGGGTCTTGGGTACCGGCACGATCCAGGCGAAGCGCTGCGGGTCTCCTTGGTACTGGATTTGGATGTGCGCTTCGACGTATCCGCCGCTCATGACGAACAGCACGTTCTCGCCGGTTTGGTCCACTGGCATGGGCGGCTGACCGGGGGGAGCTTGGTCGCAGAACGTTCCGCCGCAGGCCCAGGCCGAGCGTTCCAAGAACGAAACCCCGACGAACAGCGATAGCCCCAACGAAACCCCGACAAAGGCGCGCATCGATCACCTCCGAGTCGCTTCGCCAACCCAAACGAAGCGGAACCGTTCTGGCACAGCAACACGCGTGCCAAAGGCCGCGTGCGACGTCCGCCGAGAAATCATGAAAGGGGCGCGCGCCCAGTGTGACAGCCAGGTCACGGCGTGGCGCCCCAGCCACGCCTCAGACGAAGAAGTCGGGGAGCAAGTCGGCGCCCGGCAGGTTGGCGTAGACGTCGAAGTTCCGGACGCCCGCGCTCCGGAGCACGTCTTCGTCGATGGCGAACTGGCCGGTGAAGCTCCGGCTCGGCTGGGTCAAGATGTAGTACGCGGCGTCGGCCATGATTTCGGGCTTGCGGCAACGCGTCATGGTGGTGTCGCCCCCGAGTAGGTTCTGCACCGCGGCGGTCGCGATGGCGGTGCGAGGCCAGAGCGCGTTCACCGCGATGCCGTCGCCCCGGAATTCCTCCGCCATGCCGAGCACGCACATGCTCATGCCGAACTTCGCCATCGTGTACGCGACGTGGGGGCCGAACCAGCGCGCCTCCATGTTCAACGGCGGCGAGAGGTTCAAGATGTGAGGGTTCTTGGCCTTCTTGAGCTCGGGCAAGCACGCCTGGGAGCACAAGAACGTCCCGCGCGTGTTGATCTGGTGCATGAGGTCGAAGCGCTTCATCGGCGTCTCGAGCGTTCCGGTCAGGCTGATGGCGCTGGCGTTGTTCACCAAGATGTCGATGCCGCCGAACATCGCCACGGTTTTCTGAACGGCCTCGGCCACCTGTTCTTCGAACCGGATGTCGGTGATGCACGCGAGCCCTTTTCCGCCGGCCGCTTCGATCTCTTCGACAGCCGAAAACACAGTGCCAGGGAGTTTCGGATGCGCCTCGGCGGTCTTGGCGACGACCGCGACGTTGGCGCCGTCGCGAGCGGCGCGCACTGCGATGGCCTTGCCGATCCCTCGACTGGCTCCGGTGATGAACAGCGTCTTGCCCTTGAGGTCTGACATGGGCGGAAAACCTAGTCTTCCATGTGGAGGGCCGCAATCTCACGCTGAGATTCGGCATTTGTCCGTCCGCCAAGGCTCGCGCGTCTTGCTGTTCGCCCGCCCGCACGGCCGTGTTATGCGCGAACGCATGGGGCGTTCCGCGCTACACACGTCGCTCTCTCTCTTGCTCGCTGCCGTGGCCTGCACCGACCGGCCTCCCGAGACGCCGGGTGGCTCGTCCCCGCCGCCACCCTCGGCTTCGTCCGCGCCGCTGGCCGAGGTCGAAGCGCCGCGCCCGAGCTTCGAGAACCCCGGCGGGATGTGGATCCCGAAGCAGCTCGAGGCCCACGTCGAAACGCTGAAGAAGCTCGGTCTCGAGCTCGACCCCCTGAAGCTGGTCGACCCCATGGCATATCCACTCGGCGCCGTGGTGAGCCTCGGCGGTTGCTCGGCCAGCTTCGTGTCGCCCGAGGGTCTCGTCGTCACGAACCACCACTGCGTGACCGGGGCCCTGGGCTACAACTCGACGCCCGAGCAGAATCTGCTGAAGAACGGCTACCTCGCCAAGAATCGCAGCGACGAGAAGTGGGCTGGCCCGACCGCGCGGATCTACGTCACTCAGTCGTTCACGGACGTCACGGAGACGGTGCGGCAGGGGCTCGAACAGATCAAAGACGACAAACAGCGTCTCGAGACCATCGAAAATCGCGAGAAAGAGCTGGTCGCGAAGTGCGAGAAGCAGCCCAGCGTTCGTTGCGACGTCGCGAGCTACTTCGGTGGCGGGCAATATCTTCTGATCGAGAAGCTCGAGATCAAGGACGTGCGTCTGGTGTATGCGCCGCACGAGGGGCTCGGGAACTTCGGTGGCGAAATCGACAACTGGCGCTGGCCGCGGCACGGCGGCGATTTCTCATTCCTCCGGGCCTACGTCGGCAAAGACGGACGCCCCGCCGATCACTCCGCCGACAACGTGCCCTACCGACCGCGCATGCACCTGCGTCTCGCCGACAAGGCGCTCCGCTCCGGTGACCTCGTGTTCGTGGCCGGCTACCCCGGGCGCACGATGCGGCTCAGCACGTCGGAAGAGACGGTCGAGTCCGTCGAGTGGTTCTATCCGAAACGCATCCGGCTGTTCGAGGACTACCTCGCGCTCATCGAGAAGGTCGGAAAAGAGGACGCGGACGCCGCCATCAAGGCCCGGCCGACCGAGCGCGCGCTCGCCAACGCGCTCACCTACACGAAGGGGTCTCTCGAGGGCCTCACCAAGGGTGGCGCGGCCGACGTGCGGCGGCGACGTGACCAAGAGCTGAAGACCTGGATCGGCGCCGACGCCGAGCGCCAGAAACGCTTCGGTGACGTTCTGCCGCGCCTCGACAAGCACTTCGCGGAGCGCAAGAAGTTCCGCGAGCTGGCCTTCGCGTTGACCGAGATGGAGCGCATGGTGAGCCTGCTCGGCGCTGCGCACACCATCGTGCGCATGGCCGAGGAACGACCGAAGCCCGACAAGGACCGCAAGCCGGACTTCCAGGAGCGGAACTTCCAGCGGCTCGAACAGGAGCAGACCGCCCTCGAGAAGCGCTACTCCGCCAAGCTCGACGCTGCCATGTTCGAGCGCGCCCTGGGGCGCATCCTCGCCCACGGAGACGAGGCCGCCAAGAAGCGCATCTTCCCGCTGGTCTTGGGCAAGGCCGAAGCCAACGAGAAGAACATCGCGGCCGCCGTCGCCCGCCTCTACAAGGAGACCAAGCTCGGCGACACGAAGACGCGCGTCGCGCTCCTCACGAAGGCGAAGAGCGCCGAGCTCGCGGCGTCCAAGGATCCCCTGATGAAGCTCGCGGTGGCCCTCCGGCCGCTGTTCAAGGAGCGCGACGATCGCGCCGATGCGGAGGCAGGTTCGCTCGCGCTGCTGCGCCCGCTCTACGTCGCTGCGCTTCGCGAGCATGCACCCGGTCCAGTGGCGCCCGACGCCAACGGCACGCTGCGCGTCACCTACGGGACGGTGCGTGGGTACCGCCCTTCCGCAGACGCCAAGATCTACTCGCCCTTCACCACCATGAGGGAGCTCCTGCCCAAAGCCACGGGCAAGGAGCCCTTCGACGCCCCGCCGCGTCTCGTGGAGTTGGGCAAGACCAAGAAGTTCGGTCCCTACTCCGACGACAAGCTCGGCGATCTCCCGGTGGACTTCCTCGCGGACCTCGACATCACCGGTGGCAACAGCGGGTCACCGACCTTGAACGCGCGCGGAGAGCTCGTGGGGCTCGCCTTCGACGGGAACTACGAAGCCATGGCGAGCGACTGGGTCTTCATGCCGGAGATCACTCGTAGCATCCACGTCGACCTGCGCTACGTGGAGTGGGTGATGGACGCAGTCGACGGCGCCGACTCGCTGCTCCGCGAGATGGGCAAGCGCCCGGCACTCTGAGTCGCCGTTCCATCAGGGTGCCAGCGGCTGCGGCGGCCAGCGCGGCTGGGGCTGCAGTTCTCGGCAGGCGACAACTGCGTCAAGCGATCTCGCAAGCGCTCGAAATCGCTCCATTCCCGGTTGTTGCCGGTAGGTGGTCGTCGAGTTTTCGGGGTCCCACTCCGCCCGTCACGGGCCGATACCGTACTGCCCGCAGTTCGCGAAGTCGAAGTTGGCTCGTACGGTGTGACCGCTGCCGGTGCAGTCCGCTTCGACGTGGCCGGTGGCGGCAGCGCCGCTGCCCGTCACCCGGAGCGAGCCGCACCCGGAGCCGATGGTGTCGAACAGGCTCCCGCTCCAGATGCTGACGCGCATCCCACCGCTGTTGCTGAACGACAGACGTCGCTTGTGTGAATCGACGATGGTCACGGTTTGGGTCGTGACCACGGAGCCCCCCAAGTTGGAGGTGGCGTGGCTCACCTGGCAGTCCGAGGGCTCGAAGTTCACGCCATCGAACGCGATGCTGCCGGTCACGTTGGACTTGGACTTGCAGGCGAGGAGCGGGACGAGCACCAGCGAAAGGCAGGAAATCGCCGAGACGAAGCCCGGCGAGGCGCCCGCTTTCACGACTTCTTCACGCTCGTGGTGAGGTTGATCAACGTCGAGCCGTCGTCGGAGCTCTTGGTGGCCGTCACGCTCACCGTAGTCTTGTCGTTGCTCAGGGTGAGAATCGTGGTGTCGCCACCCGCCAGCTCACCGTCGACTTTGTAGGCGGGCAGGTTCTTCTTGTAGTACTCGAGCACCGCGCTCGTGGAGTCCTTGGTGTTCAGCATCACCATGTGACTGTCCCCCTGGGAGATGGTGACCGCGCTCATCACCTTCGAGCCCGGATAAATGGGAACGGACTTGGGGAAGTCGGCGGGGATGCTGGCGCCCTCGCCGAGCTGGACCTCCGACTCTTTGCCGTCGGGGCCCTTCTGCTTCATCTTCACCGAGCCCGTCTTCGAGTCGATGTCCACTTCGCCGCCCGTGGCTTTCTCGGCGGCTTTCTCGGCCATCTTCTCTTCGATTTTTCGGCAACCGCTCGCCAGAGGGAGGAGAGCGAGGATCGCCAAGGGAATGCTCCAGGTGCGCATACGGGTATCTCCGGGGCGCAGCCTAGCTGACGGCCCGCACCTCGGCGACAGAATCGGAAGAGCGGGAGCCGGGCGCCGCCGTCGGGGCAGGAGCCAACCGCACCGGCGCTTCCCGCGACGACCGTCGACCGCCCGCGCCACGCGGCCGAGGTTCACCGAGTCGAAATGCCGAGCGGAAGGGCGGAACTCTGGGTTGGCGCGCGCGCCTTCGCGTGTAAGCTCCGTGCTCCCATGCCGCGCGTCCGCGTTTGCTTCGTATGCCTCGGGAATATCTGCCGTTCGCCCACGGCAGAGGCGGTGCTGAGGCACCTCTTGGCCGCCGAAGGTCTGACGGCGCACGTCGAGGTGGATAGCGCCGGGACCGCGGCGTACCACTCGGGCGAGTCGCCGGATGGGCGGGCCACGCAGGCGGCAAAGCGCCGGGGCATCGTGATGGAGGGCGCCGCGCGCCAGTTCCGCGGCCCGGACTGGGAGCGCTTCGATTACGTGCTCGCCATGGATCGCTCGAACTACGAAGATCTGAAGGAGTCCGCCGTCGCGTCCCACGCGGAGAAGTTGTTTCTGCTCCGCGACTTCGATCCGGCCTCCCCCAGGCGAGCCAGCGTGCCCGACCCGTATTACGGCGGCGCCGACGGCTTCGAGGAGGTATTGGACTTGTGCGACGCCGCCTGCCGCGGCTTCATCGCGCACCTCCGGAAACAGCACGGGCTCTGATGCGGGGAGAGCTGGCGGCGGGCCTGGCGCGAGCGCTCGGAAGCGCCGTCCGCGCCACTCAGTCGGTGACGGGCGGCGACATCAACGCGGCGCACCGGGTCGAGCTCGCCGACGGACGGCGGGTGTTCGTAAAGGAGAACCGGTCCGCGCCGCGCGGGATGTTCGCGGCCGAGGCCGAGGGTCTCGACTGGCTGCGCGATTGCCACGAGCTTCGGGTGCCGGAGATCTTCCACGTCGGCGACGATCACCTCGTGCTCGAGTGGATCGAACCGGGCCGCCGCCAGGCGTCGTTCGACGAAGAGCTCGGACGCAGCCTCGCCGCGCTGCATCGCAACGGCGCGCCCTCTTTCGGTCACGTGCGCGACAACTTCATCGGTCGGCTGCCCCAGGCGAACGAGGCGGCAACCGATTGGCCTACGTTCTATCGAGAGCGGCGCCTTCGTCCCATGCTCGAGTTGGCGAGGAGCGTGCTCGGATCGAGTACGTTCGCACTTTTCGACCGCCTCTTTTCGCGGCTCGGCGCCCTCGTCGGTCCGGCCGAGCCACCCGCCCGGCTCCACGGTGACCTCTGGGGCGGCAACCTCCACACGACGCCCGAGGGGCGGCCCTGCTTGATCGACCCGGCCGTTTATGGCGGTCATCGCGAAATGGACCTGTCGATGATGCGGCTCTTCGGAGGCTTCGGCCCGCGGGTCTTCGCCGCATACACCGAGGCCTACCCGCTCGCTCCAGGGCACGAAGAGCGCGTCGGCCTCTACCAGCTCTACCCCCTGCTCGTGCACGTGAACCTGTTCGGTCAGAGCTACGCCGGGGCGGTGCGCGCCGAGCTCGAGCGATACCTCTGACGAGTTCCCGTTGACGCCGCGCCGACTCTGGTCGAAATGCGCGCTCGCATGCCGGGGCCGCAAAGCGTGGGTTTGGGTCGCGGCGAGGACCTCGGGGAAGGGCTCGCTCGGGCATGCGCGGGGGGCGAGTGTTTCGTCTTCGGGGCCGGTGCAGTCGCGTCCGTCGAGATCCGCCTGGTCGGCGAAGGCGCGAATCCCGTGCGCGCCCCGCGCGGTCGTTTCGCGCTCGTCTCGCTCCAGGGTCCTGCTGGCGGGCCCTTCCAGATCGTCGTGTCGCGGGCTTCCGATCACGGCGCAGAGGTCTGGGCCGGGGAGCTGGTGCGAGCCACGAGCGACGGCGTCACGCTTTTCGTGTTCCCGCTCCCGGGCTTTGCAGCCCGCGCTCCGTCGGAAGTGCGCCCCGCCGCGCCCGCCCCGAAGCCCGCCGTGGCCCCACCAGCGCCCCAGTCTCCGCCGAAGCCCGCGGAGCCGGCGACGCAGGACTGGGCCAAGGTCGCTCTGGCGAGCGCGGCCCAGCGGCGAGCGGCCGAGGCCGAGCGCGAGATCCTCGTGCCCGAGCCCGGTGACTTCGTGCAGCACTTCGCATTCGGTCTGTGCGAGGTGCTCATGGGCGACGACGAGCGACTGAAGATCCGCGACGTGACCGGCCCCGGGCGGATCCGCGAAATCCGCCTCGACATGCTGCGGGTCACCGGTCCCACGGATCGCGAGGGCAAGCGACTCTTCCGCCTCGAGCGGCGGAACTGAGGCGCGCCGCGGGTCGGCGAACGGGGTGCTCGCCCACCGCCTCAGCTGCGCTCTACCCGGGTCTCGAGCTGGTGCGCCAGCCGGTGGAAGTCGCTGCCGGGACGGACATAGCGGACTTCCGTGTGCAGGGTCGCCGGATCGATCAAGCTCGAGAACGGTACGAACCCGAGATCGAGCTGACCCGTGACGCTCACCATGTGCCCGTCGAGCCCTTCGTCCACCAACGCGCGGTGCGCGCCGACGCCGAGCTGGCTGCCGAGCATGACGTCGAAGGCGTGGGGAGCCGCGCAGCGGGATTCGTAGCCGAGCTGCACGCCCGTCAGCTTCACTTTGCGACCGGTGCGTTCTTCGAAGCGACGCGTTGCCAGTTCGGCCACCAGCTTTCCGATGTCGATGCGACCGAGCGAGACGTGCCCGTGCTCGTCGCGCGGCACGCCGTCGAGGTGCGACGTGGGGAGCATCTCGGCCAGGCCTTCGGCGAGCACGATGGTGCCGTAGCGCTTGCCGCGCTTCTCGCGCGTCAGAATCAAGTCGACGATGCGATCGACCAGGCGATTCAGCGCCAGGCGCGGCACCTTGCGCGTCTGGCCCGAGGCGTCGGGCAACTCTTCTTCGACGGCCAGATCACCGCTGACGTCTTCGACTCCCACCACCATGTGGGCCTCGCCGGCCACTGCAACGCCGTAAGCGAGCCAGCTCGACTTGCGTCCCATGGTCTCGACCACGAAGTAGCTCTTCGTGGCCAAGGCGTCCGCTCGGAGGTTCAAGAGCTCCTTGCCCATGAAATCCACGGCCGTGAAGAACCCGAACGTGAAGTCGATTCCGCGGTAGTCGTTGTCGATGGTCTTGGGCACGTGCACGATGCGCACGCGCTTCGCGTCGGGCGGCAGGCGGCGCTGGAACTCGTAGAGCAGGTTGGCCGTCTTCAGCGTGTCGTCGCCGCCGATGCTCACGAGAGCATCCACGCCGAGATCCACGAGGCCCTGGTAGGCGCGCCGGAGCTTGGCGGTCTTCTTTGGATCGTCGAGATCTGTCGGGCTTCGCACCGAAGCTCCCGGGTTCGCGCGGCTCGTTCCGACCAGGATGCCGCGGCTGTTGCGGAGCCCGCGCAGGTGATGGTCTTCGAAGCGGAAGTAGTCGTCGGGGCCCAGCGGGCGCTTCTCCGCATCGTAGTCTTGAAGCGCCGAGTAGCCGTTCATGAAGCCGAAGACCTGGCGGCCGTTCCGCCGGAAGGCCATGGCCGCCGCACAGATCACCGAGTTGGCGCCCGGCGCGGGGCCGCCGGCGAACACGATCCCTGCCGTTTGGATGGAGCCCGTCATGCGCCGGGATGAGAGCACCCGGCGCTGACGGTCTCAAGCTCGAACGAGCTCAGTTCGCAGGGTTCGCGGCGAGCTTCGACGCGAGTGCATCCAGCGCTCGTGCCAGCTCGGCGCTCGCCCCCTGCTTGGCTCCCGCGATCAGGGCGGGCGTGCCGGGGTCGTTCACGACCAACAAGGCCCGTTCGGCCTTGCTGCGAACGAAGCCATCGTTCTTCACGAACACGCCGAGCAACGCGCGGGCCGCGATGGCTCGGACGCGATCGCCCTCGCCGCTCTTCTGGATCTCGGGGGTCTGCCAGGCCCAGGCGTTGCCCACCGTGCCGAGGGACTTCACCACGACGAGCAGCTGGGTCTCGTCCGTGGTCTGGGTGAGCTGCGCCAGGGTCGATGCGGCTTTGATGCGCCGGCACTCGCCGAGGGCCGACACCACCGCTGCCTGCTTCGCCCCCGGCGCGACCGCCAGTCGCGCCAGTCGCTTGGTGGAGGCGTCGTCACCGATGCGGCCGAGCGCCTCCGCGGCGGCGCGCACCACCTCGAAGTCGCTCTCGCGGTCCAGGATTGCGTTCAAGACCGGCGTCGCGCGGACGTCCCGCGTCAGCCCCACCGCCTCGATCAGCCCAACTCGCAACGTGGTCCAGGTGCTCTCGCTCGACTTGCCCCGCGTCGGGCCGTCGACGGCCAGCATCTCGAGCATGGGGAAGAGGGCGTCTTTGCCGAGAGCGGTGAGCGACAGCGTGATGCTGGCGGCGCGTCCGCGCTTCTGCTCGTCTGCCTCTTGGGCGAGCTTCGGAGCTTCGGCGACCTTGGCGAAGATGGCGGGGTTCGCCGCGCGCACCTTGCCGATTTCCGCTTTCAGGGTCGTACGGTCTTTGACCTTGAGGTGGCGTGCTCCGAGCGAGATGCCGTCGGCGCGCGCGCTGCCCGTGAGCGCCACCAGCACGAGGCCGGCGGCGAGGCTCGAAAGTAGCTTGGAGGTCTTCATTTGCCAGTCTCCCACCATTTCGTGGTCACAGCGCGATCCGCGTTGCTGCCGCAATGAACCTCACCCAAGAGCCGGTGGTAGAGGTCCCAGTCTTCGACGAACTTCACCGAGATGCCGTAGGGCGCCAGGGCCTTCACCATCTGGTCTTCGAAGATGTCGATGTTGTTGATCTTCGGTCCGTAGGGCTTCGGCACGGCCACCGTCTTCGGTCCCACGTAGGTGAGGTTCACGGTGCCGGGCTGGTAGGCCACCGAGTAGCCGCCCGTCTTCCAGTGCAAGAACGGGATCTTCACGATCTCGGCGTCGGTGATGCCGGTTTCGGCCTTCATCGTGGCGATCTGCGCGTTCACCTCGGTGATGGCTTCGTTGGAGGGACCCATCACGTTGGCGTCAGCCAAGACCGCGCTGATCGTCGTCTGCGCCGAAGCACCGCCCGACCAGGTCTTGCCTACGAACATGGGGGTGCTGCCGTAACCCTGAGTCTGGGCATTTTGCAGCATGGTTTTGGCGAGGGCAGCGTCGTTGGCCAGCATGATCCAGCCGCGCGGGCTCGCCACCTTCACGAACGAGAGAGTCTCGTCCACGTGACCCACCGCGAGCCAGGAGGTGTCGAGGAAGATCTGGGGTTGCATGCCCTGGGCGGTGAGCATCGCTTCGAAGGACTGGTCCGGGTAGAAGCTCGGCACGCTGCCGCGCAAGATGCGCCCGAGCGGATAGCTCTTGCCGGCGTAGGAGTAGGGCGGAACCGTCTCCGTGTTCCCGAACGAGTTCAGCGAGTCGGCGCTGTTCGGGTGGTTCGGATCGTATTGGGTGATGCCCGCCTTGTCCTTGCCCTGGAAGTACGTGTAGACGACCTTGCCCGCTTGGCGGAGACCGCTGGTCGTGTAGTTCGCGGAGCGGAAGTAGACGCGGATGAGCTTCTGCGCGCCGCCGGTCGCCGGCATGGCGACGTACCCGGTCTCGAAGAAGTCCTGCGTCCACTGGTCGTTGAGGCCAGTGAGCTCCGCGTAGGCCGAACCACCTTGGGTGCACGCAGCAGACATGTCCGTGCGGAACAGCTGCGACGAGGTGGAGTTGAACGACGTCACGTAGATGTTGGTCGCGTCCTGCACGTGGTGGCTCAACATCACGGGCGACATGCGCATGCGCACCGTGTCCGATCCCGTGCCGCCGCCCGTGAGCGTGACGGTGACGTTCAGGTAGCCGTCCCAGCTGGTGTCGCGACGGATGTCGAGCCCCTCGATGCCGAACTCGACGCCAGCCTTGAGCTCGGCCGAGCTCAGGCTCGCGCCGTTGGCGATGGCGGTGAACGTGCCACCCGTGTTCTTGAAGAGCCGCACCTTCGTGGGCTGAGTGGTACTGATGGTGGCCGTCGCCGCTGCGGGCGCCGTGGGCCAGGGCACCGTGCGCAGGCGCGCCAGATCGGCCAAATCGTCCGGTCCGTCGATGACCGTGTTGGTTGCATCGCTGCAGGCCGCGAGCTGCGTGTCGCTGACGTTCTTCGGGCAATCGGCGTTGTCGTCGTCGATGTTGGGCAGGAAGATCGCGCCGTGGCTCGCGTCCCAGCTGTCTTCGCCCGTTTCGTCGCTGGTGCCGGCCGTGTCGACGTTGCCGTCGCGGTTCACGTCGGCGCGTAGATCGAGCACGGTGGAGGTTCCGCCTCCGCCGCCAGTGCCGCCCACGCCTCCGACTCCGCCGGTTCCACCGACGCCACCCGTTCCGCCCGTCCCGCCGACACCACCGGTGCCGCCCGTCCCGCCGTTGCAGACCGTGGAGTAGTCGGCGCAGCAATCACCGTAACCCGTGCACTGGCTGTCGCAGTAGCAGGCCGGGTTGCTTCCGGGTACCGCAGCGGTGCTCCCGCAGTAGCCCTGACAGCTCGGGCCTCCGC
>Ga0268298_10002611_pt1 | contig 19568 bp, 19 predicted proteins | sample WWTPWeurt_MetaG_FD_194462 | JGI IMG/M metagenome (GOLD analysis project Ga0268298, IMG submission 194462) | Activated sludge microbial communities from WWTP in Nijmegen, Gelderland, Netherland - WWTP Weurt | ecosystem: Engineered > WWTP > Aerobic digester > Activated sludge | place...
GCCGCGCGCCGCCAACTTTTGACGTTCTCATTGAAATTCAAACTCGTGACCGCTTCACCGTCCACCAGGACATCATGACCTCGGTCGATGCCCTGCTGCGCGATACGCCCATCCCGCCGGAAGTGCGTACACGCGACGAGGCGGGTGAGATCAAGATCGAGAAGGCCACCCAGCCCAAGGTCCGGAATGAAGCGGTAAAGACCCCGCTTCGGGGCCGACGCCAGACAGTCGCCACACCAGCAGCAGGAGTCAACGCTGAAAGCGAATCGACTCCTGTGATCCAGCCATCCACACGGAGCGGTACCAAGTTACAGACCGTGCGCATCTTTGCCTACGGTGTGGCGCGCAACCGACTCCAGCAGGCCGCAAAGCGACTCGGTGTACCCGCCTTTGTAGTGACAGACATTGCCGAGGCCGATGTACTCGTCACGCTGCGGACGTATTATCGCAACCGCGAACACACCATCATGGAAGCCGAAAGCCGCGGCATGCCCGTGTATGTGTTGCGCGCCAATTCCGTCTCACAGGTGGACCAGTTCGTGAGCGACCTGTACAGCCTGACCGAACACACCCCGCGCGACAACATGGAAGACATCCGCGACCAGACCCAGCAGGCCATCAGCGCAGTGCTGAACGGCGAGCGCTTTGTGGACCTGCCGCCGGGGCCGTCGCTCGTGCGCCGCTTGCAGCACGAGATGGCGCGTACCGCCGAATTGGTCTCCCACTCGTATGGGAAGGAACCGCGAAGGCATGTGCGCATCTTCCGCGAATAAGGTTTTTCGATTAAATCAGAATGGACAGGCCTTCGCCTGTCCATTCTGATTCTTCTTGGAGTCTGAAGTTACGTCGGGTTGTTTTCGCCCAACGTGGCATCCAGATCGACCTTATTCCCGTTACGCAGCACTTCGAGAGAGACCGTGTCTCCGGGTTTGCAGGCGTATAACATGTTCAGGTATTGATGCGTCTCATCGATGGCTACATTATTCAAACCGATAATGATGTCGCCTTCCTGCAAGCCCGCGGATTTGGCCGGGCTGCCATCCGCTACTTTTTGCACATAGATACCCCATTGCGCAGGCAGGTTATACATGGAAGCGATCTGTGGCGAGATGGGTTGGTAACTGATACCCATGAATGGACGGGAGAAATATCCGGCCGTCATGATCTGCTGGGCCACTGCCTGGGCTGTGTTGACTGAGATGGCAAAGCCCAGGCCTTCCGCTACTGCGCCGGAACCGGAACTGCGCACGATCATATTATTGATGCCGATCACCTGGCCCGCAAGGTTGACCAGCGGCCCGCCGGAATTTCCCTGGTTGATCGCGGCATCGGTCTGGATCAGGCCTTCGATCTCGTAGCCTTTGCCAGAATCCATCGAACGCCCGGTTGCGCTCACCACACCCACAGTGACAGTATTCTTGAAATCACCGAGCGGTGACCCGATGGCAATGACGGTCTCGCCGGGCTGGAGCAGATCCGAATTCCCAAGCGCTGCCACCGCTGGAACCTTTCCATCGGTTTTGAGGATGGCGATATCGGAGTAGGGATCCTTGCCGACAATGGTGGCCGCTTCTTCACTGCCATCCGATAGGATAATCTTGACATCTTTTGTGCCATCCACCACATGATTGTTGGTAAGAATGTAGCCCTGATCAGAGATGAAGAACCCGCTTCCACTCACCGACTGATCGCCCGCCTGACCAAAGAAGGTCATCTGGCCGGGAATGGTTCCGACAATGGTCACCACAGCCGGGGCCACGGTCTGAACGGCCTGGGTGATGTTCGTCTCCACGTCGGTGGAGTTCAAAACGAGCGGCTGCTGAACGGTTGGATTCGCGTTTGCATTCGACATGGGGACTTGCATCGGCTCAGCCGCAGGCTGCTTAAGTCCGCCGACCGCCTTATACACCGCAAAGCCGCCTGCCGCAGCGCCTGTCAATGCCGAACCAGCGGCAATGACGAGAACCAATAAAATGTAGAGAATGTTTTTCTTGGACATTGCTACCTCCATACAAGCCGGAATGCTAGTCCTCGAACATGACAAATCAATTAAACAAAAGTATCGTAAAATAAAAACAATCTAATAGTTTGCATAAAAATACATCAAAATTTTTTAATTCAGGTTTAACCCAAAACCATGTTCATCACCCTCGAAGGTCCCGAAGGATCCGGCAAGACATCGCACATCCCGCACCTCGTTGAGTTCCTGCGCGAGCAGGGCTATACGGTTTTCCCCACCCGCGAACCCGGCGGGACTTCCATCAGCGAACAGATCCGCGATGTGCTGCACGATATGAAAAATGCAGAGATGCACCCACGCACTGAGACTCTGCTGTATCAGGCTGCGCGTGCACAGATCGTGGAGCAGGTCATCAAACCGCGCCTCGCCGACAGGGAGATCGTCCTTTCTGACCGCTACTATGACTCCACCATCGCCTATCAAGGCTACGGCCACCAGCAAAATTTGGAGCAAGTCCGCGCGCTGGTCAAATATGCAACCGGTGGCCTAACCCCTGACCTGACGATTCTGCTTGATCTGGATGTTGAAGTAGGCTTGGGAAGAAAGAAAAAGGACAACGAGTGGAACCGTCTGGATGCCTACACAGTGGAATTCCACAAGCGCGTCCGCTCAGGATATCTGGAGATGGTCAAAGCCGAGCCGCAGCGTTGGGTCATCGTCAACTCAGAGCAGGCATGGGATGCCGTGCAGGCGGAGTTGAGACGGGTGATCCTCGGAAGGTTGGTCTCGTAGGCCATACCGCACAATTTGATACAATCCCAGCATGCCTACTGACTTGCACCTCTTTTCCACGCCAGGCGAGAGGGACATTCGCTACATCGTTGAAGCCTGCCGCCCATACCTGGAGCACAAGGCTGACCCCGTCCTTGCCTTCCTGCCGCTGGCGTTTTTAGATGGCGAAAGATGGCTGGAATATACAAAGACCCAATTCAAAGGGCTGGTACGGGTAGAGATCATCAATACGGAATTGATGTCGCAAAAAGAAGTGGAAAACATCCTGCGTGAATGCACCGTGGCCTACATCTCCGGTGGCAACACCTTCCTGCTCAACCATCGCCTGCATACCAGCGGAGTGATGCCCTACTTGAAGAAAAAGGTCCAGGCTGGGCTGCCCGTTGTCGGCTTTAGCGCCGGAGCGATCCTTTGCGGTCCCAACATCTTGACCTCGACCGATATGAACTCCGTGCAAACACCCCACTTCGCCGGGTTGAACGCCAGTCCATTTAATTTCTATGCCCATTACCCGGTTGAAGGTTTCGCTCAATCCATCCAAGACGAATGGTTGAGCGACTATCATCTCTTTCGCGATAACCCCGTTATCATGATGTGTGACAACGCCTACCTCCGCGTTGAGGGCAGGAAGACGACCCTCCTCCGCGGGGAAGCCTACATCCTGCGCAAAGAGCAGGAAAAGGAAAGACTCGCGGAAGGCCAACCGATCGTTTTATAGGAGAACGAACATGTCTGATGAACAATGGATGCCCGGCAACAAACAGGAACTGATGTCTGCCATCAAACGCGAATGGACCGCGCTTCTGAACCTCGCCGAATCCTTGAGCGATAACCAAATGACCGCGCCCGACACTGGAGGCTGGTCACCCAAGGACAACCTGGCGCACATAGCCGAATGGATGAACATCCTGATGGGTTACCACATGGACCGCCGCCCCGCGCATGAGGTCATTGGCGTGAACGAGGAGACCGTCCGGGGCTGGGACATGGAAGTCATCAACCCGGTGCTCTTCGAGAGGAATAAGAACCGTCCGCGTGGCGAAGTGCTGGAGATGTTGAAACAGGTTTACGGTCGACTCGAAGCGAAACTTCAAGACACTCCATTTGAAGACCTGCTCAAGCCGCGTCATGCCGACGACCCGCAGAAACGCCCTGTCCTCATTTGGGTATTGGGTGACACTGTTGAACATTTTCAGGAACACCGCGAAACGATCGAAAAAGGAATTAAAAATTAAACATGACTGCTGACAACGACAAGGACATCCAGGGTTTGAAGGCCGCGGGAAATGTTTGCGCGCGCGCGCTCAAGACCATGATGGAACATGCCAAACCCGGTATGACCACGCTCGAACTCGACCAGATCGGCGAGGACTTTCTAAAGAAGGAAGGCGCAAGATCCGCGCCGCGCGCCATGTATAACTTCCCCGGCGGCACCTGCATCAGCATTTCGCCCGTCATCGCGCACGGCATCCCAGGCGACCATGTCATGCAGGATGGCGAACTCATCAACATCGATGTCTCTGCCGAGTTGGACGGCTACTTCGGCGACACCGGCGCATCAATGGTGGTTGGCACACCCAACCCCGACTACGACAAACTTCTCGAAGCCACTCAAGCCACCCTGATGAAAGCGTTGAGCGTGGCCCGGGCTGGCAAACCTCTCAACCTGATCGGCAAGACCATTCAGCAGGAAGCCGCCAGCCGCGGGTTCAATGTCATCTATGATCTGACCGGTCATGGCATCGGGCGACAACTGCACGAGAAGCCGTCCGCCATTTACAACTTTCACAAGCCCGATGACCGCCGCATGCTGACCGAGGGACTGGTCCTGGCCATCGAGCCTTTCCTCACTACCGGCCGCGGACACGTTGTTGAGAAGGCCGATCACTGGTCGCTCAAGACCGTGGATAACACCATCGCCGCCCAGTTCGAACATACCATCATCGTCACGAAGAACGAGCCCATAATTCTGACCATATAAAATAAAACAGCGCGGACGAATTCGTCCGCGCTGTTGGTTTAAGTATTATTTCTTCTTCCCTAAAAATGCGTGCATGCCTTTGAGCGCCTGCTTCCACTCGGCTTCGGCGTTGAACTTGCGCTGAATATCTTCGGCTCGTTTTTGCATGATGGCGATCACCCGCTCATCCTCGCCCGCATCCAGCCAGAAGCCATGCTGGTTCTCGGTGCAGGTATCCAGTTTCAAGTCATACAGGCGGTATTGGAACTCGTCCAGTTTGGAGCCGCAATGCGGGCATGGATATTCCGTCCGCGACTGAAAGTGGATCAGGGAGCCTTTATGGGTGTCGTCGTCGAAGACCACATCCTCCAATTTATCCAGCTCGTGAAAATCCAGCCACATGCCGCGACAGTTCGGGCAGGAATCCACTTCGAACATGCCTTTGTAGAATTTCTTGTTCAATTCAAAGTTGCATTTTGGACAGTTCATACGATGTCATTGCGAGGGCATTAACCCGAAGCAATCTCCACGACTTGATTGACCAACTCTTCGACCATCACCTCATTGGGAGTCAGGTCGAGCCAGACCAAAAATTCGGCGTTCCCTTTTGGCCCCAACAGGGACGATTTGACCAGTCCACGCAGGCCGAACCCTTCGTCTTTTGCGAACGACAGCACATCCAACAGCACCTGCCGATGCACTTCCGGGTCGCGGATGACGCCATCGCCACGGGAAACTTCCTTGCGACCCGCTTCAAATTGCGGCTTGATGAGGGCGACGATGCCGCTTCCCACTTTCCACTTCTTGATAACCGGCAACAAAACCTTCAATGAAATGAACGATGCATCCACGCTGACAAGATCGATCTTCTCCGGCAGCGACTCGACGAAGCGGGCGTTGGTCTCTTCCATCACCACCACACGCGGGTCGTTGCGCAACTTCCAATGCAAGATACCCTTGCCCACATCGATGGCATACACTTTGGCTGCACCGCGCTGCAAGAGACAATCGGTGAAACCGCCGGTGGAGGAGCCGACATCTGCGCAGGTAAAACCCGTCACGTCGATCTGAAACACATCCAGCGCGCCTTCGATCTTTTCACCGCCTCGGGATACGAAACGAGGCCCGGTATCCACTGTCAGTGTGGCATTCGGCTGGACCGTGGTGGCAGGTTTGAGCGCGACTTGATCGTTGATCCGCACCTGCCCCGCCATGACGAGAGCCTGGGCTTTGGCACGCGAGTCAGCCAATCCGCGTTCGACGAGCAGGACATCCAAACGAACTTTGGGCATGAAAATATTGTATCAGGTAAAATAGTCTCATGCTCATTGCCTTGCTCAAGACCATGCGCCCCCGCCAATGGGTGACAAAGAACATCTTTATTTTTGCCGCACTGGTTGCCGATAAACAATTGTTCAAACCCCAGGCCTTCCTGCATACACTGGCAGGCTTTGCCTTGTTCTGTCTGATCTCCTCCTGCGTTTACATCTTCAACGACCTTGCCGATGTGGAGGCGGACCGCCAGCACCCTGAAAAGAAGAACCGCCCCATCCCCTCCGGCAAATTGCCTGTCCCTGTGGCGCGGCTGGCAGGGTTTGTATTTCTCGTTATCGCGCTTGCGCTGGCCTACCTGCTCAAGCCCGCCTTCTTCGCCGTCATCAGCGCATACTTCCTGATCAATCTGGCCTATTCCAAATGGCTCAAGCATGTTCCGATCCTGGATGTGCTCATCATTGCTGCGGGTTTCGTGCTGCGCGTGCATGCGGGCGTCACCCTCATCTCAGTGGAGCGTTTCTCGCCGTGGCTGTATGTGGTGATGACCCTGCTCTCACTCTTCCTTGGCTTTGGCAAACGCCGCGCCGAACTGGCCCTGCTGGCACACGGAGCGGGCACCCATCGCAAAGTGCTCGATGGATACACTCTGCCGCTGCTCGACCAATACATCATGATCGTCTCGGGCGCCACCATTGTGGCCTACTCCCTGTACACCTTCTCCGCGCCCAACCTGCCGGAAAACCACGGCATGATGCTGACCATTCCCTTCGTAGTGTACGCCATTTTCCGCTACATGTATCTCATTGAAGTCAAACATGAAGGCGGCGCGCCGGAGGAGATCCTGCTTTCTGACCGTCCCTTCCAAATCGCCATGCTGATGTGGGTGATCGTCGTTCTGGCGATCTTTTACCTCTCGTGAAATCAACCGCCCCCGGCAAGATCATCCTCTTTGGCGAACATGCGGTCGTCTATAACCGACCGGCTCTGGCTGTGCCGGTCAACCAGGTGCAGGCTGAAGTGGCTGTTGAAGAGTCGGACCAGCCCGGGGTATGGATCAACGCTCCCGACATTGACCTGCACTCCGACCTTTCTTCGCTTCCCCACGACCATCCCATTGGTTCGGTGATTCTGAAAGTTTTCCGCCTCTTCGACATTTTCCACCGTCCCGATATGACCGTGACCGTCCGTTCGACCATCCCGGTCGCTTCGGGGTTGGGGTCTGGAGCGGCGGTTTCTGTGGCACTGGTGCGCGCACTGGCGGAATTCCTCGGCCAGCCCATGACCAACGAACAGGTTAACGCTGTGGTCTTCGAGATTGAGAAGATCCATCACGGCACTCCCTCCGGCATTGACAATACTGTCATCACCTACAACATGCCGGTCTATTACACGCGTGAGCAGCCCATCGAAACCTTCAAATGCGGCAAACCCTTCACCATTGTCATTGGCGATACTGGCATCTCTGCACCGACCAAAGAATCCGTAGGCGATGTACGCCGCTTGTGGCTGCGAAATACCAGTTACATTGAAGAGATCTTCGATGAGATCGCGCAGATCGCTTTGATCGCACGCCGCTCCATCGAAAGCGGACATCCCGAACTGCTCGGCGAATTGATGGAGCATAATCACCAATACCTTCAGCAACTGAGCGTATCCTCGCCGGAACTGGATGTGTTGGTGGCGGCAGCACAAAGGGCCGGGGCCCTCGGCGCCAAACTCAGCGGCGGAGGCCGCGGGGGCAATATGATCGCCCTCGTAGACCCGGCCTCGGCGGAGTCTGTGGCGGCGGCATTGATGTCGGCAGGCGCAAAACGGACCATCATCACGGAAATCCGCTAGTTTCATCTTCTTAACATCTCATGAATAAAAAATGGTTTGCTCCAGTCCTGCCCTATCTTGCTGTTTGGGTGGGATTATTCGTTTTTAAAAATGCATGGCTGGCACTGGTCGGGTTTCACCTCGCCATCGGACTGGCCCTGATCCTCCTGCGCGCAACACTTCCATTTAGTACCCTTATTAAGAACCAACAGCGAGGATACATTTTGGCCAGTATGCTGATCTGCATCCTGAGTGGACTCGGCTTGCTCCTGTTGTGGAATGGACTTGGAGTGGCAGACGACCTGCACGAGCAATTAATCCCGCTCGGCCTGAACGAGCGAACCTGGGCCGGGTTCATCGCCTACTTCACACTGGTCAACCCGTGGGTGGAGGAATATTTCTGGCGCGGAGTATTGGGCAGCGATACCTCCTGGATCTACATCGGCGACCTGATCTTTGCCGGATATCACACCATGATCCTGTGGGAGAAGGTTCCCTTCAGTTCGATCTTGATCGCTCTTGTGGCGTTGGTCTTTGCAGGCTGGTTCTGGAGGCAACTCTATCGGCGAGACGGCGGCCTACTTGCGCCAGTACTTGGGCACATGGCCGCGGACCTTTCGATCCTGCTGGTCGTTTATACTCTGGCTGGGTAAATCTTCATGAACATTCTCGCTCTCAAATTGATCCTCGCGCCGATCATCATCGGCTCGGCCAGCCTGGCCGGTCGCCGCTGGGGGCCTGCCATCAGTGGCTGGATCGTTGGCCTGCCCCTGACCTCCGGCCCGGTGATCTTCTTCCTCGCCATCAGCCACGATATTCCCTTCGCCGCCAACGCCATCCGTGGCACATTGAGTGGTGGTTTTTCTCTGATCGCTTTTTGCCTTGTCCATGCCTGGCTGGCCACAAAGTTCGATTGGGGCATCACCACGCTCGGAAGCCTGACCGTTTTCGCCATCCTCACGACCACCTTGCAAGATCTGACCCTGCCATTGCCGCTGCTTTTTATTCTGGTACTGTTCACCATTCTGGCAGGAGCGTTGCTCATGCCCAAACAGAAATCTGACAAAGTTAGCGCCTCCACTCTCAGCCGGTGGGATATCCCCGCACGGATCCTGGTCGGCACCAGTTTCATCCTGTTCGTCACCGGCATCGCGCCGATCATCGGCCCGAAGTTGACCGGCCTGCTGACCACCTTTCCGTTGTTCGCCAGCATCCTCGCCATCTTTTCCCAACGTCAACAGGGCGCAGACGGCGCCATTCATGTATTGCGCGGATTAGTCTATGGCCTCTTCGCCTTCGCGGGCTTTTACCTGGTGCTGGGGCTGCTCATCGAGCGCATCGGCCTGGGAGGCGCATTCGGCCTGGCCATTTTATCCGCCCTGCTTATTCAAGGGACTTCCCTGATCATCCTTCGAAAATTGCACCTGCAATGACTTTTCAGAATGCTGTATCATTAAGCAGCCCTCCATACAAAGTCGGCCCAAAAGGACAGTGACATGAAACGCTCATTCCATATCGTACTGCTATCGATATTCCTGTTGACAGCCTGCAACATGCCCCAACCCACAGAAGACGCCAACCAGGTCAAGGGGCAGGTTGAAACGTCTGTTGCCATGACCGTGACCGCGCTCATCGAAAACGCCCCCACAGCGACAGAGACTCCGCTTCCCCCTCCGACGGAAACTGCTTCCCCCGCCCCAACTTTGCTCATCCCGACTGTGATCCTGACCTCCACCACGGTCCCCACTCCCAGGCCTGCGTATTCATGCGATGTCACTTTTCGGCGTCCGCGCGACGATGAAAAATTCCATCCCGAAGACAAGTTCGACATCAAATGGACGATCATCAACAACGGCAGCGTAACCTGGGAAAGCGACACCTACTTGGAATATCAGAACGGTCCGCTCATGACCAGCACAAAACAGGTGGCTCTTCCAAAACTGAAACCCGGCCAAACCTTCGATGTCACTCTCGACGCAGTCGCCCCTTCGGAAAAGAAGATGCATGTGATGGTATGGGCTGTCCGCGGACCCGGCACCGCCAAAGACTCAATGTACTGGATGTGCTATCCATATATCCGCATCATCGTGGATAAATGACCATCAAAGCCTCCGCTCCATTCGGATAGATTCCCCGTATTCTTCGCGTAGAAGTTGTTTTTATGACAATTTCGTGGGGAAATCGTCGGGGAATCGGCTGAGGGAATTAATCTTCCTTCAGTATGATGCGCCGGACAGGAGGCAGCATTGAAACACACCAAAATCGTAAAAGCATTATCCATATTGTTCGTCGTAGTCGTGGCTCTGACCGGCGCATTCTATTTCTTTGGCCCGCCCTTATCCCGGACGAAATTTTCCACATCCTACCAGGACTATCCAGACCCGGCACACCGACCGGAACAGGAACCGCAGCAGATCGTACAGGTCTCCGGCGTGATCCGTTATTTCGACATCTCAAAGGATGAGAGCAAGATCGCAATTGCCACCTCCAAGGAACTGGATGTCTACGACCTTGAAACCCTTGAGAGGGTTCATACGTTTCCAGTCACCGAATCCGTGACAAGGATCGAATTCTCGCCGGATGGAAGTCAATTAGCTGCAAGAGGAAGCATTCTGGGGAATTGTCAAAGCGGGCACATGTTCGTGACCATATGGGATACCTCTTCATGGCAGCCGGTCTATCGCTATGAGAGCGAAACTGACGACTATTACTATCAGAGTCCGCTGGCATGGTCACCGGATGGAAGACAGATCGCCTTCCACATCCCCGAGCGCGGACTCTCCATTGTGAACGTAGCCACTGGTGAAATCGCGGCCACACTGAAGGATTTCAACACCATGCCATTTGACATTTCCTGGTCGCCGGATGGAAAGCGCATCATCGCAGCCGGAGATTACGGAAATGGCATCCGCCGCTGGCGATTGGATACGGATAAATGGGTACGGTTATGGAATTCTGAAATGCAGCCCGCCTCGCAGGCAAAGTGGTCACCCGATGGCAGGAAGATCGCATCCGGTCATTACGGTGGCACGCTTTGCATCTGGAATGTACGGAACAATTCATGTGAAGGCGACATACAGGCGCACTTCAATTGGGTGGGGTCACTGGATTGGTCGCCAGATGGAGGGGAAGTCGCTTCTGCCAGCGGAGCGATCCGCATTTGGGATGCATCGAGCGGTGAAATGAAATCTGCGTTCGGGTTATACGATGGGGTCAATTACACAGAACTGCAATGGGTGGATGCGCAGACCCTCGTCACCCTGGAAGAATTTTATACAGAACGTTCCCCCTCCACGATCCGTTTTTGGGATGTTTCCTCCGGGAACGAAACCCTTGCATTCCGCGGTTGGGATAACGACCAGGGATACAGTTCCGGCGGCATCATGCTTGTATTGGACGATATCCAGGTCGGCGCAGATCACACCCTGATCCAGGTATCGCTGCGTTTCGATACTGCAGAGTACTCAATGGCGGGAAACTGGAACCTGACCATGAAAGATTCTGCATCCAGAGTCTATCCGTTGACCGATGTGACCCCGCCAGAGATGGATCACAGCCTGGCACGCATCTACCAAACTGTACCGTTGGTAAAAGGGGAACACATCACACTGGACCTGACAAGTTTTCCGCCACAACAGGGGCTGCCAATGCTAATGGATACTTCTGCCAACCCGGGAAATTTCACCTTCGACCCCGCTCGCTTGAAAGTGGGCGAAGCCCTGTCAAGCAGCATCGAGATCGCTACGAACATCGGGCTCTTACACTTGATGGAGGTTCAACGGCCATCACCTGCTGACCTGGTGTTTGTGTTCAATTCAGAGAATATGTATAACGGGATCGGGCTTTCTTCGCCGCTGGCTTCCATGTCTGCCTCTAATCCACCGGTGGATGGTCTTATATCGGCGACCCTGTCCTTTAACGAGATGCCGGACCAACCGATCGACATCAATGTAACAAAGGTCTTTTATCAAGGCATGGGTAGTTGGGTGCTGGATTTCCAAGTGGCTGAGTCGATGTTTGCAGAGTTGCCTCCGGTTCAAGGAACAGTACCCAGCCCTGAGCCGCAGCCTGAAGCGGGTTTTACATCCCAGGACCCGCTCTTCCTTGAAGCACAATCCCTGATAGAAAGGTATGACCGATCCATCATCCAGGCGGGCTGGTTGCACTTGAAGAGCGTGGTCGTTGCAGAGAACCTCCAGCCGGGGCAGGTTTATCCGCCACCCTATTACGAAGAGGATCAATGGTTTGAAGTGGATGCAACGGGCCGGGTGTTAAGGAGCCTGACCACCGACCTCGATCAGGCTGGAAATGTTATTCAACAAAGCGCTGTTGTGGGGACACACAGTCTTAACCTCACAACCGGCGAGGTCATGGAAGTTCCCGCCCAACCTCTGCCTCTCGATGTTGCCCTCGCCGATCTCGATTATGCGTTGAGCCACGAGCATATCGTTTCACGCGAAGAAACCAACTGCGATGACGCTTCTCCGTGCCTGGTGCTTACACTAAAGGATGGAAATTTTGCAAGGCGCATTTGGATCAACATGGAAACAGGCCAGCAGGTAAAGATGCAGGCGCTTGAATTCGCTTCAGACGGGACCGAAATCGTTCAATATACCCAAACCTTTCTGCCGGTTGAGTGGTCCGCTTCTCCGCCAATGGAGGTACAGGAAGTCTTCGATAAAGTTGTAATCCCCACATCTTAAGACTCCACATCGCGAATATAAAAAACAGGACGCACTTCAAATCTGTGCGTCCTGTTTTTTTTTGTGTGAGGTCTTTCTATTTGCCGTACCACATGCGGGCCAGCAAATTATCCTTGCGGATGAATTGATGGAACAAGGCAGCGCCGACATGCAAAGCGACCAGCGCGATCAGCCCATAGGAAAACAGGCTGTGTGGCAGCCATTGGGGAATGGTCATCAGTTCTTCGGGCATGGCGCCGTTACCTGCCAGAATCTCGTTTAAACCATAGGCCATACTGAGAGAGCCGCCTGAAAAAAGCATGGCAAAAACGCCGACATACAACAGGAAGTGGACGATCTTCCCAACCCAGTTCAAAACGGGGTGACCCGCATCCGCCGGGGCGGGATGTTTGAATACAAAACGGGTGATAACACGTATAAGAATAATCAAGCCAAGGGCCATGCCGACCGATTTATGCATCCCCAGAACCTGGAGTTCCTGGGGGTCCGGTGTACGAGCCAGCACAAAAAAGCCCGAAAGCAGAGGCCCAAAAACCAACAGAGCGGTCAGCCAGTGCAGGGTTACGTGAACAGGGTGGTAACGTTTGGGTTGGGTATCAGTGGTCATAAAATCCTCTCTCACCTGAATTTAAAGTACAAGGCATAGAACCCCGATCTTTGAACCGGGTTTCAGGGAAATAAAAAAACCGCCGGAAAGGATGAACTCTCCGGCGGTCCAAATTACAGGTCGCTCGAGCGGCGGGCGATGCGGTCCTTCACCCGTTCGATGAACTCGCCCAGCGGAATATTATTCTGCTGGCTGCCGTCGCGCCCGCGCAGGGAGATCTGATTCGCAGCCATCTCGTTGTTACCGACCACGATCATGTACGGGACCTTCATCAATTGCGCCTGGCGGATCTTGGCGTTCATGCGCTGCGAAGATACGTCCGCGCTGGCACGGATGCCCTTCCCGCGCAATTCTGCGGCGATGTTCTCCACGTATTCGTTCTGCGCATCTGTGATGGAGATGACGCGCACCTGCTCGGGTGAAAGCCAGACCGGGAAGTTCCCGGCATAATGCTCAAGCAGGAACCCGACCATGCGCTCATGCGTGGAGAGCGGGGCGCGGTGGATGCACAACGGCACTTCATCCGCGCCTTCCTTGTTCGTGAACTTCAGGTCGAAGCGGGATGGGACGGCAAAATCCACCTGGTTGGTGGCGAGCGTAAATTCGCGTCCGATCGCGCTCCAGATCTGCACGTCGATCTTGGGACCATAGAACGCCGCTTCATCCTCGACTTCCAGATAGGGCACCCCGCCATTATCCATGGCGCGGCGGACCATGTCTTCCGTCTTGACCCACAGGCGTTCGTTATCCACGTATTTCTTGCCAAGCCCGGCCTTGCTGTGCAGTGACAGGCGCATGACGTATTTTTCGATACCGAACAGATCAAAGTATTTCTTATACAGGTCAACCACGCCCATGAACTCTTTCTCGAATTGTTCCTCCGCACAGTAGATGTGTGCATCGTTCATCTGCATCGAACGGACGCGCATCAAGCCGAAGAGTTCGCCCGATTTCTCATAGCGGTAGCACGTCCCGTATTCCGCGAGGCGCACGGGCAGTTCACGGTAGGAACGTCCCTTCGAGCCGAAGATCTTGTGATGCATGGGGCAGTTCATCGGCTTGACGTAGTACTTCACGCCTTCCAATTCCATTGGCGGGTACATGCTCTCGGCGTAATAGGGCAGGTGGCCGGATCGCAGGAACAGATCTTCCTTCGTCAGGTTCGGTGTACGAACGCGCACATACCCGGCCTTCTCTTCCATTTCCTTGGCAAGGTTTTCCAATTCCTCGATCAGCACACCGCCGTTGGGAAGCCACAACGGCAAACCGGGTCCAACCTCGTCGTCGAAGATGAATATCTCCAAATCCTTGCCCAGTTTGCGGTGATCACGCTTCTTCGCTTCTTCCAACTGGTGAAGGTAGTCTTCCAGTTGTTTTTTGTTCTCCCAGGCCGTGCCATAGACGCGCTGGAGCATTTTATTCTTCTCGTCGCCGCGCCAGTACGCCCCGGCGACGTTCATCAGCTTGAACGCATCGGGCTTGATCTCTTTCGTGTTCTCCACGTGCGGGCCGCGGCACAGGTCTGTGAACATATCCTGCTGATAAATGGAGATATCCGGCTTTTCCTTAAGCGGGTTGCCGTATTCATCCAGGCCGCCTTTCTCCAAGCCTTCGATCAGTTCCAATTTATAGGGCTGGTCGGCGAAGATCTTCTTGGCCTCATCCGCAGAGATGACGGTCTTCTTGAAATCGTGCTTGCCCTGCACGATCTGGCGCATGCGCTTCTCGATAGATTCCAGATCCTCCGGCGTCAGGTTGCGCGGCAGGTCGAAATCATAATAAAAGCCGTTCTCCACCGGCGGGCCGATGGTCACCTTCCCATCCGGGAACATCTCCAGCACTGCCTGCGCCATCACATGCGCCGAGGAGTGGCGGATCTTGTAAAGATAACTGTCTTCGTATCGTTCCTGTTTTTGTTGTGCCATATTGCATCCTTTCTTATTGGCCTGCAACATCAGCCGACGTTGCAGTTCGAAAGCCTGGAGACTTTCGAGTCCGTTCCACAAAACAAAAAAACTCTCGCCCATTACGGGGCGGGAGTTTTATCTCACGCGGTTCCACCCGATTTACCCTGAGTCTTCCGATGGGTATCTCTTGAGCCGATAACGGGGCCGTCCGTTTCCCTTAGTCTCTTTCGATTTCAGGGTCACGCTCGCGGGTGGTATTCAGCGGATGTTTCCGGCCCGGGCTCTCAACAACTCGCCAGGGCTCTCTGTCAGAAACTGGGACCGCTTACTCGTCCCGGTTGAAGCGTTTATATATGTGCGCTTATTATATGCCGCGCAATCGGATTGTCAAGCGCCCGGCGTAAAACACGGATAAAAAAAGTCCCTCATAAAAGGGACCTTTTGTGGGCGAGATAGGGCTCGAACCTACGACCTCTGCTATGTCAAAGCAGTGCTCTAACCAACTGAGCTACCCGCCCGAAGGACTGACATTATAACGAGAGTAGGCAGATTTGGCAATACGCACTTTCCCTTGCTGGTATAATCCCTGCGCTATGGCTCGCAAGAAAGCGCCCGAAGACCTGTCTGTGGAGGAACTTCGCCGCCTGTTGGTGGAGAAGCGGCGCGGCGCGCGCAAAGATCGCCTGGAGCATTACCGTCGAACGGGACGGGTCGTCTCGGTTGCGCCGGATCTCGATATGGATGCGCCTCAAACCGCGCCGGTCATTGATACGGCAGAAGCGGGCGAGGCCACTCTGATGCCGGTGCCCATCAACCCGCGCCGAAAGATATTAGATCGCATCCTGCTCGGTGTGGAGGTGCTCGCCGTGATCGGGCTGGCCGCGGTCATCTTTAACGGAGTTGGCTTGCTTCGCACGTTAAACAACGAAGTGGTGGCAGCCCTGAACCCGGAGACCGCCGTCCCGACGCCTTTGGTCATGGCTGTGGTGCTGCCCTCAGGTCACACCCCACCCGATGCGCTGGGCAACACCCGTCCCAACGACGCGGAGATTCCCTCCCATCTGCTCCCGATGGTTCAGTCGCTGGCGAACATCCCCGTCCCCACTGCCGCACCGGATCAGGCTGTCCGCATCCAGATTCCCTCCATCAATGTGGACGCTCCCATTGTCCAGGGTGATGGCTGGGAACAACTGAAGAAGGGCGTAGGCCAGTACATTGGCTCCTCAGCCCCCGGCCGCGACGGAAACCTGGTGCTCTCCGCGCATGATGACGTCTACGGTGAGATCTTCCGCTATCTGGACAGACTCGTTCCCGGAGACCAGGTCATCATCTACACCCAGCAGCGCCAGTTCACCTACATTGTGGACCGTACAGTGCTGGTCGAGCCGACCGCTGTGGAAGTGATGGCGCCCACGCCAAACCCCACGGTCACACTCATCTCGTGCTATCCATATCTTGTCAACGATCAGCGCATTGTCGTCTTTGCGCGATTACAAAATTGAAGGAGAAATAACAATGGCCAAGAAAAACAAACGCCCCACCCCGGTTGTATCGGTTGCAAACACTTCTGCTGCGCAGAAGACCGAGTTCAACCCCGATTACACCCAGGTCAAGAAGGACCTTACCCGCATTGGTGTGCTGGCAGGTTCCATCCTTGTTGCGCTTGTTGCGCTTTCGTTCTTTTTGAAATGAACGAATTGAAGAAAGGATGAAAGAGGAAAGACCGTTATGGTCTTTCCTCTTTTTTGTTGACGTATACCGCACCGGGTATTATATAATCCACGTATGCCCTCTTCTCAATACGAAATCACCCTTGAAAAACTCACCTACGGCGGCGAAGCGATGGGACGACTTCCCGATGGTCGCGCCGTCTTCGTTCCCTTCGGCTTACCCGGCGAGACAGTCCGCATTCAACTGACTCAAGAAAAGCAAAACTTCGCGCGTGGCGAAATTATCGAGATTCTTAAACCTTCTTCCGATCGCATCCAAGCCAAATGCAAGCACTTCACTCAATGCGGCGGATGTCACTACCAAAACCTGCCCTACGAAAAACAACTGCTTGCCAAAGCGGACATTCTACGTGACCAACTTCAACGCATCGGCAAAATTGAAAATCCGCCCGTGCAAGCTACTGTTGCCTCACCAAATCAATGGAACTATCGCAACCACATCCAATTCCATCTCACGGATGATGGCAAAGTCGGTTTCATCAACGCACGTGGAAACAGAACAATTCCAATCGAAGAATGTCATCTCCCTGAATCAACCATCGACGCCTTCTGTAACGACCTGCAATTCGAATCACGCATGAACCTCGAACGTGTCTCCCTCCGCTCCGGCACAGACGATGACCTCATGCTCATCCTCGAATCCGAAACCGAAGAGACCCCCGAACTCGAGATCGAAGCCGATATATCCATCGTCCACGTTTACGAAGATCACCCCGTCGTCATTGCCGGAAGCAACGCACTCACTATCCAAGTTCTTGGCAAAGACTTCCACGTCTCAGCGCCATCCTTCTTCCAGGTCAACACCCACATGGCAGAAAAAATGGTGCAACATCTAATTACCAATCTCCAAATACCAATTACCAACAACCAATCTGCCACTCTACTAGATATATATTGCGGCGTCGGCTTATTCAGCAAATTCTTCGCCGACAAATACGACAAAGTCATCGGCATCGAATCCGCGCCTTCCTCCTGTGAAGACTTCGCCATCAACCTCGACGAATTTGACAACATCGAACTCTACGAAGGTAGTGCTGAAGAAATTCTCCCCGCTCTCGCACCACAACTCACCGAATCCATTCATATGATCGTTGACCCGCCTCGTGCTGGCATTGATAAATTCGCCCTCGACGCAATCCTCCAAATTAATCCGCAAGTCATCGCCTACGTTTCCTGCGACCCATCCACTCTCGCACGCGACGCGGCGCGACTCATCAAAGGCGGCTACACCCTGCAACACGCCACGCCCTTCGACCTCTTCCCGCAAACCTATCACATCGAGTCCATCTCCATCTTCACGCGCTGACATGCTCAAGCCGCTCGGCGACTCCGCAATCCTCATCCAACTCAGCGACGCCATCAACCCCGCGCTCAATCAACGCGTCCACGCCCTGAGCGCGCTTCTGCAAACCATCCCCGCCGTCATCGAAACCGTCCCCGCCTATTGCACCGTCCTCATCCACTACGACCCGCTCGCCACAACTTACAAACAGATCAAAAACATCATTGAGGAAAAAATCTCCCTTCTGGATGATTCGACTCACAGACCATCCCGCCACTTAGAGATTCCCGTCCTCTATGGCAACGCCTCCGGTCCTGACTTTGAGTCTGTTGCAACAACCCTAGCCTTATCTCCCTCTGAGTTGATCCGCCTGCACAGCGAACGCGAGTACACCGTCTACATGATGGGATTCACACCCGGCTTTCCCTATCTTGGAATCCTCAACGAAAAACTGACCCTCCCCCGTCTCTCCACCCCGCGCACTCGCGTACCTGCTGGTTCTGTCGCCATCGCCGGTTCCCAAACCGGCATCTACCCCGTCGACTCGCCCGGCGGCTGGCACATCCTCGGCTCGACACCGCTCAAGTTGTTCGACCCAATAAGTGAGAATCCATTCCTCTTCGCCCCCGGCGACACCGTAAAATTCATCCCCACCAACTAACCACTGGTTACTGGTCACTAATTACTTTCTACCCAATGCTCGAACTCCTTGAAATCACCGGCATCGCCACCCTGCAAGACTCCGGCAGGCGCGGATTCAATAAATTCGGCGTGCCCACCTCCGGCGCCATGGACTGGTACGCCTACCAAGCCGCCAATTCTCTACTCAACAACCCGCCCAATTCAGCCGCCATCGAACTTGGCTTAGGCGAAATTACGCTTCGCGCTTTACGCAACACGGTCATCACCGTCACTGGCGCAGGCTACGAAGTGGAAAACTACATCTGGACCTTCCCACTCTGGACGAGTTTCTACGTCCGCGCCGGGTGGACGGTACGTGTGAAGAAAACCAGCGGCGGCAACTGGGCGTACATCGCCATCGCTGGCGGATTTGATTCACCCATCATCATGAATTCCCGTTCGGCATACTTGCGCGGCGGGATCGGCTCAACGCTCAAAGCCGGAGATATTCTGCAATCCTTCTCTCCCACCGCTGACCTGCTTAAACTCGCCGCCCGTGATTTCCCTAGCGGGCGATGCCAGGGAGGTTCACCTTGCCTGGTTAAGGCGCAACCTGAAGGTCGCGGTACGAGGTTGATGCCTTACAGCCAAACCCCGATCCTTGATGTTATCCCCGCCCCCCAAGCGGACTGGTTCACGCCGGAGGGCATCCGCACGTTTTATGAAAGCGAATACACCCTCAGCCCATCTTTCGACCGTATGGGCTATCGTTTGCAAGGTATATCCATACAAAAATCAATCGCCCAAGAACTCATCTCCGAAGGCATGACCATGGGCAGCATCCAGATCCCAGCCGATGGTCAGCCCATCATCATGATGGCAGATGCTCCCACTACGGGAGGTTACCCCAAGA
>Ga0268298_10002612_pt1 | contig 19568 bp, 19 predicted proteins | sample WWTPWeurt_MetaG_FD_194462 | JGI IMG/M metagenome (GOLD analysis project Ga0268298, IMG submission 194462) | Activated sludge microbial communities from WWTP in Nijmegen, Gelderland, Netherland - WWTP Weurt | ecosystem: Engineered > WWTP > Aerobic digester > Activated sludge | place...
CCTCCTGCGGGGTGATCCGGAACAGGCAGATGACGTCGGTCTCGCGGGGCTGGTAGTCCGGATCCCAGTACCCCATCTGCCGGTACTTCAGGACCCCGGCGGCATACCGCTTCTTCTTGTCCCGGGCGAGATCATTCGCGTCGGCGGGGGTCGCGGGATCCACATGGCCGGCCATGGCAGCTCCTGGAGGTCTGTCGTGCACGATTGACACTGCGGATATGCCAACTTAGGATCACTATCGAATAAGCGAAAGTCACAATTTCCTTTGGCTCACATAAGCCTTGGCTTATCCATGGAAGTCTCCTTCCGACAGCTTCGTGTCTTCATCGCCGTCGCCCATCAAGGCAGCATGGCCCGGGCGGCCGCCACCCTCCACGTCACCCCGCCCGCCATCTCCATGGTGATCCGCGACCTCGAAGCCCAGGTCGGGCTGCCCCTGTTCGACCGGGAGGGGCGGAAGCTCAGCCTCTCCGCCGGCGGCAAGTGGTTCCTGGAGCATGCGCGCAAGCTGATGGCCTCGCTCAAGGAGGCCGAGGACGCCATGGCGCGGTTCCGCCGGCTGGAGGAGGGGTTGCTGACCATCGGGATCGTGAGCACGGCGAAGTACTTCGTGCCCCGGCTGCTCGCCCGCTTCCGGCTGACGGCGCCCGGGGTGGAGCTGCGCCTCCGGGTGGCCGGCAACCGCGAGGCGCTGGTGAACCTGATGATGGCCGGCGAGGCCGACCTGACCGTGATGGGCCGCCCGCCCCGCACCCTGGCCACGCGGGCGGAGGTGTTCGCCCAGCACCCGCTGGTGTTCGTGGCGCCGGCGGGCCACCCGCTCCTCGCGATCGGCCGGCTGCAGGTGACCGACCTCGCGGACTACCCGTTCATCGTGCGGGAGCCGGGCTCGGGGACCCGGGCGGCGATGGAGCAGTACTTCGCCGAGCAGAGCTTCATGCCGCGCATCACCATGGACACCTCGAGCAACGAGACCATCAAGCAGGCGGTGATGGCCGGGATGGGCCTCTCGTTCCTCTCCCGCCACACCCTCGACCTGGAGCTGCGGAGCAGCCTGCTGGGGGTGCTCGACCTCGAGGCCACGCCCGTGATGCGCACCTGGAACGTGGTGAGCCTGCAGTCCAAGCTCCTCTCCCCCGCGGCGGACCGGTTCCGCCAGTTCATCCTGGCCCATGGGGAGGCGCACCTGCTCGCGGGCGAGGCCCCCACGGCGGCGTAGCGCCCGCCGGACGCACCACGCCCCGTCGCGCAGGGCGCGGCGGGGCGTTACCCAGGTCCCCGGGCGGTCACGCGTCGAGCGCCCGGCGCTTCCGCACCTCGCGCACCACCACCGCCGCGGCGGCGAGGGCGCCCACCAGCGCGCCGGTCTTCGCGGCCCTGGCGCCTACCTTGCCGGTGGCCCGCACCTTGGCCTTCACCGCCTTCCGGCCCTCCGCCACCAGCACCCGGGTTTCCACCTTCTGGTACGCCTTCCGCGCCGCCTCCCGTCCCTTCGCGGCGAGCTTCCTGGTCAGCCGTGTCATCGCACCCTCCTGTGGGCCCTTCTTATATGTAGGGACCGGGGACTGAAGCGGGGGTGGGGATGGCGTGAAGGGGTCCGAGGGGCTTTCGCGGGCGGCTCGAGCGGCGGGGACGCCGCCTCGGGGTGTGCGATCACGCGGCGTGGGGGCCAGCCGGCTACGGGGTCGCCCCCGCGGCCGGCGTGCCAGGGCCGAGCGTGGCCCGCCCGATGGTCCCGGCATCGGTCCCGAACCAGAGGCTCCGCGACGTCCGGTCGAACACCATGTGCCGCACCACCACCCCGCCACTCCCGGCAATGGGGACCGGCGTCCCGAACCGGCCGGTCCGCGGATCGAAGCTCACCAGCCGGTTGGGCTGCACCCCGGTCTCGACCTGCCAGACCATGCCCTGGTCGTCCCCGGCCATGGCGTAGGGGGCGGAGCGGGCGCCGGCGGGGTTCGGCCACTCGGAGAAGCTCCCGGTGGCGGGGTCCAGCCGCACCAGCTTGCCCCGGTTGTAGTCGCCGGCATAGACCTGGTCGTTCGCGGCGATGACGATCCGGCGCGGTCGGGCGGCGGGATCGGGAATGGTGAACTCGCGCAGCGCGTAGCTGACCGGGTCGATGGTGCCGATGCGGTTGCCACCGAACTCCACGAACCAGGGGCGCCCCTTCGAGTCGAGGCCGATCCCGTAGGGCCGGGAGCCCGGGAGCGGCATGCGCACCACGCGGATCGCGCCGCTCCGGGGGTCGAGGTGGGCCACGGCGTTGGACGCCTGCAGGGTGAACCAGAGGCTGCCATCGGGGGCGAAGGCCAGGGTGTGCGGGTCGCTCAGGTCGGCCGCGGGCATGGGCCAGGTCCGCACCAGCCCGGAGGCGGGATCGAGACGGCCGATGGTGCCGTTGCGATTGCCGGTGAACCAGGGGGCGCCGTCGGGCCCGATCACCACGTTGTGCGGCAGGGTTCCCGCCGCGAGCTCGAAGCGGCGGAACGTGCCGGTGCCCGGGTCCAGGACGCCAACGTAGTTCCCCACCTGGCCCACGAACCAGACCCGGCCATCGGCGGCCACGGTCGGGTCGCGCGGACGGGTATCGGACCAGGGAACGGTCCACTCGGTCACGGTGGCCTGCTGGGCGGCGGCGGGCGCGGCGAGGGCGGCCAGCAGGGGGATCACGGCCACTGAGGGATGGCGCATGGCGGCGGGCTCCGGTGAAGGGGATCGGATGCCGTGCCACGGGACGGCACGGGTCCACCATTGTACCCCCGCGGCGCGCGCGGGGTTTCGCTACGCGGGGCCCGCGCCGAGCGCCGCTCCCATGGCGGCCAGGTGCGCCGGGGTGCTGCCGCAGCAGGCGCCGATGATGCGCGCGCCGCGGTCGCGGGCGGCGAGGGCGTAGCGCGCCATCACCTCGGGTCCGGCATCGTAGACGGCGCGGCCCTCCACCAGCCGCGGCATCCCGGCGTTGGCCTTGGCCACCACCGGGACCGACGGGGCCACCGCCACCATGCGCCCGATCACCTCGAGCATCTCGTCGGGCCCGTTGCCACAGTTGGCGCCCAGGGCCGACACGCCGAGCCGGGTCAGCTCCTTCACCGCCTGCTCCGGGCGGACCCCCATCATGGTGCGGCCCTTGGTGTCGAAGGTCATGGTGGCGATCACCGGCAGGCCGGGCGCGACGTCCTGCACCCCGGTCACCGCGGCGGCCACCTCGGCCAGGTCGGCCATGGTCTCGATCCAGATCAGGTCCGCGCCGCCCACCACCAGCGCCCGGGCCTGGGCCGCGAAACCCTCGCGGGCATCCGCCACCGAGAGTGGCCCCAGCGGCGCGAGCATCAGCCCGCTCGGCCCGATGTCCCCGGCGATCAGCGCCCCCGGCGCCGCGGCGCGCGCCACCGCGACGGCCGCGCGATTGAGCTCGTCGAGGCGGTCCGCCAGGCCGTGCCGCTCCAGGCGGAACCGGCTCGCCCCGAAGCTGTTGGTCAGGATGATCCGCGAGCCGGCGGCGGCGTACCCGGCATGCACCGCGCCGACCCGCTCCGGGTGGGTCACGTTCCACAGCTCCGGCGCGGCGCCCAGCTCGAGGCCCTGCGCCATGAGCGCGCTGCCCATGGCGCCGTCGGCAAGGATGGCACCGGGCGTGGCGAGCAGCTCATCCCATCGGGTCATGCGGAGCGCGTCCTTTCTCTCTGGGGCGAGTCGCGCGCCGTGGAGCGGAACCGCCCCCCGCGCGCGACCGGAAACGGGACCTGCACGTCGGTGATTGCGGACCCCTTGGTGGCCCCAGAATATTGCGCCGTCCCGACCATTCACCCAGAGGGGTTCATGCACGAGGAGCTGTTCGCGGCGATGCGGCAGTCGGTCATCGATGGTGATCCGGACGAGGTGCGCGTGCTCGCGCAGCGGGCGCTGGCGCTCGGCATCGACCCGCTCGAGGCGATCAACCGCGGCTTCGTGCCGGGCGTGACGCACGTCGGGGAGCAGTTCGGCCTGGGCGAGATGTTCCTGCCCGACCTGGTGCTGGGCGGCGAGGCGATGAAGGCGGCCGTGGCGGTGCTCGAGCCCGAGCTGGCCCGGCGCGGCGCCCAGCGGGAGAGCCTCGGCACCGTGGTGCTCGGCACGGTGCGCGGCGACATCCACGAGATCGGCAAGACGCTGGTGCAGACCATGCTCAGCGCCAGCGGCTTCCAGGTGCACGACCTCGGCGTGGACGTGCCGGTGGAACGGTTCGTGGGCGCGGTGCGTGAGCTCAAGCCCCACGTGGTGGGGATGTCGGCGCTGCTGACCACCACCATGCCGGGCCAGCGGCTGGTGATCGAGGCGCTGGAGCGCGAGGGGCTCCGCCAGCAGGTGAAGGTGATCGTCGGCGGGGCGCCGGTGAGCCAGGGATGGGCCACCGAGATCGGGGCCGACGGCTACGGCGAGGACGCGATGCGCGCGGTGACGCTGGTGAAGGCGCTGCTCGGACGGGAGGCGCCCGCCGCATGAGGCCGCACGTCACGCTGCTCGACGAGGCCCTGCTCGCCCGGATCACCGGCGAGGCCATCACCCTCCTCGGGGAGACGGGGGCACGGGTGCAGGCCCCGGCCGCGCAGGCGCTGCTGGCCGACCATGGCGCCACGGTGGCCGACGGCATCGCGCGGTTCCCCGAGCCGATGCTCCGCGCCGCCCTGGCCACGGCGCCGCCGCGGTTCCACCTGTACGACCGGGCCGGCGCGCCGGCGGTGGAGTATGGCGGGGAGCGGTCGCACTTCGACCCGGGCTCCTCCTGCGTCAACGTGCTCGACCCGGACACGCGGGCCCAGCGCCCCGCGATGGCCGCCGACCTGGTGCGGCTGGTGCAGGTGGCCGAGGGGCTGCCGGCGTACGCGGCCCAGTCCACGGCGATGGTGTGCGACGAGATCCCGCAGGAGATCGCCGACCTCTACCGGCTCTTCCTGGTGCTGTGGTACTCGGGCAAGCCGGTGGTCACCGGGGCCTTCTCCGCGGGGACCACCCGCGCGATGCTCGCGCTGCTCGAGGCGGAGTGCGGCGGCGCGGCGGCGCTGCGGGCCCGGCCCCGCGCGGTGTTCGACGTCTGCCCGGTGCCGCCGCTGCTCTGGTCGGACTACGCCGGCGAAAGCCTGATCCTGCTGGCGCGCGCGGGGGTGCCGGCGGAGATCGTGTCGGTCCCGCTGGCCGGGGCCACCGCCCCGGTCACGCTGGCCGGCGCGGTGGTGCAGCACACCGCCGAGTGCCTCGCCGGCCTGGCCATCCATCAGCACGCGGCCCCGGGAGCGCCGGTGGTGTGGGGGGGCGCGCCGGCGATCTTCGACATGCGGACGGGAAACGCGCCGATGGGCGCCATCGAGACGGCCATGCTCAACGCCGCCTGCAGCCAGGTGGGCCGGTCGTTCGGGCTGCCCACGCACGGCTACCTCTGCGGCAGCGACGCGAAGGTGGTCGATGCCCAGGCGGGGCTCGAGACGGGCATGGCGGCGCTCACCGGCGTGCTCGCGGGAATCAGCATGATCTCCGGCGCGGGGATGCTCGACTTCCTGGCCTGCCACAGCGCGGAGAAGCTGGTGCTCGACGCCGAGGCGATCGCGTTCGCGCAGCGCTTCGGGCGGGGCATCGAGGCGCGGGGGGAGTCGCTGGCACTGGCGATGTTCGCGCGGACCGGGCGTAGCGGGGAGTTCCTCAAGCTCAAGGAGACCCGGAACCTCTTCCGCGAGGAGCAGTACCTCCCCTCGCCGGTGATCGACCGGGCGTCGCTGCGCGGCTGGCAGGACGCGGGGGCGCTGGACGCCTTTGCGCGGGCCCGCGCGCGGGCCGACCAGCTGGTGGCGGAGTACCGGCGGCCGGCGCTCGCGCCCGAGCGCGAGGCGGCGATGCTCACCCTGATGCGCGCCGAGGCCGCGCGGGTGGGCCTCACGACGCTGCCGGGCACCTGAGGTGCGCACCCTTCCAACCCTGCCCGCGGTGAACGCCGCCGAGGTGCTGCGGGCCCAGGGTGCCGACCCCGCCCGGCTGGGCGCGCGGGCGGGACGGCTGGTGGCCCTGGCGGAGCAGGCGCTCGCGCTGGCCCGGCCGCTGGCCGAGCCCGGGATCGCGGTGACCCGCCATCGGGTCGCCGCCTGCCACGCCGACGTGGTGCTGCTCGAGGGGGGGCACCGGCTCCGGCAGCCGGCGGTGGCGGCGGCGCTGGCCGGCGCGGAGGAGCTGGTGGCGGCGGCGCTCACCCTCGGGCCGGCGCTCGAGGCACGGGTCCGGGCGTACGCGGAAACGGCCCCCGGCCTGGCGCTGGCGCTCGACGCCGCGGGGGCCGCGCTGGTGCAGGCCCTCGCCGCGGAGACGCGGGAGGAGCTGCGCGTCGAGGGGGCGGCCCGCGGACTGGTGGCGGGCACGCCGTTCGGGCCCGGGATGCCGGGGTGGCCGGTGCACCCGGGACAGCGGGAGCTGCTGGCGCTGCTCGAGACGCCCCCCGCCGGCCTCACGGTGCTGGAGAGCGGGATGCTGACCCCGGCCAAGTCGCTCACCTTCCTGCTCGGGCTCGGGCGCGGCCTCTCGCCCGGCGGGGAACCGTGCGCCACCTGCGACCAGGGCGGGCGCTGCAAGCAACGCCCGGCCGGCTGAGGCGACCGGCCATGGCCCTGCCCCTCCGCACCGTCGACTTCCAGCCGCTGGGCCGCCGGGTGGACACGGAACCGACCGCCACCCTGCTCGACGCGGCGCGTGCCGCCGGGGTGGCCCTGCAGGCGACCTGCGGCGGCGCCGGCACCTGCGGCAGCTGCCGGGTGCAGTGGATCAGCGGGGAGCTCACGCCCGCCACGGCGGTGGAGTTGATGGAGCTCGACGCCACGGAGCGCGCCACCGGGCTCCGGTTGGCGTGCCAGGCCTACGCCCTCTCCGACGCGCGGGTGCACCTCCCGGCCGACTCCCTCTGCACCACCCAGCGGCTGCAGCTCGAGGCGCACGGCGCGGTGACCGTGGACCCGCTCGAGGCGGGACCCGGCGGCCTGGGCCTCGCCGTCGACCTCGGGACCACCAAGGTGGCGATGTACCTGGTGGACCTGGCCACCGGGGAGACGATCGCCAGTCGCGCGGCCCCCAATCCCCAGATCGCGTACGGCGAGGACGTCATCAGCCGGGTGGCGTACGCCGGACAGCAGCCGGACGGCGCGGCCCAGCTCACCCGCCAGATCCGCGATGCGCTGGTGGTGCTGGCGCGCGAGGTCTGCGACGCGGCCGGGGTGCGCCGGGCGGCGGTGCGGGAGGTGGTGGTGGTCGGGAACACCGCGATGCACCACCTGCTGGCCGACCTCCCGGTGCGCCAGCTGGGGCTGGCCCCGTACCTGCCGGCGATGACGGGCCCGCTCGACTTCGCGGCCCGGGACCTGGGCTTCGACCTCGAGCCCGGGGCGCGGGTGTACCTGCCGCCGGTGGTGGCGGGATTCGTCGGCAGCGATCACGTGGCCATGCTGCTCGGCACCGGGCTCGACCGCCGCGCCGGCACCGTGCTGGCCGTGGACATCGGGACCAACACCGAGATGACGCTGCTGCATGGCGGCCGCCTCCGCACCTGCTCCTCGCCCTCGGGGCCGGCCTTCGAGGGGGCCCACCTCTCCACCGGCATGCGGGCCGCGCCGGGCGCGGTGGAGGCGGTCCGGATCCGCGGCAACACGGTGCAGGTGCGCACCATCGACGATGCGCCGCCGATCGGCATCTGCGGCTCGGGCATCCTCGACCTGATGGCGGAGCTGCGGCAGGCGGGGCTGCTCAACGAGCGCGGCACCCTCCAGGGCAGCCACCCGGCGCTGCGGTCCGGGGCCAAGGGGCCGGAGATCGTCCTGGCCGGGGCGCGGGAGACCGGCACGGGCCGGGACCTCACGGTGGTGCGGCGCGACCTGCACGAGATCCAGATGGCCAAGGCCGCGATCCGGAGCGGCATCGACGTGCTGCTCGACCGGGCCGGCCTCGGACCGGAGGACCTGGACGAAGTGCTGGTGGCGGGCGCCTTCGGCAGCTACCTCGACCTGCGGAGCGCGCTGCGCATCGGCATGTTCCCCCCGGTGCCCAGGGGCCGGATCCGGCAGGTAGGCAACGCCGCCGGCCTGGGCGCGCGGCAACTGCTGGTCTCCCCGGCGCGGCGGCAGCGGGCGGAGGCGCTGGCGGGGCGGGCGGAGCACGTGGAACTGAGCGGGGAGCCCTCCTTCCGCGATCGCTACCTGGGCGCGCTGTGGATTCCGCACCGCCACCCCGGCGGGGTGGGCGGCGCGGTGCGCTGATCCGGGCACCGGGCCCCGTCCAACGTTGGTGCCGGGCCGCATCGGTGCGCCCATCGGCGCTGCCCCAAATCCCTCCACCCCTGTCCAACTTCAGGCGCCGGAAGCCGTTGATGAAGGACGACCGAGCCCTTTCACCGGCCCTTCAGGTTTCCTTCAGGAGATTGCCCCGATCTTCCGCCCCACATCCCGACCCAATTCATGCTGGATTGCTGCATCCCCCGCCTCCAGCCTCGCCCGCATGGGTCACTGGTTCCTCCCACTGAACCGGAGGTAGTCCCGATGTCCGGAGTCGTACCCTCCCTCTTCCCCGCCAGCGGATCGGTGGAGGAAGAACTCGAGCGCCACGGGGTTTCCCGGCGCGAGTTCATGGAATACTGCAGCAGCCTGTGCGTGGTCCTGGGTGTCGGGAAGACGGCGGCGCCGAAGATGGCGGCGGCGATCCTGGCGGACCGGCGGCCCAGCGTGATCTGGATCCAGCTGCAGGAGTGCACGGGCTGCGTGGAGAGCGTCATCCGGACGTCGGAGCCGTCGATCGGGAACCTCGTGCTGGACCAGATCTCGCTCGACTTCTCCCACACCCTGATGGCGGCCTCGGGCCACGCGGCGGAGTCGGCCGCGAAGACGGTGATGGAGGCGGAGAAGGGCAAGTACCTGCTGGTGGTGACCGGTTCGGTGCCGACGGCGGATGGCGGGATCTACCTGACCATCGGCGGGCGGACGGCGCAGACGGTGCTGGAGGAGGCGGCCGAGGGCGCGGCCGCGATCCTGGCGCTGGGGGCGTGCGCCCACTGGGGCAGCGTGCAGGCGGCGCGGCCCAACCCGACGGGGGCGGTGGGGATCTCGGAGATCATCAAGAACCGTCCCATCGTCAACATCGCCGGCTGCCCACCGATCGCCGACGTGGTGACGGCGACGGTGGCGCACTTCCTGACGTTCGGCCGGCTGCCGTCGGTGGATTCCGACGGGCGGCCGCTGTTCGCCTACGGGGCGCGGATCCACGACCAGTGCCCGCGGCGGGCCAACTTCGACGCCGGGCAGTACGTCGAGAAGTTCGATGACGAGGCGGCCAAGAAGGCGTGGTGCCTGTACCACGTGGGCTGCAAGGGACCGGCGACGTTCTCCCCCTGCCCGATCTTCCAGTGGAACAGCAAGACCGACTGGCCGATCGGCGCGGGGCACCCGTGCATCGGCTGCACCGAGCGCGGGTTCTGGGACACCATGACGCCGTTCTACGACCGGCTGCCGGACGTGGGCGGGTTCGGCATCGAGCAGAAGGTGGACATCTTCGGGGCGGCGCTGGCGGTCGGCGCCACGGCGGGCGTCCTGGCGCACGCGGCCGCGACGGGCGTGCACCAGATGCGGGAGCGCAAGCGTTCCCTGCCCGTGATCGACTCCCCGTCCGGTGGCCCCGGCACCCCTAACGCGTGAGGCGCGAGACACCCATGGCTGCAACGAAAGTCGTCGTCGATCCGATCACGCGCATCGAGGGACACCTCCGGATCGAGGCCCAGGCCGAGAACGGGAAGATCAGCAACGCGTGGGCGACCTCCACGCAGTTCCGCGGCATCGAGATCATCATGCAGGGCCGCGATCCCCGGGACGCCTGGGCGTTCACCCAGCGCATCTGCGGCGTGTGCACGGTGGTGCACGCGGTGGCCTCGTGCCGGGCGGTGGAGGACGCGCTCGGCATCACCATCCCCACCAACGCCAACCTGATCCGCAACCTGGTCCACGGGATGCAGTTCATCCAGGACCACGTGATCCACTTCTACCACCTCCACGCCCTCGACTGGGTGGACGTGGTGAGCGCCCTCAAGGCCGACCCGGGCGGCACCAGCCGCCTGGCCCGGTCGATCTCCCCCTGGCCGAACAACTCCGAGAGCTACTTCAAGGCGGTGCAGGACCGGCTCAAGAAGTTCGTGGCCGGCGGCCAGCTCGGCATCTTTGCCAACGGGTACTGGGGCCATTCGGCCTACAAGCTCCCGCCCGAGGCCAACCTCATGGCGGTGGCGCACTACCTCGAGGCGCTCGACTGGCAGCGGGACGTCATCCGGCTGCACACCATCTTCGGCGGCAAGAACCCGCACCCGAACTTCCTGGTGGGCGGCATGGCCTGCGCCATCAACCTTGAGGACACCGGGACGATCAACGCCGAGAAGCTGGTGGACGTGCAGGCGATGATCCGCCGCGCCCGGGAGTTCGTGGAACAGGTCTACTACCCGGACCTGGTGGCCATCGCCGGCTTCTACAAGGACTGGGCGGCGATCGGCGGCGGCACCCGCAACCACCTCTGCGTGGGCGAGTTCCCCGAGGGCGGCGTCAACGACCTCAAGGACCTCTACTTCCCCCGCGGCATCATCCTCAACGGCGACCTCTCGACCGTGCACGAGTACGACCACAAGCTGGTGAAGGAGTACATCACCAGCTCCTGGTACGAGTACCCGGGCGGCGACGACGTCGGGCTGCATCCCTTCGAGGGCGAGACCAAGGCCAAGTACTCCGGCCCGCCGACCCCGTGGCAGTACCTGCAGGGACTCGACAAGTACACCTGGATGAAGGCCCCGCGGTACGACGGCAAGCCGATGCAGGTGGGGCCGCTCAGCCGCATGCTGGTGGCCTATGCCAGCGGGCATGACGACGTGCAGGGCATCGTGAACGAGGCGCTGGGCAAGCTGGGCGTGGGGCCGGAGGCGCTGTTCTCCACCCTGGGCCGCACCGCGGCCCGCGGGCTCGAGACGGTGCTGATCGCCCGCCGGATGGACACCTGGTTCAACGCGCTCATCGAGCGGGTGAAGGGCGGCGACACCCGCACCTTCGCCGGCGAGAAGTGGGAGCCGTCGACCTGGCCGGCCAGCTGCGAGGGGTACGGCTACCTCGACGCCCCGCGCGGCGCGCTGGGCCACTGGGTGCAGATCAAGGAGGGCAAGATCAGCCGGTACCAGTGCGTGGTGCCGAGCACGTGGAACTGCTCCCCCCGCGACAAGCAGGGGCAGATGGGTCCCTACGAGGCGGCGCTCACCGACAACCACCCGCTGGTGAACCCGGAGCAGCCGATCGAGATCCTGCGCACCATCCATTCCTTCGATCCCTGCATGGCCTGCGGCGTGCACGTGCTCGACGCCCAGGGCAACAAGGTGACTGAGGTGAAGGTGCAATGACCGCCCACACTCCCGCCGCCGGGGCCCCCGGCGGCAACGCCGAGGGCTTCACCCTGGCCCGGAAGGTCCCGCCGCCAAGCGGGAACTACCGCTGGGTGTACCTCTGGGGCGCCCCCCTGCGCGCCATGCACTGGGTGGCCGCCATCAGCCTGCTGGTGCTGGCCGTCACCGGGCTCTACATCGGCAAGCCGTACTTCATCACCTCGGGCGACACCCGGGACCACTTCGTGATGGGCTGGTTCCGGCTGGCGCACTACATCGCGGCCTGCCTGCTGGTGATGACCGGGATCGTGCGGATGTACTGGCTGCTTGCGGGCAACAAGTTCGAGCGGCTCCGCGCCCTCTTCCCGCTCCGCCCGCGCGACTGGGTCAACATGGTGCAGCAGGTCAAGTACTACCTGATGGTGGAGCCCGAGAAGGCGCCCCACTACCTGGGGCACAACCCGCTGCAGCAGATGAGCTATACCGGCATCTACCTCGCGGGCATCCTCGCCGTGGTCACCGGCTTCGCGATGTACGGGCAGGCGGACCCGGACGGACTGATCTACAAGGGCTTCAACTGGGTGGGCATGGCGTTCGGCGGGTTCCCGGTGGTGCGGTTCGTCCACCACGTGCTCACCTGGGTGTTCGTCGCGTTCATCCCGATCCACATCTACCTGGCCATCCGCGCCGACCACCTGGAGCGGACCGGCGTGATCTCCTCGATCATCACCGGCGGCCGGTTCGTCCCGGCCACCCAGCACTACGTGGACCAGGATGACATGTAACGCGCTGGTGCTCGGGCTGGGCAATCCCATCATGGGGGACGATGGCCTGGGCCTCGCCGCGCTCGCGCGGCTGGCCCGGGACTGGGACCTCCCGCCGTCGGTGTCCCTGGTCGACGGCGGCACGTGGGGCATGAACCTGTTGCCCCAGATCGAGACCGCGGACCAGCTGATCCTGCTCGACGCCATCCGGGCCGGCACCCCGCCGGGCACCCTGGTGGTGATCGAGCGGGACGACCTGCCCCGGTACTTCAGCCTCAAGATCTCCCCCCACCAGATCGACCTGCGCGAGGTGCTCGGCCTGGCCGAGTTGCGGGGCACTCTGCCCGCGCTCGCGGTGGCCATCGGCGCCGAGCCGCAGGACGTCGAGCTGGGGACCAGCCTCACGCCAGCCGTCGAGGCGCGGGTGGAGGACGTGGTGCTCCGGGCGGTGGACCGCCTGGCGCACTGGGGCCACCGCCCGGTGCGCCGCGCCGAGCTGGCCCATGCATGAGCTGAGCCTCGCCCTTGAAGTCTGCCGCATCGCCGAGGCGAGCGCGGCACCCCACCCGGCGCGCGCGGTGCGGGCCGTCGCCGTCGAGGTGGGGGAGGACGCGGGGATCGAGCTCGAGAACTTCCGGTTCTGCCTGGAGGCGCTGCTCTCCGACGTGCCGTTCGCCGGCGCGCGGGCCGAGCTCACGACCCTCCCCGGCACGGACCTCAGGGTGACCCACCTGGAGGTGGATGATGGCCGTCCGGACGATTGACGTGCGGGAGCGGGTCATGGCGAAGAACGACGAGCTCGCCGCCCTGGTCCGGCAGCGGCTCCAGGCCTCCGGCGTGCCCTCGTTCAACCTGGTCTCCTCGCCCGGCTCCGGGAAGACGAGCCTGCTGGAGCGCACCCTCGAGGTGCTCGGCGAGGAGCTCGGGATCGCGGTCATGACCGGCGACGTCCAGACCCAGAACGACGCCGACCGCCTGGCCCGCCGCACCGAACGCCTGGTGCAGGCGGTGGTCACCGGCGGGGCCTGCCACCTCGACGCCGCGCAGGTCACGGCCGCCCTGGAGGCGATCGACCTGGAGTGCACCCGGCTGCTGTTCATCGAGAACGTCGGCAACCTCGTCTGCCCCGCGAGCTGGGACCTCGGCGAGACCGCCAAGATCGTGGTGCTCTCCGTGACCGAGGGCGAGGACAAGCCGCTCAAGTACCCCAAGATGTTCCGCATGGCGCGCTACGCCGTGCTCAACAAGATCGACCTGCTGCCGCACCTCGACTTCGACCAGGACCTGGCCGTCCGCTACGCCCGCGAGATCAACCCGGAGCTGCGGTTCTTCTTCACCTCCGCCCGGTCCGGGGAGGGCCTCGACGAGTGGTTCCAGTTCCTCCGGGCGGAAGCCCGGGCCCCCGCCCACCGGTGACCGCCGCCCCGCCGGCCCCGCGCCTCGCCTGCCGCGTCTCGGTGAAGGGCGTGGTGCAGGGCGTGGGGTTCCGGCCGTTCGTCCACCGCCTCGCGCTCCGCCACCACCTCGACGGCTGGGTCCGCAACGCCTCCGGCGAGGTGGCCCTCGGCCTCGAGGGCGAGGGAGGCGCGCTGGAGGCGTTCCTGGCCGAGCTGCGGGCCGAGGCGCCGCCGCTCGCGGCCATCGAGTCGGTGGCGGTGGCCTGGACCGACCCGGAGGGGCTGCAGGGGTTCCGGATCGAGCCCAGCGCCGAGGTGCCGGGCGCCCGGCTGCCGGTGCCCCCCGACGTGGCCCTCTGCCCCGCCTGCGAGGCCGAGCTGCTCGACCCGATGAACCGGCGCTACCGCTACCCGTTCATCACCTGCACCGACTGCGGCCCCCGCTACACCGTCATCGAGCGCCTGCCGTACGACCGCGAACGCACCACGATGCGGGCCTTCACCCAGTGCCCCGACTGCCGCCGCGAGTACGAGACGCCGGGCGACCGGCGGCATCACTCCGAGACCAACAGCTGCCCCGCCTGCGGCCCGGCGCTCTGGTTCGAGACCGGCGGGGAGGGCGCGCCGGCCGCCTGGGACGAGGGGGCGCTGCGGGACGGGGCCGCGTTGCTGGCGGCCGGCGGGATCCTGGCGCTGCGCGGGTTCGGCGGGTTCCACCTGGCCGCCGATGCCACCAGCGAGGCCGCGGTGCACACGCTCCGGGTGCGGAAGGGGCGCGAGGCCAAGCCGCTGGCGGTGATGGTGCGATCGGTGGCGGCGGCGCGGGCGCTCGCCACGGTGAGCCCGGCGGAGGCCGCGATGCTGGAGCGGCCGGAGCGGCCCATCGTGCTGCTGCGCGCCCGGAGCGGCGCCGGCCTCGCGCCCGGGGTGGCGCCGGGGATGGACACCATCGGCGTGATGCTGCCGGCCACGCCGCTGCACCTGCTGCTGGCCGAGGCGCTGGATCGGCCGCTGGTGATGACCAGCGGCAACCTGAGCGAGGAGCCGATCGCCATCGGCAACCAGGAGGCCCGCCGCCGGCTGGCGGTGATCGCCGACGGCTTCCTGCTGCACGACCGCGAGATCCTCAGCCGGGCCGACGACAGCGTGCTGCGGGTGGTGGCGGACGCGCCCCTCTTCCTGCGGCGCTCGCGCGGGTACGCCCCGCTCCCCGCGCGCCTGCCGGTGCCCGCGCCGGTCCCGCTGCTCGCGGTGGGGCCGCACCTCAAGAACACCTTCACCGTGGCGGCCGGGCATCAGGCGTGGCTCAGCCCGCACATCGGCGACCTCGAGAACCTCGAGGGGCTGGAGCATTTCCGGCACACGCTCGCGGGGTACCGCCGGCTGTTCGCGATCGATCCCGAGGCGGTGGTGCACGACCTGCACCCGGGGTATCTCTCCACCCGGGTGGCCCAGGAGCTGGGCCTGCCGGTGACCCTCGCGGTGCAGCACCACCACGCCCACATCGCGGCCGTGCTGGCGGAGCATGGCGAGACCGGCCCGGTGATCGGCGTGGCCTACGATGGCACCGGCTACGGCCCGGACGGCGCGGTGTGGGGCGGCGAGATCCTGGTGGCCGACCTCACGGGCTACCGGCGCATGGCCCACCTGCGCTATGCCCCGCTCCCCGGCGGCGACCTGGCGGCGCGGCGGCCATGGCGGGCCCTGATGGGGTACGCCTCGCTCGACGGCTCGCTGCACACGGTGATCGAGCCGGTGACGGCGCAGGTCGCGCCGACGGAGCTCTCCCTGGTGGAGCGCCAGCTGGCGGCGCGCCTCAATGCCCCGCTGGCCTCGTCCATGGGCCGGCTGTTCGATGCCGCCGCGGCGGTGCTGGGCCTGCGCGAGGTGGTGGGATACGAGGGCCAGGCGGCGATGGAGCTCGAGGCCCTGGCCGACGGCCGCACCGCCTCGGAGTACCCGATGCCGCTCGAGGATGAGCCCGACGGGACCTTCGTGCTGGACCCGCTGCCGATGCTGGTGCGGCTCGGGCTCCGCCGCAAGCGCGGCGGCGACCTCGGCGACCTCGCGGCCGACTTCCACGCCAGCATCGCCCGCGGCACCGAGCTGGCCGTGCGCCGGGTGGCGGAGCAGGCGCAGCTGCACACCGTGGTCCTGGGCGGCGGGGTGTTCCAGAACGCCCGCCTCCTCGCGTCCCTGCGGACCCGGCTCGAACGCTGCCGGTTCCGCGTCCTGACCGCCCGTGACCTGCCGCCCAACGATGGCGCGGTGAGTTACGGCCAGGCGGCCATCGCCGCCGCCCAACTCGCCCGCCGGGCGGAGTTCACCGCTACCTGAGGAGGATCCCATGTGCCTGGGCATTCCCGGCCGCATTCTCGACACCCGGGACGACCGGGGCTTGCTGATGGGCACGGTGGACTTCGGCGGCGTCCGCCGCGAGGTCTGCCTGGCCTACGTGGCGGACGAGGTGAAGGTGGGGGACTACGTCACGGTGCACGTGGGCTTCGCCATCAGCCGGGTGGATGAGGCCGAGGCCCGGCGCACCTTCGAGGTGCTCCAGGAGATGAGCCAGCTGGAGGAGCTCGACTGGATGCGCGAGGTGGCCGAACAGAGCCTGGCGGGTGCCCCGCCGCGGGAGCAGCCATGAAATACCTCGACGAGTACCGCGACGGCGCGGTGGCCCGGGGGCTGATCGCGAAGATCCGCGCCACCGCCACCCGGCCCTGGACGCTGATGGAAGTGTGCGGCGGCCAGACCCACACGATCGTCCGCCAGGGACTCGACCAGCTGCTCGAGGGCGCGGTGGAGATGATCCACGGCCCCGGCTGCCCGGTGTGCGTGACGCCGCTGGAGCAGATCGACAAGGCGCTGCACCTGGCCGGCCGGCCCGACGTGATCTTCACGTCGTTCGGCGACATGCTGCGGGTGCCCGGCTCCACCTGCGACCTGCTGCAGGTCCGCGCCCGGGGCGGGCAGATCCGCGTGGTCTACTCCCCGCTCGACGCCCTGGAGCTCGCGCTCCGGCATCCCGACAAGCAGGTGGTGTTCTTTGCCGTCGGGTTCGAGACCACCGCGCCGGCCAACGCCATGGCGGTGTGGCGCGCCCGCGAGCTCGGCGTGCCCAACTTCAGCATCCTCGTCTCCCACGTCACCGTGCCGCCGGCCATGACCGCGCTGCTCTCCGCCCCCGACAACCGGGTGCAGGGGTTCCTCGCGGCCGGGCACGTCTGCGCCGTGATGGGCTGGGAGGAGTACGAGCCGATCGCCGCGCGGCACCACGTGCCGATCGTGGTCACCGGCTTCGAGCCGGTGGACATTCTCGAGGGGATCCTGATGGCGGTCCGGCAGCTGGAGGAGGGGCGGCACGAGGTGGAGAACCAGTACGTCCGCTCAGTCCGGCGCGAAGGCACGCCCCCTGCCCAGGCGCTGGTGCGCAAGGTCTTCCGCCTCACCGACCGGCAGTGGCGCGGGATCGGCACCATCCCCGGCAGCGGCCTCAGCCTGCGCGAGGAGTACGCCGACTTCGACGCCGAGGTGCGCTTCGGGCTGGGCGACATCACCGCGCAGGAACCGCGCGAGTGCCGCGCCGGGGACGTGCTCCGCGGCATGCTCAAGCCGAACGGCTGCGCGGCCTTCGGCACCCGCTGCACCCCGGAGCATCCCCTCGGCGCGCCGATGGTGTCGTCCGAGGGCGCGTGCGCCGCCTACTACAACTACGCCCGCTTCCGCGAACCCGCGGGCCCCACGGGAGTGGGCTCATGACCGGCGTCCGGTTCGACGGCCTCTCCTGCCCGGTGCCCCTCGACGACACCGAGCGGGTGCAGCTGGGGCACGGCTCGGGCGGCAAGCTCTCCGCCCGGCTCATCCGGGAGCGCTTCCTGCCGCACCTCGGCAACCCCTGGCTTGCCCAGCTGGGCGATGGCGCGGTGGTGACCATCGGCGGGGCGGAGGCGGTCCTCTCCACCGACACCTTCGTGGTCAGCCCGCTCGAGTTCCCCGGGGGGGACATCGGCGTGCTCGCGGTGCACGGCACCGTGAACGACGTGGCGATGATGGGGGCACGGCCCTGCTTCCTGACCGCCGGCTTCGTGCTGGAGGAGGGGCTGCCGCTCGAGACCTTGGAGCGGATCGTGCGCAGCATGGCGGCGGCCGCGAACGCGGCGGGGATCCCCTTCGTCACCGGCGACACCAAGGTGGTGGAGCGGGGCAAGGCCGATGGCCTCTACATCAACACCACCGGCCTGGGCCTGGTCGACCCGGCCTTCCGGCCCGGCCCCGATCGCGCCCGGCCGGGCGACGTGATCCTGCTGAGCGGGGTGCTGGGCCGGCACGGCATGGCCATCATGGCCGCGCGCGAGGGCCTGGCGTTCGAGAGCGCCATCACCAGCGACACCGCCAACCTGGCGCCGCTGGTGGAGCGCCTGAAGGCGTCGGCCGGCGACGCCATGCGCGCCCTGCGCGACCCCACCCGCGGCGGCCTCGCCAGCGCGCTCAACGAGATCGCCCAGGCCTCGAAGGCAGGCATGCAGCTGCGCGAGGACCGCATCCCGGTCCCGACCGACGTTGCCGCCGCCTGCGACATGCTCGGCCTCGACCCGATGTATGTCGCCAACGAAGGGGTGCTCACGGCAATCGTCGCGCCGGAACGCGCCGAGGCCGCCCTGGCCGCCCTGCGCAGCCACCCGACCGGCGCCGCCGCCTGCATCATCGGCACCGTGACCGCCAACCATCCCGGGTATGTGGTGCTGGAGACGCGCATCGGAGGGACCCGGGTGGTCGACATGCTCCCCGGGGACCAGCTGCCGCGGATCTGCTGACGGTACGGCGGTAGGGTGGTAGCACCTACCGCCCTTACCGCCTCACCGCCTAGAACAACCCCTCGATCGACAGGTACCGCTCCCCGGTGTCGTAGCAGAACACCAGCACCCGCGCCCCTGGCGCGAGCTCGGGCAGCTTCTTCGCGACCGCGGCGAGGGAGGCCCCGGAGGAGGGCCCGACGAAGATCCCCTCCTCGCGCGCGGCGCGCGCCGCGTAGCTGAACGCCTCTTCCTCGGTGACCTGGATGGTGCCGTCGAGGGTGGCGGTGTGCAGGTTGGCCGGGATGAATCCGGCGCCGATGCCCTGGATCTTGTGCGGGCTCGGCTGGCCGCCCGAGATGACCGGCGACTTGGCCGGCTCCACCGCGTAGGTCTGGAGCCGGGGCAGCTTCTCCTTGAGCGCCTCGCTCACCCCGGTGAGGTGCCCGCCGGTCCCCACCCCGGTGATCAGCACGTCGATCCCTTCCGGGAAGTCGGCCAGGATCTCCCGCGCCGTGGTGCGCTTGTGCACCTCGATGTTGGCCGGGTTCTCGAACTGCTGGGGCATCCACCCGCCGGGGGTGGCGGCCAGCAGCTCCCTGGCGCGCTCGATCGCCCCCTTCATGCCCTTCTCCCGCGGCGTGAGGTCGAGCTCCGCGCCGTACGCCGCCATGATGCGGCGGCGTTCCACCGACATCGACTCCGGCATCACCAGGATCAGCCGGTAGCCCTTCACCGCCGCGGTCATGGCCAGGCCGATGCCGGTATTGCCGGAGGTCGGCTCGATGATCACGCTGGCCTTGGTCAGCACCCCGCGCTTCTCGGCGTCCTCGATCATGGCAAGGCCGATGCGGTCCTTGATGCTGCCGCCGGGGTTGGCGCGTTCGAGTTTGAGCCAGACCTCGGACTGGGCCCCGAAGAGGCGGTTGATGCGGACGTGCGGGGTGTTGCCGATGGTCTCGAGGATGGTCCTGGCCTTCATGGCGCGAGTCTCCGGAGCGGGAAGCGGGTCGAACCGCTCAGCCGCGCCCGTGCGGGCCGGGGCGGAGCGGAGCGATCAGGAGGGGTGAGGATGCCGGGACGCCGGCCGACATCGGGCCGGCGGCGCGGGCCACGCTCGGATGAGGTAGGCGGATACCATGCTAGATATTGTACTCCAGCAGCGGCTCGTCCGCGACCCGGGGGCGCTCGACGGTCGCGCCATGTG
>Ga0268298_10002613_pt1 | contig 19566 bp, 18 predicted proteins | sample WWTPWeurt_MetaG_FD_194462 | JGI IMG/M metagenome (GOLD analysis project Ga0268298, IMG submission 194462) | Activated sludge microbial communities from WWTP in Nijmegen, Gelderland, Netherland - WWTP Weurt | ecosystem: Engineered > WWTP > Aerobic digester > Activated sludge | place...
AGACCATCCACCCGGGCTTCGGCCTTGTATTTCCAGATTCCCCGCATCTGCCGCTCGATCTCGACATGCAGATGCAACTGATCACCGGGCATCACTGGCTTTTTGAAGCGCGCCTCGTCGATGCCGACGAAGTAGAAGACCGAGTTGGGATCGGGTTTCTCGCCCATGGTCTTGAACGACAGAATACCCGCCGCCTGCGCCAGGGCCTCCATGATGAGAACGCCAGGCATCACGGGATGGTGGGGAAAGTGCCCCTGAAAGAAGGGCTCGTTGATGGTGACGTTCTTGTAGGCGTGGATCGATTTGCCGACTTCCATGGCGAGCACCCGGTCCACCAGGAGGAAAGGGTAACGGTGGGGCAGGTGCTCAAGTATGCTATGAATGTCCATTTTATCAACTCTCTACGTTAGTTTTTGAAAGTATTTTCTCTAACTCTGAAACCCGGGCCGCCAAGGCGGCCAAATGACGAATCTGGGCCGCGTTACGGAGCCAACGATCATGCTCCTCCAGGGGAAAGAGGGCAGTGTACTTTCCAGCGCGGGTTATGCTTTTCATGACCATCGTTCCGGGGGAAATGACGGTCCCCGCCACGATCTCGAGATGACCGAGGATCATTGCCGCCCCACCTATCATGCAACCCTTGCCGACCCGCGTACTCCCGGCGATGCCGACACAGCCCGCGATCACGGTATGGTCCCCGATGACGCAGTTGTGCCCGATCTGGATCTGATTGTCCAACTTGACGCCATCGCCAACGATCGTATCGTCCAGGGCTCCCCTATCGATCGAGGTATTGGCTCCGATTTCGACGTCATCACCGACCACCACGCGGCCGATCTGAGGAATCTTGACCCAGGTGCCCTGGTCCGGGGCAAATCCGAATCCATCGGCCCCGATCACCGCACCGGAATGGATGATCGCCCGTTTGCCTATCCTGCACCCGGGGTAAACGGTGGCCCGGCCATGCAGCAGGCTCCCCTCGCCGATACTGACACCGTCCCCGATGACGCAACCGCCGTGAATGACGACCCCATCCCCGAGGAGTACATCGCGGCCGATGACCGCTTGGGGACCGATGCTGACTCCCGCCGGCACATCCGATTCGACGGTCGCCGTCGGATGCACGCCCAACGGGGGCGCAGGGAAGGGATGGAGCAGGCTGGCAACCCGGGCGTAATACGCATAGGGATTGGCCGCGACAATCCGCGCGCCCGGGTAGTCCGCAGCGCTTTCAGCGCCAACGATGACCGCCCCGGCCCTTGTGGTCTGCAGTTGCTTGCGGTACTTGGGATTGGCCAGAAAGGCAATGTCGCCTTCTTCGGCCGACGCCAGAGTCGCCACGCCATAAACCCGCTTCTCGGCGTCCCCAAGCACATCGCCGCCCAAGCGGGCGGCGATGTCTGCGAGCCGAAAACCCCTTCCGTCCGGGGAGGACATCATTTGGCCTCGGAAAGCGCCTTGATGACTTTTTCGGTAATGTCCAGGCGAGGACTGACCCAGACGACATCCTGCAGAATCAGGTCGTACTTCTCCGTCTCGGCAATCTGCTTGATGGCCTTGTTCGCCTTTTCGATCACCGCAGCGTTCTCCTCGTTCTGGCGAAGGTTCAGATCCTCCCGGAATTCACGCTGCTTGCGCTGGAATTCGCGGGAAAGTTCGGCGAATTCCTTCTCTTTGGTGCGGCGGTCCGCCTCGGACATGGTCACGGAGTTCTTTTCCAGGTTTTCCTGCATGCCCTGTAGCTGTTTTGCCATACGCTGCAAATCCTGGTCACGCTTGGAAAATTCCCCTTCCAGCTTCTTGGCCGCTTTGACCGCCGCCGGAGCATCGCGGAAGATGCGCTGGGTATTGACATAGCCGATCTTCAACTGATCGGCCGAAACCGAACCTGCAGCGAGCGCTGCAATGCTCATGGCGGCGACGAAGAGAAATCTGGCTTTCATCAACTCGGTACTCCTGGATTAAAAAGTCGTTCCCATCTGGAACTGGAATCGTTCGGTCTTGTCGCCGTCTTTCTTGTTGATCGGGGCGGCGACGCTGAATTTGAGGGGCCCGAGAGGCGAGATCCAGGCTGCGGAAATCCCCGTGGCCGACCGCAATTCGCCAAAATCCAGTTGTTCTCCCTTGGCGTACACGTTGCCGAAGTCGACAAACAGCCCCATGCGCAAAGACTTTTCGAACCCCGGAACACCCCACAGCAATTCGGCGCCACCCAGCACCATCCGATTGCCCCCCAAGCGCTCGTCGGTAAGCACACCGTTTTTCGTATCCCGAGGCCCCAGGCTCGCCGAGGCATAACCGCGGACGGAGCCGATGCCCCCAGCGTAGAAGTTCTTGTAGAACGGCAGGCTCTGGCCTCCGAGACCATTGGCAAAGCCAACCTGGCCATTGAGGGCGAGTACGAAATCCTTGCTTACTGGAAGGAAATGCTGCAACTGATAGGTCGCCCGGTAATACTTCAGATCGCCCCCCGGTACGGCCACTTCCAGGGCTGCCTTCTGCAGCGTCCCCGAAGTCGGATAGATGAAGCTATCCTTGCCGTCGCTGACCCAGCTGACCGAAAGCGGAATCGAAATATTGGAATTGCCGAATTCATTGACGAAATCGATGTAGCGATTGGGGCTGTCGCTGAAGACGTCAACCGTTGTCTTGTCGAACCCCGCTCCGAAGGTCAGCGACTCCTTTTCGGCAATGGGGAACCCGAAACGGATACCGCCGCCGGTCGAACTCGTGCGATAGCGGCCCACGGTCAGCGAAGTCGGATTGACGTTGCGATGGTAGAAGTCCCAGCCCTGGCTGATCCCATCGACGGTGAAGTACGGGTCGGTGTAGGAGAGGGCGATGACCCGGTTGATCTTGCCGGTATTGATCTGGGCGGAGACGTTCTTGCCACTGCCAAAAATGTTGGCCTGGGAAATCGATCCTGACAGGACGATTTTTTCGGTCGACGAGAAGCCCGCACCGATCATCAGGGTCCCATTGGGCTTCTCGGTCACGTTGAGATTCACGTCGAGTTGATCCGCGGTTCCTGGAACCGGGGGCGTCTCGACGGCGACCTCCTGAAAAACGCCGAGTTTATCGACCCGTTGCTTGGACAGTGCGACCTTGCCGGAATCGTACCAACCGCCTTCCATCTGGCGCATCTCACGCCGAATGACTTCGTCCCTGGTTCGGGTATTGCCGGTGATGTTGATGCGCCGGACATAGACCCGCTTGCCCGGATCGACGAAGATGGTGAACGCGACCTGATGCTTTTCCTTGTCGACTTCCGGCGCGGCATTGACGTTGGCGAAAGCGTACCCTTCCTTGGCTAGGCGATCGGTCACCGCCTTGGTGGAATCGTTCAGTCTTTCCCGCGAAAACACATCGCCCGGACGAACGCTGACCAGAGGACGCAACTCGGGCTCGCCCAGGATGAGGTCCCCCGCCAGTTTGACTGAGGAAACCTGGTAGCGCTCGCCCTCGCTGATGTTGATGGTGATGTAGACGTCCTGCTTGTCGGGCGAAATCGAGACCTGGGTCGATTCGACCGCGAACTCCAGATACCCCCGGTTCATGTAGTGCGATTTGAGCTTTTCCAGGTCCGCGGATAGCTTTTGGCGGGAATACTGGTCGTTCTTGCTGTACCAGGTCATCCACCCCGGGGTGGTGAGTTCGAAAAGGCCTAGGAGATCCTTCTCCTTGAAGTCCTTGCTGCCAACAATGCTGATCTGGCGAATCTTGGCCGCCCGACCTTCCTCGATATTGAAATTGATGCCGACGCGATTCCGCTCGAGGGGGGTCACCGTCGTGGTGACATTCGCGGCGTAACGTCCGCGGGCCAGATACTGGCGTTTCAGTTCCTGTTCCGCTTTTTCAAGCTGTGACCGGTCGAAGATGCGACCGTCGGCGATACCGGTTTCCTTCAGCGCTTTGAGGATCTGATCCTTCTCGAATTCCTTCATGCCGTCGAAGGCAATCTGGGCTATCGCCGGACGCTCCTGGAGAACGACGACCATGACGTCCTTTTCGACTTCGATGCGAACGTCCTTGAAGAAGCCTGTGGCAAAGAGCGCCTTGATGGCCTGGGCGGCCTTGTCGTTGGTGAGGGTGTCACCGACCTTGACGGGCAGGTAGCTGAAGACGGTTCCCGCCTCGGTACGCTGAATGCCTTCGATACGGATATCTTTGATGGCAAAGGGATCGAACGCCAAGGCAGGCATGGCGACGGCACCGGCCAGCAGGATAGCCAGGAAGGATTTATTCATCTTCAGCCGGAAAGCAGGCGGTTTATGTCGTTAAAAAAAGCAAAAGCCATCAGGGCCAACAAGAGGGAAAGGCCAATCTGCTGGCCGATTTCCATGGCCCGCTCCGACAGGGGGCCGCGCCTGACAACTTCGATCATATGATACATCAAATGCCCCCCGTCCAGCACCGGAATGGGCAGCAGATTGAGTACTCCGAGGCTGATACTGACCAGAGCCATGAATTTCAGGTAATAGTCGAGACCAAGCTTGGCCGATTGCCCCGCATAGTCAGCGATGGTCACCGGTCCGGAAAGATTGCGCCAGGAAACTTCCCCAGTCAGCATCTTGCCCAGCATCACCAAGCTGAACACGGACTTGTCCCAGGTTTCTTCGATGGCCTTAGCACCGGCAGTAAGGAAATCGTAGCTCACCCGAGTACGAACCTCCCGCAGCGGTTCGTCGCTCTCGGCAGGAGCTACGCCTATGCGGCCGATTGTGTGGCGCCGTTCTTCCACCTCGGCAGGTACCACGGTGAGTTCTTCCTCGCCACCTGCGCGGGCCACCCGGAAACGCAGCCCCTTTCCGGGCGAGCTGCGAACGATGACCACCACATCGGGCCAGCGATCCACGACCTGGCCGTCGATGGCCAGCACTCGGTCGCCCTGTTTCAGGCCCGCCACTTCTCCTGGGCTGTCGGGGACGACCCTGCCGACCACTGCTGGAATCGGCGGCCGATAGAACGTCAGTCCCAGGCGTTCGAATGCATCCCCTTCCCAGCCACGGGCGCCCGCCAGAACAAGATCCAATCGGCGAACGGAGATGAGCCCCGCTTCGTCGATCACCTCGACGCGGACATCTTCCTGTTCGACAGCCTTTTTCAGGACCTGCCAGCGGAAATCGGTCCAGGTCCGTACCGCTTCGCCATCGACATTGCGCACCAGCTCCCCATTGGCGAACCCGGCCACGGCCGCGGGGCTTCCGGCGGACGGCGTACCGAGGATGGGAAGCAATTCGTCGCTTCCGGCCAGGAAGACGCCCCAGTAAAGCACGATGGCCAGAAGAAAATTGGCCAGGGGACCGGCAACGACGATGGCGCTGCGGCGCCCAACGCCCTGGCGGTTGAAGGCCCGATGAAGCTCGTGGGGGGCCACCTCGCCTTCCCGCTCGTCGAGCATCTTGACGTAGCCTCCCAAGGGAAAGGCCCCCAAGACCCATTCCGTCTCGTCAGCACCCGAGATGCGGGACCACAGGGGGCGGCCGAAACCGACCGAGAAACGGAGCACCTTGACGCCACACAGACGGGCCACGAGAAAGTGGCCGAACTCATGCACGACGATCAGGACGCCCAACACCACCACGAAGGCGGCGGCATAGACAGGAAAATCGCTCACCGCTTGCGTCAGTCGCCGATGAGGCCGTGGGCGACGCGTCGCGCCTCGCCATCGGAGCCCAGGACATCTTCGAGACTGCCCTCCGGTCCCGCCGGAAGCCGATCGAGAGTCGCGGCGATCACCCGGGCAATTCCGAGAAAGGGCAATTTGCGATCGAGGAAAGCGGCAACGGCGACCTCATTGGCGGCGTTGAGGATGGCCGGCGCGGTTCCTCCGGCGGAGAGAGCATCGTAGGCCAGCCGGAGGCAGGGAAACCGCTCGAAATCCGGCGCCTCGAAATCGAGCCGGGCGAGCTTGAAAAGGTCGAGGGGCTCCACCCCCGATTCGATCCGCTCCGGATAGGCCAGCGCGTGGGCAATAGGCGTTCGCATGTCGGGATTGCCGAGCTGGGCGATGATGGAGCCATCGACGTAATCGACCAGCGAATGGATGACGCTTTGGGGATGGACGACCACCTGGATGCGCTCAGGCTCGCAATCGAATAGCCAGCGGGCCTCGATGACTTCCAGGCCTTTGTTCATCATGGTGGCCGAATCGACCGAAATCTTGCGGCCCATGACCCAGTTCGGATGGGCGCAGGCGGATTCCGGGGTCACCTCGGCCAGCGCCTCCACCGGCGTCGTCCGAAACGGCCCACCCGAAGCGGTGAGCAGGATGCGCCGAACCCCACAGCGCCGGAGCCCGGTGGAAAAATCAGCCGGCAGGGACTGGAAGATGGCATTGTGTTCGCTATCCACCGGAAGCAGACGCCCGCCCGATTCCCGCATCGCCGCCATGAACAGCTCACCGGCCATCACCAGGGCCTCCTTGTTGGCGAGCAGTATCTTTTTGCCCCGGCGGGCTGCGGCCAAAGTCGGCGCAAGGCCCGCGGCACCGACAATGGCGGCCATCACGGTATCGACTTCGGGATGGGTCGCCAGATCGATGAGCGAATCGACTCCATGGAGCACTTCGGTGCTCACCCCGGCGGTCTTCAACCGCCCGGCCAAGTCATCGGCCAGTCGAGCATCGCGCAGGACGGCGTAAGGCGGCCGGAATTCCACGCACTGCTCGAACAGGCGGTCGACTTGGCTATGGGCACAGAGGCCGAAAATCCGGTAACGGCCTGGGTGCCGACGGACCACGTCAAGCGTGTTGACACCGATTGATCCCGTGCACCCCAGGAGGGTGAGACTCTGGCGCTTCATCCGCCTGCCCTTCCGGACAGAAGCCACAGGCACGCCACGGTCGGCAGGGTCGAGGTCAGGCTGTCGATGCGGTCAAGCACCCCTCCATGACCGGGGAGTATGGTGCTGCTGTCCTTCAGCCCCGCTTGGCGCTTGAGCAGTGATTCGAAAAGATCGCCCAGGATGCTCACGGCAGTCACCAGGACAAGGCCCGGTAGCCATACGAGGAGCGACCCTTCGCCGCCGAAGAGACCATGCCGAAGGGCGAGTCCATAGAGCATCACTGCGATACCGGCGCCGATGGCTCCTTCCCAGGTCTTTCCAGGACTGACCGTTGGCGCAAGTTTGTGCCGACCCCAGGTCTTGCCTGCAAAATAGGCGGCGATGTCCGCGAGCCAGACGACCGCCAGGATCGCCAGCAATACCCCGGGGCCAAGGACGCGCAACTGCACGATGGCCAACCAGGCGGGAAGCAAGACCAGCAAACCGACGATCGCGCCGCCCACTCGTCCCGGCCACTTGAATCGCAGCCACAGCGGGACGACAAGGAGCCAGAAAGCCAAAGCCGGGAGGTAGAGGGCGATCGCTTCATCGGTTTGCGTCACTTCGACCAGTTGCGGCCGGCCCACGGTCAATCCCACTGCCAGCAATCCCAGGGCAATGCCATAGGCCACCCGCTTGCCGCTCGCCCATTGGACCAGCCCTCCCCATTCCCAGGCGGCGATCGCCGTCGCAGCCGCCATCAACAGAGCCCACTGCACCTGGGTCAGGAGAAACAGGCTCGGCAGCAACACCGCCAGGAGGCCTATCGCCGTGGCGATGCGGGTCTTAAGCATGGGAAGGCGTCGCGACTGCCGACGGCAACTGCTCGCTGGTGCGTCCGAAACGGCGTTCCCGCTGGTGATACGACTCAATGGCCGCGTCCAGGGCTTTCCCATCGAATTCTGGCCAGAGCAGGTCGGTGAAGTGGAGCTCGGTATAGGCCAGTTGCCAGAGCAGGAAATTGCTGATTCTCTGCTCTCCCCCGGTCCTGATGAAGAGATCGGGCTCAGGGGCGAAACTCATCGCCAGGTAGGGTTCCAGGTCGCTCTCCGCCCATTGCGCGAGATCAGGTCGCTCGGTCCGCAGGCGATTGGCGGCCTGGATGATGTCCCAGCGACCCCCGTAATTCGCCGCGACCGTCAGTTGAAGACGTTGATTGGCCATGGTCTTCGCTTCCGCTTCGCCGATCAGCTCCCGCAGTTTGGGATCGAACCGGCTGATATCGCCGACGATCCGCAAGCGCACCCCGTTGCGGTGGAGCTTCGCGACTTCCTGTTCGAGGGCCTTGACGAAGAGTTGCATGAGCAAGCTCACCTCCTCCGCCGGGCGACGCCAATTCTCGGAACTGAAGGCAAACAGCGTGAGGAACTCGACTCCGCGTTCGAGGCAGGCTTTGACCATCTCGCGGACCGTCTCGACCCCCCGTTTGTGGCCCGCAAAGCGCGGCAGGAAGCGCTTCTTTGCCCAACGGCCATTGCCGTCCATAATGACGGCGATATGCCGCGGGACTGGCGGCGTCTCGGGAACTTCCCGGGTTGAGCTCGTGAAAATGGGCATGCGATGCGGGCCGCGTCAGACCTGCATCAACTCGGCCTCTTTCTGGGCCAGAATCTTGTCCACCTCGGCGACGTACCTGTCGGTGAGTTTCTGGACGTCGTCCTGGGCGCGGCGCTCGTCATCCTCAGGAATCTCATGTTTCTTGAGGGCATCCTTGAGATGGGTGTTGGCGTCGCGGCGCAGGTTGCGGATCGCCACCTTGGCCGTCTCGCCTTCTTGACGGACCACTTTGGTCAGGTCGCGACGGCGTTCCTCGGTGAGCGCCGGCATGGGAACGCGGATCAACTCGCCTTGGGTAGCGGGGTTGAGACCCAGGTCCGAATCGCGGATCGCTTTCTCGACCTTCTGGACCATGTTCTTTTCCCAGGGCTGGACCCCCAGGGTGCGCGCATCGATGAGGGTAATGTTGGCCACCTGATTGACCGGCACCAGGGACCCGTAATAATCCACCTGGACGTGATCCAGAAGGCCGACGTGAGCACGGCCGGTACGGACCTTGGCCAGATCGGCTTTGAGCGCTTCCAGGGAGCGCTGCATCTTGTGCTCCGCGGTTTTTTTCAATTCGGCAATCATCACGTTCTCCGTCAGCAATAAACCAACGTACCCTCGTCTTCGCCGCAGACGACGCGCTTCAACGCACCGGCCTTGAAGATGGAAAACACGTTGATCGGCAGTTTCTGGTCGCGGCACAGGGCGAACGCCGTGGCATCCATGACCGCGAGGTTGCGCGAAATCGCTTCGTTGAAGCTGATCCGGTCGTAGCGGGTGGCGGAAGGATCCTTCTTGGGGTCGGCGGTGTAGATGCCGTCGACCTTGGTCGCCTTGAGAACGATTTCCGCACCGATCTCCGATCCCCGCAGCGCGGCGGCGGTATCGGTGGTAAAGAAGGGATTGCCTGTCCCGGCACCGAAGACGACGATCTTGCCTTCTTCGAGATAGCGGATGGCCTTGCCCCGGATATAGGGTTCGACCACCTGCTCGATATTGAGCGCCGACTGGACTCGGGAATTGAGTCCCGCCTGGCGGAAGGCATCGGACAAGGCCATGGCGTTCATCACCGTGGCCAGCATGCCCATGTAGTCGGCGGTGGCACGGTCCATCCCGGTGGCCGTGCCGGCCATGCCGCGAAAGATGTTGCCTCCGCCGATGACCACGCCGATTTCCACCCCCAGATCGGCGACCGCCTTGATCTCGCCGACGATGTCCGCGATGGTCTGCGGATTGATGCCGTAGGCGTCGTCGCCCATGAGGGCTTCGCCCGAGAGCTTCAGGAGGATGCGCTTATAGCGGGGAGAAGCCATCGTCGTGGTCCCCCTGCTTACTTCTGGGAGGCTGCGGCAGCCTGGGCGGCCACTTCGGCGGCGAAGTCGGACACTTTCTTCTCGATGCCCTCGCCCACCACGTAGAGGGTGAAGCCGGCCACCGAAGCGCCCTTCTGCTTGAGCAGTTGCTCGACGGTCTGCTTGCCGTCCTCGGCCTTCACGAAGACCTGGGCCAGCAGGGTGACTTCCTTGAGGTACTTCTGGACCGTGCCTTCGGCAATCTTTTCCAACATGGCTTCCGGCTTGTTGTCGGCCCTAGCCTTTTCGATCGCAATGCGCCGCTCGGTCTCGATCAATTCGGCGGAAACACCGCTTGCGTCAAGCGCCTTGGGCTTGGATGCCGCGATGTGCATGGCGAGATCCTTGGCCAGTTGCTCGTCGCCGCCGACCACGTCGATGACGACGCCGATCTTGGAACCGCCATGGACGTAGGAAGTCAGCTTGCCTTTGGCCTCCAGCCGCACGAAGCGGCGGATCGACATGTTTTCGCCGATCTTGCCGACCAGGGCGGAGCGGGTGGACTCGACGGTACCTTCGCCCATGGGCAGGGCGGACAGCGCCGCCACGTCGGCGGGGGCGCGGGTCGCCACCAGCTCCGCGCAACCCTTGGCGAGGGCGATGAATTCGTCGTTCTTGGCGACGAAGTCGGTTTCGCTATTGACTTCGATCATGGCGCCCAGCTTGCCGTCGCCGGACAGGTAGAGCCCGACCACGCCTTCGGCGGCGATGCGGGCGGCGGCCTTGGTCGCCTTGTTGCCGAGCTTGACGCGGAGGATTTCCTCCGCCTTGCCCATGTCCCCGTCAGCTTCGGTGAGGGCCTTCTTGCATTCCATCATGGGCGCGTCGGTCTTGCCGCGCAGTTCAGCCACCATGCTTGCGGTAATTGCCGCCATATCTTCTCCTAGATGCTTGACACGCGAGGAAGGCGGGGTGAAGTCCGGCCGGAATACCGGCTTTTCCTCATCCCCCCTCACCCCGGATTACTCTGCGGATTCTTCCTCGACTTCGACGAACTCGTCGTCGCCGCCGGCCGCGACGATTTCCTGGACCACTTGGCTGCGACCCTCGAGGATGGCGTCGGCGACGCCGCGGGCATAGAGCCGGATGGCGCGGGAGGAGTCGTCATTACCCGGGATGACGTAACCGACGCCGTCCGGGGAGTGATTGGTATCGACCACGCCGATGACCGGAATGCCCAGCTTGCCGGCCTCGGTGACGGCAATCTTGTGGTAGCCGACGTCGACGATGAAAATGGCATCGGGCAGACCGCCCATGTCCTTGATGCCGCCAATGGATTTCTGAAGCTTTTCCAGTTCGCGGCGGAAAGTCAGGGCTTCCTTCTTGGGCATCTTTTCCAGATCGCCGGCTTCGACGGCCAGCTCCATGTCGCGCAGGCGCTTGATCGAGGTCTTGACCGTCTTGAAATTGGTCAGCATGCCGCCCAGCCAGCGCTGATCGACATAGGGCGCACCGGCGCGCTGGGCTTCCTCGGCCATGATTTCCCGAGCTTGCCGCTTGGTGCCGACGAAAAGGATGTTGCCCCGATTGGAAGACAGCTTCTTGACGAAGGCCATGGCTTCGTTGTACTTGGTCAGGGTCTGCTCAAGATTGACGATGTGAATCTTGTTGCGAGCGCCGAAGATGTAGGGAGCCATCTTGGGGCTCCAGAAGCGGGTCTGGTGGCCGAAATGGACGCCGGCCTCCAGCATTTGACGCATGGTCACGGACATTTGAAACTCCTTTAAGGGTTGGACCGCCACCCGCCGCCAACGCCCGCCATTCTTGGATTTCTGGCAGACACCCTTAATCGGCGGGTGTGTGGGATGTACGGCGGGCACTATGCCCGTCGCCGCCTTTCCGGACTCACGCCCGAAAAAACTTTTGGATTGTACTATGGAGTTGGCCGGGACAGAAGCCCAGAGGCCGATCAGTACCCATTCTGCTTGAGGGCGAGAAGCTGCAGGACCCGTTCCAGATAGGGCTGCCAATCCGGCATCGCGAGACCCAAAGCGGACTCCAGCCGTGAGCAATCGAGGCGGGAATTGAGGGGCCGGCGGGCGGCCTGCGCCAGTTCGCCGGTCAGAATGGGTCGGACGGCATCGGCATCCATGCGCAAGGCGAATCCACGCCGGGCGGCAAGGCCGACGATGGTGCGGGCAAATTCGTACCAGGACAGCGGATGAGCCGCGGCCAAGTGATAGAGGCGGGCCTCGCCGACCGCCAGCAGACCCCCGCGCCGGACGGCAGCCAAGGCAAGCCCGGTCACCGTGGAAACAAGAGCGGCTGGGGTCGGGCTGCCGACCTGATCGGCCACCACCTCGAGGAAGTCTCTTTCCCGGGCCAGTCTGAGGATTCTCTTGACGAAATTGTCACCCCGGGCGCCAAAGACTCCACTGGTACGGAAGATGAGCGCCCGGGCGCCCGAACCGGAAATCGCGAGTTCTCCCTCGTGCTTGGTGCGGCCGTACACGTTGAGCGGCCTTGCCGGATCGTCCTCCCGATACGGCCCCGGCTTGCCCCCGTCGAAAATATAATCGGTGGAATAGTGGATCAGGAGCGCTCCCGAACGCGCGCATTCCGCGGCGAGGAGTGCCGGCGCTTCCGCATTGATGCGGCGCGCGCTATCCGCTTCGCTCTCGGCCCGGTCCACTGCGGTGTAGCCAGCGGCATTCACGATGACGCCGGGAGCAATGCTGCGGACCCGACTACGCAGTCCATCGAGGTCCGCGAGGTCGCAATCGCCGCGCGCCAAGGCGCAGAGGGCGCCATGCGGAGCGAGGGAGCGTTGGAGTTGCCAGCCGATCTGGCCGTCGCAGCCCAGAAGAAGGATCGTCACGGCAGTTTTTTGGGGATGAATCCGGGTATGGGCGCCAGTATGCCTTCGGCGGCCGGCTTTGCGAAATGGAGCGCATAATTTATCCTTCGCCCCTTTCCCAACGCCCCACACGAAGCCAATCCCATGGGCATTTCCATCAAGACGCCTGAAGCCGTCGAAAAGATGCGCGTCGCCGGTCGGCTGGCCGCCGAAGTCCTCGACTACATCGAGCCTTTCGTCGTCGCCGGCGTGTCCACCGAAGAACTGGACCGCCTGTGCCACCACTACATGGTGGATGTCCAGGGTTGCATTCCGGCGCCCCTCAACTATGCCCCCGCGGGCTACAAGCCCTACCCCAAATCGATCTGCGCCTCGGTGAATCATCAGGTCTGCCATGGCGTTCCCGGGGAGAAGACGCTCAAGAACGGAGACATCGTCAATCTGGACATTACGACCATCAAGGACGCTTATCACGGCGACACCAGCCGGATGTTCGTGGTCGGCGAAGGATCGATCCAGGCCCGCCGCCTGTGCGAAGTCACCTTCGAGTGCCTCTGGCTGGGAATTTCGGCCGTCCGTCCCGGCGCTTTTCTAGGCGACATCGGCGCCGTGATCCAGAAGCATGCCGAGAAGAACGGCTACTCCGTCGTGCGCGAATTCTGCGGCCACGGCATCGGCGAGCGCTTTCATGAAGAACCCCAGGTCCTGCACTACGGCAGGGCCGGTACCGGGATCGAACTGAAAGCCGGGATGATCTTCACCATCGAACCCATGATCAACGCCGGCAAGGCGGCCATCCGCGAACTGGCCGATGGCTGGACCATCGTCACCAAGGATCACAGCCTGTCGGCCCAGTGGGAACACACCATCCTGGTTACCGAAACCGGCTACGAAGTCCTGACCGTCTCCACAGGAACCCGCCCCAAGCCGGACTGGATCAAATGACCCCGCCCGACGTGACGGCCCTCCGGGCTCAGGTCAAGGAAGACCAGGTCGCTTTGCGCTCTGAGTATGCCGAGCATGGCGATGCGTGCCGCCTCCTTGTTTCCCGCTGTGCCAAGGTCGACGACGTGCTCACCCGGTTGTGGCGGGAGGTGCGCTTCCCCGCCAGCGCCGCCCTTGCCGCCGTGGGCGGTTATGGCCGCGGCGAACTCTACCCGTCTTCCGACGTCGATCTCCTCATACTCCTACCGGCCGAGCCCGATGCAGCACTCCAGGCGCGTCTGGAGACTCTGATCGGCTGTTTCTGGGACATCGGCCTCGAGATCGGCCACAGCGTACGGACCATCGAAGAATGCCTCGCCGAGGCCGAAAAGGATATTACGGTCCAGACCGCACTCCTCGAATCCAGGCTTCTCGCCGGCAATTCGAAACTGTTTACGAAATTCGAGCGCGCCCTGCGGGAGCAGCTCGACCCCTTGCATTTTTTCCATGCCAAACGCCTGGAGCAGCAGGAACGCTATCTCCGCTACGCCGAAACCCCCTACAGCCTTGAGCCCAACTGCAAGGAATCGCCCGGGGGTCTGCGGGATCTCCAGGTGATCTTCTGGATTGCCCAGGCGAGCGGGTACGGGGCGTCCTGGGGAGATCTCGAGCACTGTGGGTTCCTGACCCGCGAGGAGATGCAGCACGCCGAGAGCTGCATGGATTACCTGCGCCACCTGCGCATCCGCCTGCACCTGCACCTTGGGCGACGCGAAGACCGTCTGCTTTTCGATTACCAGAACACCCTCGCAGCCCAGTTCGGCTTCGAGGCCACCGGGGCCAAGCGCGCTTCGGAACAGCTCATGCAGGGCTACTATCGGAACGCGAAAGCCGTCACGGGGCTCAACACGATCCTCCTGCAAAACATCGGCGCGGCCCTCTATCCCCGTCGGGAAACTCCGCCGCAGATCCTGGATGACCACTTCCAGTCGATCGGAGACCTGCTCGATCTGAGGGACGAAACCCTCTTCGAAACGAAGCCCTCGGCCATCTTTGACGCCTTCCTGCTGATGCAGGAGTTTTCCGATCTCAAGGGAATGACCGCGCGTACCCTACGCGCCCTCTGGCGGGCCCGGGAGCGGATCACGCCGCAATTCCGCGCCGATCCATTCAACCGAGCCCTCTTCCTGCGGCTGTTCCAGAGTCCCCGCGGGCTGGTCCATGAATTCCGCCGCCTCAATCAGCTTGACCTGCTGGGCGCCTACCTGCCGGCCTGGGAACGCATCGTCGGCCAGATGCAGCACGACCTTTTCCACGTCTATACCGTGGATCAGCACATCCTGCAGGTCATGCGCAACCTGCGGCGCTTCACCATGGCCGAATTCGCCCACGAATACCCGCTCTGCTCGCGGGTCATCAGCGATTTCGATCGTTCCTGGCTGCTCTACGTCGCCGCGATGTTCCACGATATCGCCAAGGGGCGCGGCGGCGACCACTCCGAGCTCGGCATGGCCGATGCCCGCGAATTCTGTGAGAACCATGAGCTTGATCCGGAAGATACCGAACTGGTCGTCTGGCTGGTCAAAAACCACCTGATCATGTCCCAGGTGGCCCAGAAGGAAGACCTCACCGACCCCGACGTCATCGGCGCCTTCGCCGCAACCGTCGGAGACGCCCGCCACCTTTCCGCCCTCTACCTTCTCACCCACGCCGACATCCGCGGGACCAGCCCCAAGGTCTGGAACAACTGGAAAGGCAAGCTGCTGGCCGATCTGTACTATCAAACCCTGCACCGTCTGGGGCAAGCCGATACCCCTGCCCCCCACGGCATCATTGCCGACCGGCAGGCGGAGGCCATGCGGCTGCTCCGTTATTTTGCCCTCTCCGGCACGGTGCACGAACGTCTCTGGAGCCAACTCGACACCGTCTACTTCCTGCGCCACTCGGCGGAGGAAATCGCTTGGCACACCCGCTCGCTCCATTACCGCATCTACAACGACCAGCCGGTGGTCCGCGCGAAACCCAATTCCGAGGGCGACGGCCTGCAGGTCATGGTCTACACGCGAGACCAGCCCGATCTCTTCATCCGCATGGTGGGATTTTTCGCCCGTAACGGCTACAACATCGTCGACGCCAAGATCCACACTACCCGCCATGGCTACGCCCTCGACAGCTTCGTCGTCCTCGACGTCGTCGAACGGGACAACGACCGCGAGATGGTGACGTACATCGAGCACGAACTGGCCGATCGGCTGATTCATCAATCCCCTCCGGACACCCCAGCTTCCGGACGGCTCTCCCGCCAGGTCAGGCATTTCCCGATCGAACCCGAGGTCTCGATCCGGCCCGACGAGAAAGGCGCGCACTACGTCCTCAGTCTGGTCGCCGCCGACCGCCCCGGACTTCTCTATACGGTCGCGACGACCTTGGCCGAGTTTGGAGCCAATCTGCACACCGCCAAGATCGCCACCCTCGGAGAGCGGGTCGAGGACGTCTTCCTGTTGAGCGGCGGCGATTTGCGCAGCAGCGCAAGCCGCATCCAGTTGGAAACCGAACTGATGGAACGACTGAAGGTCTGAATTGGGGGATTCGGGTGTCATCTGACTTCCCCGGCCGCCCGTTGACCGGGCATCGCCCGGACTCTCGCCCTGGCCCCGCACCGTCTTCCCGGGAGCTGCCATGACCTTTGCCCCCCTCTTCATCCTCGCCGCCGCCGCCCTTGCCGTCCCGACTGCCCATGCGGATGCCTACAAGTGCCGCACGGCCGACGGAAGCACCGTCATTTCCAGCGATCCGTGCCCGAGCGGGAGTCGCACCGAAAGCGTCGCTCCGGCCGAAAAGATCACCCCGGAACAGAAAGCCGAGGCGGAGAGACAACTCGCCCGCGACCGCGAAGCGCTCGCCGAGAGGGAAAGAGCGCGGGCTTTGGAAGAGCGGCGCGATCAGGACAGCCAGCGCAGAATCGCCGAGGAAGAATCGGCCAGGCGCACGGCCTGCCTCGACAATGCCCAGCGCGAGCCGGATCCGGTTCAGCGTGCCAATCTCATCGCCGCGTGCCAGGGTGTCGCGCCGTCGCCCCCCGCCGTCATCCAGCAGCCGGTCTATGTGCCGGTAGTTCCCATCCGTCCCCAGAAGCCGCGGGATGAGCCCTGTCCTGGGGGCAACTGCAGCCCGCCGCCGGTTGTTCCCCCGCCGCCCCAAAATCCGACCGGGGCGCCCTACGCTCCCAGCCAGGAAAAACCACGCAAGAATTGCCAGCTCGTGGGCGGCATCATGCGCTGCGAGTGATCCGGTCTTCGCACGGAACGGCAGAGCAGCCGGTCACACCGACATGCCTAGGGGCCGTACCGCTCCCTGGCTGCCCACCAGTCTTTCGATGATGGAACGCACCCGTCCCATGGCATCCTGAAGGACATGCTCGAGGCTTTCGAAATGGATGCCGTGCGCGCTGCTCCCGCGACCCGCCGCATGGTTGGCCACCACGTTGATCGCCGCGTAGGGCAATCCGATTTCCCGGGCCAGGATCGCTTCCGGCATCCCGGTCATCCCCACCACGTGAGCTCCGTCACGCTCCAGCCGATCGATCTCGGCGGCGGTTTCGAGACGGGGCCCCTGGGTGGCTGCGTAAACCGCTCCATCCTTGATCTCCACACCCACCATCGCGGCCGCATGCGCGATCCGGTCCCGCAGGTCGGCGTCGTAGGGGTCGGTAAAATCCACGTGGGTCACCGGCGTCCCCCCGCCGTCGAAGAAGGTTGCCTTGCGACCCCAGGTGTAGTCGATGATCTGATGGGGCACCACGATGTCCCCCGGCGACAGGTCGCCGCGTATCCCGCCGACCGAAGCCACCGAGATGATCCCGCTGGCGCCGTTCTCGCGCAGGGCCCAGATGTTGGCCCGGTAATTGACCATGTGGGGAGGAATGGTGTGGCCATAACCGTGCCGAGGGAGAAAGAGGGCAGGCATGCCGCCGATCTGGCCGACCACAATCGCGCCCGAGGGCTCGCCGTAAGGGGTACGCACCACTTCCCGATGGGACACGTCCAGGTTGGAGAGCGTGGTCAGGCCACTGCCGCCGATGATCGCCAGCATCTTGCTTCCTTTCTCAATCCTTGCGCAGCGCGAGCAGCGAAGCCAGCGTCGGTACCACGCTTTTCAACGACGGGTGGGAGCGACGAATCTGGGCCAGATCGACCACGTTTCCCTCGAGTTTGCGATAGAGCGCATTGTCCTTCACCGCACCGAAGGGCAATTCCGACAATGTCTTGCCCAGGTGGTAGCGAACCAGGGTATCGCGGCCGATATCCTTGGCTTGCCAGGGGATGGCGGTACGATCGACGAGATGCAAGGCACGCACGCTGGCCAGTGAGCCCGCCAGTTCCGCAACGGCCCGATGTATCCTCTCCCGGTAAGCGGCCACGGCCTGACCCGCATCGCTGGGGAGCGCGCCGGTAGTCTCCGCCGGAGCCCCCATCAGCCAACAGACCACCGTCTCCGGACGAAACGCTTGCATGGCGGCCAAGGTGTCGGCGTCCGGCGCTGCGACGTCGGCGACCCGAAATTCGACCGAGGCCTGGCCGCCAAGTTTCTTGCGGGCGCTCTCGACGCATTCCGCCAGGGAATCGATGGCCAAAACGGTCAACCCTCTTGCGGCGAGAGCCAGAGTGCCGAACCCCACACCGCAGCCAATCTCCAGGATCCGCGTCCCGGGCACCAGGGAAGCCATCCAGTCGTAGTCTCCTCGCCGGAAATAGCCCTCGCCTTCACTTTCCCAGTAGGCGAGAAAATCGCCGACGGTCGCCCCGCTCATGGCTTCATTCCTCCCGGGCCGCGTAAATCGCCGGAAGATGCCGCCAGGCACCGCGAACGTCCATGCCGAAGCCGAATACAAAGCGATTGGGGACCGGCAGCCCGACAAAATCGGCATGAACGGGCTTGTCGAGACCGTTCTGCTTATCCACAAAGACGGCGGCCATGACTTCGGCCGCCCCAAGCCGGCGCAGGCTGTCCTTGACGGCCGCCAGCGTGATCCCCTCATCCAGGATGTCGTCGACCACCAGCACCGTACGCCCCTTGACCGAAGTCCAGGGAGCCGACCGCCAGGAGAGCTTGCCGCCCTGGGTATCCGGACCGTAACGCGTGACATGCATGTAGTCGAAATCAAGCGGGAAATCGAGTTGGGGAAGCAGTTGCCCGGCAAACATCATGCCGCCGGTCATGACGCAGAGAATCAGCGGATATCGGTCGGCCAGGGCGGCGTGAATTTCCCCGGCCACCCGCGTCACGGCTTCCTGGACCTGGGCCGGACCATAGACCAATTCGGCACTGGCGAGGATTTTCTTGGCTTCTTCGAGTTCCATCAGTCGAAATCCTTTTGATTCAGGTATTGGGTAAAGGCCTCGCCCACGTCCGGGTGGCGCCGGCCGAAGACCACCGTTGCCCGGAGATAGCCCAATTTGGATCCGCAATCGTAGCGAGTTCCTTCATAGCGATAAGCGAGGACCTGTTCCTCCGCCAGGAGCTGCGCTATGCCATCGGTCAACTGGATCTCCCCCCCCGACCCCTTGCCGATGCGTTCCAGGTGATGAAATATCCGCGGCGTCAGGATATAGCGGCCGACCACACCCAGGGTTGAGGGCGCCGCTTCCGGAGCGGGTTTCTCGACAATGGCCTCGATTCTTTCCAGGCGTTCCGCCACCGGCATGCTTTTCACGATCCCGTAGCTTCGGGTTTCCTGCGGAGGAACGTCCTGAACGCCGATCACCGAGCAGCGATAATAGTCGTAGGTATCCGCCATTTGCTTCATCACCGCGGGCGTTCCGTCGAGAAGATCGTCGGCCAGGATCACCCCGAAGGGCTCGTCGCCGATGACCGGCCGGGCGCAAAGAACGGCATGGCCGAGTCCCAGGGGTTCCGCCTGGCGTATATAGATGCAATTGATCTCGCGCGGGATCATGCTCCGGACAAATTCGAGCAGTTCGGGTCTGCCGCGGGTTTCGAGTTCATTTTCGAGTTCGTAGGCCTTGTCGAAGTGGTCCTCGATGGCGCGCTTGGAACGTCCCGTCACAAAGACCATGTCGGTGATGCCGGCCGCCACCGCCTCCTCGACGGCATACTGGATCA
>Ga0268298_10002615_pt1 | contig 19544 bp, 17 predicted proteins | sample WWTPWeurt_MetaG_FD_194462 | JGI IMG/M metagenome (GOLD analysis project Ga0268298, IMG submission 194462) | Activated sludge microbial communities from WWTP in Nijmegen, Gelderland, Netherland - WWTP Weurt | ecosystem: Engineered > WWTP > Aerobic digester > Activated sludge | place...
TGCTGGCGGCAATTTTCAGCCACTGTATGTTTGAGGCGCCGCTGCCTACCGAGACCGATGCTTCAGCAACCGTTGCTTTGGGTGGCAGATAAAACTCAAGACCCGATGCGCCACCGCGAAATGTACGGCGATCGCTGTTGATGAAATAGACGATCATGAGCCCCGCAAGCAGTTCTTTGTCTACGCGGCGCACTTCGACGAGGGTGCGAGCGCGCAGTTTCGCTGTCGAATCGGTGCTTTCGAAAATTTCAAGGTTCACTGCGGCCGGGCTTGCCATATTGGGCGCAATGACCTTGCTGTAAGTGACACCCTGATAGCTCGTCTGCACCATATATGGCCCTGCGGTCATTTCGGGCAGACCGGTGAATCTGCTCACACCGTTCGCAGTGTTCGCGGCCGAAAGGGGCTGCATACCCTGCTCAAGCTTTAAGAGTTGAATGCTGAGCGGGGTTTTGTAGACACCACCCGATGTTCCGTTCTGTACGGTGACCAGAATGTCGAACGCCTCGATACGATTCGGCGCCAGGCAGAAAACGAGCAACAACACCAGCAGCAACTGGTGCAGGCGCGCCCCGCAAACGTGACAGAAGCGTGCGGCCGGCGAAACAACCGGTGTATCGCAGCTCTTGCACTTATCGGCCACGCGCACGCCAGGCGGTGTCTCTTGAATTTCGGCAAGGTTGGGTATTTCGGCTTCGATCGACTGCCATTCGGAGAGCAATTCACTCTGTAACCGTGTTGCGGTCGGCTGGTCCATTTTGCCAACGCTGGTTTCATATTCAATATCTTTAAGCGACAGGCGAATGGTTTGCTGGCGCTCTAGCAAGAGCCGGCGCTTCTCGCCGACGGGCAGAGTCGCGGTTACGGCGACGCGCAGTTCTGAAAAGTAGAGATAAATTGCGGCCGCTGCCACGATGAGTGCGAACACGAGGTATGTCATGATTTACTGTCGTCGATTTCGACTGCCTTATTGTAGATTTTCAGCGATTCGGCTGGTGGCATTTTCTGCGTATAGCGCATCGCCGAACCTGTTGAAGACAAGAAAAGCAGTTCGTCTTTGACGCCCACGGCGAGTTGTTCAGCCCAGAAGGGCAGCTCGGTCTCTTTATTGCCGTCGCGGTAAGCCAGCACACCATCTTCAATATAATAGTATTGCCGGTCATTCACAAAAGCTGCGTCGCCCCAGACTTTCGCCTTCATGCGCCGGCCAATCTGGGAATCTTTTGGGTTGAGAGTCACAAATTGCTGCGCGCCGGCGCCGCCGATAAACACGCCGGGAATTCGGCTCTCGGCGACGAGATACAGCCTGCTTGCGGCGATTTCTTTTGAAACCAGTTTTGTTTTTTCAGAAAGCTGGTAGAGACGGTAGCTGCCCGCAGCCCCGTAAATCATCCAGACTTTGTTGTCGGGTGCTGCGTAAAAATGGGCATAAGCGGGAAACTTTCGCGCCGATTTTTCTGGTCGCTGGCCGCGGTTAAACAGCGAGTCTTTGCCGGTTTTCGAATCAAAGGTATGAATCTGGTCTTGTTTCATGTACCAGACTGTACCGTCATTCTTGACGGCAGGCTTGGTGACGCAGTGCGAAGCGCCAGCTTCGATCATCTTATCGGCGGATATTTGCCATAACCAAAGCTTGCAGTCTTTGATCGATTCTGTTGGCTGTTGCAAGAACACCGCCTGCAGGCCATCGGGTGAGAAGTTCACGTCGCGAATTTTGCCGCGCATCGTGTTCTTCTGCTGCGAACCTTTTTGCCGGTCAATTGCATAGATTCGCGTGCTTTCATAAGCTTTTTTCGGTATCTTTTTCTCGACGAGCAGAATACGCTGGCCATCGTGCGACGCTCTCAGGTGCGAAAACGAAAGATCGCGCGTCGTTACAAAAAAATCTTTGGGCAACGAGAGTTCGTAGGCATTCTTCATGTAGAGCAGCGCCGAATCATAGTCTTCCCTGGCAAGCGCCGCCTGTGACTTCTCGATGAACTTTTCGGGGGTCGGCCCGCAGTGTACCACGGCGAACATTATCAATGCGTAGAGTGCTGCGCCGCGTACGCGCAGGTGTCGCTTGAAAAAACGATAAATCATGGCAGCGAAAGCGCCACGACACCCGTGCGCGCCATATGCAATATTTTGAATGCCTTAATCGCTTCGAGAAAGTGCGTCACGCGCCGGGGTTCGGCAACCATCTGCAGAACGATTACCGATTCAGACATCTCGATTACCGTCGTTTCAAAAAGCCGCGACAGCATCAACATCTCGGCGCGCTCAGCTTTTTTAATCTCGATCGAAGCCAGCAGAAGTTCGCGCTTCACCGAAACCTCACCAGTGAGATTCTGAATTTCGATGACGTCAATCAGTTTCAGCAGCTGCTTCGTGATCTGCTGCACCATCGCCTCGTCTTCGTCGATCACGAGGGTAATAACCGAATATTTCGGGTCGTGCGTCGCGCCCACGCATAATGAATCGATATTGTAGCTGCGCCGGGTAAAGAGCCCGGTAACGTGGCTCAGTACCCCGGCGGTGTTATTTACCCGAACCGAAAGAACATGCTTCATTGCAGGCAGGTGCCATGGCCGAAACTGACCGTAAAGATAAATGGCCCCGGTATTTGCCTGGCCTCACGGCAGAAGCTGCGTCCACGAAAAGCCACTACAGCCGCTTGCCGCAGGGTTCGTCTTGGTCGTTGTGTCGACAATTGCCGCGGCCGCATTAGCGGTGGCTGAGTCGAACGGGCTCAGCGTACAGGTAAACCACGAGCCACCCGTTTGTGTGATCATGACCTTCTGAAACTTCGAAGGGTTAAAGGCATCGTTTGCTGGTTTCTGAATCACCAGATAACCATCGATAGCGTTGTACCTGACAATGGCGTCGGTCGCCGGGGTGCCAAAGTCAACTACCCAGTTAGAATACGATATCGTGTGCTTACCCGAATAGGGGTCGCTCCATTTGCCAATGAGCGGGTTCTGAACCGGAGTCAGCTTTGTCCACGCGAAACCCGAACAGCCGCCTGTCGCCGGGCTGGTCTTTGTCGTCGTGTCAGCGATTGCCTCGGCCGTCGCTGCATCGTTGCTGTTGAACGGCGAAAGCGTGCAGGTGTAAAAAGAACCATCGTTGTGCGCGATATATGCAACCTTCTGATATTTTGACGGGTTAAACGCATCGGCCGCAGATTTCTGCACGATAAAATAAGCCAACTGGCCATTTATTTTTGTGATCGTGTCGGTCTGGTTGGTCCAGTCGTCTTTGAGCTGCCAGCTGCCTGGTGTGAGAAAATGTTTGCCGCCAAAGTTGTCTGAAAAGCTGCCTGAGAATCTGTAGCCCAGATAGTTTGCAAGCGCTGCCGATTCGCTGACCAGCGGAACTACCGCACCTCGAGACACCTGCACAACTGCTTTAACCACAACATCGCCGTCGAATGAAACCGCAGACTGGTTGAAGTTAATCGTGGTGCCTGCGAGCAGGTCGCGCACGGTTTGCCTGATCTCGATGCCGTTCTCGGCTACTCCGTCGGCATCAACCGTCTGCAAAAAGCGCAGCATGTTAATGACACTTTGGTCGCTGAGACCGGTACCTGCAACAGAAAGGTTTTCGGGCGTTACAAATGCCGATGCCGCGGTTTTGCCGAGCAATGTTTTGCCGATGGTGAAGGTGACCTGTTCGCCCTGCTGGTATCTGAAACCTCCGTCGGCATCGGTAATGCCGCTCTGAGTGGCGGTGCGGTACTCAACGCCGCGCACGGGTGCGTCGACGAATCTGCCGCTCAGCACTTCTGCCGCCGGTGTCGGTGTACTTTCTGAAATGCCCGCGTTGCCTGAACAGTGCATCGCTGCAAAAAAGAGCAGCGCGTAGGGTGCCGCCCTTCTAATTTGTTGGTGAATCATTTTTGCCCCAGTGGAACAAAACAAACGACACGAAAGTCACGGCATTACAGACGCGACGACCGGCCCCGCTTTGTCCCGGAGCCCGCAATCTGAGCATGAATAAATTTACTCAGACTTTTTCGGCAGAAGGCCGTATCCTCGGGCCATCTGCACAAGAGTTCCCGACTTAGAAGTGCGCGGGGTACAGCCAAAGCGCTGCGCGCTTTGGCTATACCCCGCAATTTGCTTCACGTTAGCGAAGCCACCTCAACACGGTTGCGGGTCAGCGCCGGATTCTAACCGGACTTCCTCTTTCACGCCGGAGTGTGAGCCCCAGCGCGTGCGCCAGCCGGTTGATTCAAGGCAAGGCGTAAACCCAAATGGCAAGACGCAGAGCCTGCAGCTCGGCACACATTGGCATGAATATTGCTTGCAACCTGCAAGGTGAATCTATGAAACTTTTACAACGGGCAATCCTCATTTTTTCGCTCGCAGCTATTGGCAGTTCAGCGGCTCTCGTGGCGGCCGACGAACCGAAGCCAGCCGCATTCAACGCCGAAGAGGCAATCAAAACTCTGCGCGGCGAAACAGATTTGCTGTGGCTCGTCGTCGCGAGCGTGCTTGTCTTTTTTATGCAGGCTGGTTTTGCGTATGTCGAAACTGGCTTCTCGCGCAAGAAAAACGCCGTCAATATTCTCATGAAAAATATCTCTGACTTTTTGGTCGGCTCGCTGGGTTTTTGGCTCTTAGGCTTTTCGCTGATGTTTGGGCCACAACTCATTACCGGTTTAGGTTTTGGTTCACCGTGGATGTTTGAGAAATTGCTCGAAGGTTCAGATGGCAAGCCGATTGCATTCAATTATGGCTTCTTGTTTTTTCAGATGGTATTCGCGGGTACCGCGGCGACAATCGTGTCGGGAGCGATGGCCGAACGCACGAAATTTATTTCGTATGTATTTTTTTCCCTCATCTGCAGTTCGATCATTTATCCGCTGTTCGGCAGCATGGTTTGGTCGAACCTGCTCGACACGAACAATGTCGGCTGGCTCGCCAAGAAGGGTTTCATCGATTTCGCAGGTTCGACAGTCGTGCACTCGCTTGGCGGCTGGATGGGCCTCGCAGGTACTATCGCGCTCGGCCCGCGCATCGGAAAATTCGGCAGCCATCATGAAGTAAAACCGATTCTCGGGCACAACATGAGCATGTCGGTGCTCGGTATGTTTATTTTGTGGTTCGGGTGGTTTGGGTTTAACCCAGGCTCAACCGGCGTTGTCAAAGATGGTAACTTCGCGATTATCGCAATCACGACGAACCTCGCGGCCTGCGCTGGTGGCATGACGGCGATCATCACCTCGTGGTTGCTGTTTAAGCGCCCCGATGTGAGCATGGTCGTGAACGGAATTCTAGGCGGCCTCGTTGCCATTACGGCCGGTTGCAATAATGTCGATGCAAAAGGCGCCGTGGCAATTGGCGCCGTGGCGGGTGTACTCGTTGTGTATTGCGTTCTGCTGCTCGACTGGCTCAAGATTGACGACCCCGTAGGAGCGGTATCTGTGCATGGTTTTTGCGGCGCCTGGGGCACTCTGGCGATCGGCTTTTTTGCGAACCCAAAATTTGGCGCAGGGCCGGCGGGGCTCTTCTACGGCGGTGACTCTGCGCAGCTCGGCATTCAGGCTCTCGGGGTCGGGGTGGCCTTTCTCTGGGCATTCCCGATTTCTTTCATGGTCTTTATGTTTATGAAACATGTACCGTTTATTGGCCTGCGCGTGCCTGAATCAGAAGAGATTGAAGGCCTAGACATTATCGAGCACGGCATCGAGGCATATCCCGAAGAAACCTGAGCGGTGTCAGGTCGACGGCTTATAAGATTTTGCAAAGGCAAGGCATTCGGCGAGCGGCATCGGGCGGGCGAGCAAGAAACCCTGCACCATGTCGCAGCCGTGCTCGCGCAGAAAGCGCAGCTGTTCTTCTGTTTCGACGCCCTCGGCGATAGCTGTTAAGCGCAGGCTGTGCGCAAGACTGATAATCGCGCGCACGATGGTCGCGTCGTCGGGGTCGCTGATCACGTCTGCGACGAAAGACCGATCAATTTTTAAATGGTGAATCTTCAGAGATCTGAGATAGCTCAGCGAAGAATAACCCGTGCCGAAATCATCGATAGAGAATCTCACGCCCTGCGCAGTGAGATTGCTGATAGTTTTAATTGCCTGTTCGGTGTCGCTCATTAATATGCTTTCGGTCACTTCGAGTTCAAGCCGCCCGGCTGAAATCTTGTGTTCGGTGATAATGCCCGAAATATATGCCGCAAAATCATGAACGCGCATTTGCGGAGCGCTCACGTTCACAGACAAGCGCATCTGTGGGTAACCGGCTCGGGCAAATTCTGCAAAATCTGCGGCAACACGGCGCAGCACCCAGCGACCAATCGCATCGATATGGCCAGATTCTTCGGCCACCGAAATGAACTCACCCGGGCCCATCAGCCCTTTGGTCGCGTGGTTCCAGCGTATAAGAGCCTCGCATGATTCAATCTGGCCCGACGCGAGGTTCAACTGTGGCTGATAATATACTTCGAACTCGTTTCTCTCAAGCGCGCCGGTGATCGCGGCCTCGATTTCAAGCCGCTCGTGCGTTGTTCTGTTGAGTTCTTCTGAGAAGAACTGAAACTGGTTGCGTCCGCTGCCTTTGGCATGGTACATGGCAATGTCGGCATTACGCAGCAGCTCTTCTGCGTGCGTGCCGTCTTTGGGGTACATCGCGATGCCAACGCTGACCGACGCATTGAGGCGCAGTGTATCAACCTGAAAAGGCGACGACAGCGCTTCGCAGATTTTGCGCGCCATAAATGCGGCTTCATCAGCGTGCTCAAGCTCTGCGATAATGATGCTGAATTCATCGCCACCCTGCCGCGAGGCGGTATCGAGCGGGCCGACACATTCGAGCAGCCGCCCAGACACCTGGCGCAAGAATCGGTCTCCGACCTGGTGGCCGTGCGAATCGTTGATTTTTTTGAAATGATCCAGATCAAGAAAAAGCAGCGCGAAACTTTTTTTGTGCGCAGCCGCAAACGAGATAGACTGCGTCAGCCGGTCTGCAAAAAGCGCGCGGTTAGGCAAGCCAGTCAGAAGATCGTGCTGACCGAGATAGCGAATCTGTTCTTCGGCATTCTTGCGCTCAGAGATATCACGAATGACAACCATGGTCGCATTCGCGTCATTAAACCGTGTGCCCGTCGCCGATACCTCAACATCAAGCGTGCTGCCGTCGAGACGCACGAACTTCTCTTCGACCGCGGGCGCTCTGCCCCCGGGCGTATTCACGATTTTCATGCGTTCGATCACCATTTGCCTGAAATCGGGCGCGACGAAATCGAGTGCATTGCGTCCGATAATTTCCCTGTCGCTTGTGGCACCGACCATACGCAAGGCCGCATCGTTCGCGAAGGCAATGAAACCCCCGACGTGCACGATAATGCCGTCAGAGGCGCTCTCGACGAGGTGACGATAGCGCTCTTCGCTGAGCTGCAATTCGCGTTCGACGCGTTTACGCGCTGTAACATCGGTGATCATCGCCAAAGCGCCGATGACTTCGCCGTCTTCACTGCGAATCGGGTTGGTGCTGGCGAGGGTCCAGACTTCGCGACCGCCTTTGTCTTGAAGACAGAATTCGTGCACCTCTTGTATGCCTTCATTTCTGCGCTGCAGAAGCTGCAACGCCGGCCCACGGCGCTCAGCGCTCATGAACGCGGTAAAGGGTTTGCCGAGCATTTCGCCGGGTGAATAGCCAAGAATATCGGCCATGCGTTCGTTGACAAACGTGGTATTGCCAGCCGCGTCGATTGTCCAGATGCCCTCTTCGGCAGTCTCGACAAGGCGCCTGAATTCGAGGTCGCTTTTTTTGAGAGCGAGTTCTTTTTCGCGCCGGTCGGTGAGATCGTGCACCGTACCGAAGAGCCTGACGGTCTTTCCGTTTTCTATGACTGCGGCTCCCTGAGATCGCACCCACAACTTTCGCCCCGAAGGCGTCACCATGCCGAATTCGGTATCCCATGGGGTTCCCTGTTCGATCGCGGCCTGAACCCGCTGAACGTGCGCCTCACGGTATTGGGGCTCGAGAGCATCGAAGGCCTCTTGCATAGTTGGCTGCCGGTCGAGCGGCATCTCGGCGATGCGCAAGGCTTCGCGCGAGAACTGCATCGCGCCTGTCACGACATCCATCTGCCAGCCACCGACGCGCGCGATTTCGGTAACCTGCTCAAGGTATTCACGCGCGCGCGTCAGCTCACACAATGAATTTTTTCGTTCGTGTACGAAAATTGCCAGAGCCATACCTACAAATGCGAGAATGAAAATATAGAGCCAGATGCTGGTGAGCGGCATACCCGTAGTGCTGCGATAGAAATAGCCGCTGTGGTTCAGCACGCCATAGAGAATCTGCAACACCAGAATACCGATGATGACTGCCGTGGCATGCCTGCCAAAACGCACCGCCGCCCAGGATACAAAAACAAACAGCACAAACCCGTGCGAATAGTCGCGAAACACGTCTGCAAACCAGCCCGCAAACACAATCTGGCCCGCCAAAACAGCGAGAACGAGCCCCAGAATACCTTCGACCCACTGGCGCGAGGCGTACCAGCTTTCGGGTACCCGCCTCCAGACGAGCAACAGGGGCGTCAGCACCAAGACCCCGAGTGAGTCGCCCATCCACCAGTGCTGAAAATTTGTTAACCAATTCTGCTGAGTAAGGCCGGCAAAATGCAACGTGGTGGCGCCAATCATCGCACTCGGTACGGGGGCGAGAATCACCGAACGCACGACTATACGAAAATATTCATTTGCATGGCCGAGCGTGTGCGCGCTGCTGCTGCGAAAGTTCAGCGCTTCGTAGCCGAGCCAGGCCTGCAAAGTGTTGGCGAGAGTGAAAACGACGGCCGTGCCCGGCGCTATGCCGGCGATCGTGTTCGCCACAAAAGCGGCGATGAGCACGAGAGCGAGACAGCCCCTGCCCTTCACCAGCACTGCGGCGAGCGCAAGGCCCGTCGGGGGCCAGAAAATGGCGACAACTCCGTTATAGGTGAAGTAACGCAGCACGAATATCGCGGCTGCAACATATAAGAGAACAAACCCCAGGGCGAACGGCAGCTGAGAAACCAGCGCGCGCGGCGCAGCGCGTAGATGAGAGCGAGAGAAAAACATTCGCGTTCGGCAACAAAGGCGCAGCGATTGTCAGGTAAATCTTTTTGCACCAACACGCACGGCTGCGCCGATAAAAAACTGGCACCATGACCCCGCGCCGATTCATTGACACCGTGCCGGGCATTCGGTTTGTCCCGGTATGCCTCAAGCACAGGGACCGGTCGAGCTGCCTTTTGTCGGCAGCATACTTAGCCTCAGGGAAAATCCACCTGAATTTTTTGCTCAGCTTGCCGCCAAATACGGTGATGTAGCGCGCTTTTCTGTCTTCGGCCGGGAAGCTCGCCTTTTCTCGCACCCCGACCTCATTCACGAAGTTCTGATCGAACAACCAAAAAATTTTCGCAAAAGCCGCGGCCTGCAACTTGCGAAAGCACTGCTCGGCGACGGTTTGCTCACGAGCGAAGGCGACTTTCACAAACGCCAGCGCCGCCTTTCGTCACCCGCATTCGCGCGCGGCAGGCTGATGAAATATGCAGAAGAAATAGTGAGGATATCAGAACGACATGTCGGCGCATACCCAGTTGGCGTTCAAGTCGATGCCAACCAGCTCATGATGCGGCTGACTCTCGCGATAGTGAACAAGACACTTTTTGACGCCGACGTTTCAGCCGAAGCAGACACTGTGGCCGAAGCTCTCGAAGTGATTCTGAACAACATGGATAGAATTCTGAATCCGTTCACCGAGATTCTGAACATGCTGCCTCTACCCGCGACGCTGCGGCTGAGGGAAGCGCAGGCGAAACTCGACAAGATCGTCTACGGTATCATCAGCGATCGGCGCAAGAACCCTGGTGACCGCGGCGACCTCTTGAGTATCTACATGTCGGCAAGCGACGATGAGTCGGGCCAAGGCATGGTTCGCGCAAACAACACATCGCTGTCGGCGCAAACTCAGGCCCATTCAGGGGCCATGAACGATGTGCAGATTCGCGATGAATGTATGACACTCTTCATCGCGGGGCATGAGACAACTGCCAACGCACTGGCGTGGGCACTCTATCTATTGGCGAAGAATAGCGAATGGCTGGCAAAAGCACGCATCGAATTACAAGAAGTTACGGGTGGTAAATCTGTCACGGCCGACGACTACCCGAAACTGAAGCTGCTGCAGAATATTTTTGCTGAGACGCTGCGCCTTTACCCGCCCGCATGGACAATTTCACGCGAAGCACTGGTCGATACGGAAATCAAGGGATACGAGATCAAGGCAGGCACGACGGTCGTCATGAGCCAGTGGGTGATGCACAGACACCCGGCGTATTGGGCAAACCCCACAGAATTCAACCCCACCCGCTTCGCGGCAGACCAGGCAGACAGCCGACCGAAGTTCGCTTACTTTCCGTTCGGCGGTGGCTCAAGGCAATGCATCGGCGACCAATTCGCGTCGATCGAGGGGGTGCTGGTGTTGGCGGTATTTTTGCAGCATTTTGAACCGCAGCTATTAACACCAAAATATGTGGCAGAAATTCACCCGATGATCACGCTGCGGCCGCGCGGCGGTATGCCGTTGGTCTTAAAACCTGTCTGACGCGCGTTCGCGTTTCAACATCAGCGGCGTATCTTCAACAGCCGCATCACCGCGTAGATTGCCAGCAAAACTGCGCCTGCAACTATCATGTGCACGGTAATGAGGGGCTCTGTTGACCAGCCGTCGTAGTGAAACGCAACGATAAAACCGGTCAGCGGCAGCAGAATTGCCAGAACGATTGTTGCTGCAACAACCTGTAGCATCAGCCGCTGCGTGTGCAGCGCGACGAAAGCAGGTACAATGAGTGCAGCCATCGAGACATAGGCTCCCAAAATTCTGACCGCTACCGAAAGAATGAGACCTGCGACGAAATAGAAGATCGTGTCATAAACGACCGGGTTAAGACCCATCAGACGGGCTTGCACCGGGTCAAAACCCGAGAGCAGCATGCGTCTGTGCAGCGCGACCAACAGGCCCACCAGAAAAACTATGACCGGCAGGTAGTGCAAGAACATATCTGGCGGGGTGTACAGAATTTCGGTAAAATATGCCTTCGCAAGCACCGCGTCGCCACCGCCCGAAATCTTGTTGATCAGCGGGTATGCAGCCAAAAAAAACAGAAGGCCAAGAACGAGTAAAGTCTCTTTATTGCGTATACCACGCACTGCGGCATAAACAAATGGAATCAGCAAGACCAAAGTAATCGGAAAAACAAAAGAATCAATCTCGAGAAAATGCCAGTCGCTGCCCGCGGGCGTTGCCGAACGGTTGATCATCGCGAAAACATGCTCATGGCCTTTAAACGCCGCGGCCGTTGCCAGCCCGAGCAAGAAGCTCACCTGCGCGACCTGCGACAACACCATACCAAAGAGGCTGGCCCGCCGCAGAATGAGCAGCAGCCCTACGTATGCGGTGGCCGTAAAATAGAACAGGCTGAATGCGATCGCAACCTGGTACTGGACAAAGTAGCCTGCAATTTTTTCCATATGCTAAGCTGACCGCTGTTCGAGCAAATGGCCCGTCTCGATTTCAAGAAAACGGCTGTAAAAACTTTTCTCGATCGCATCGCCATGATCGATCACGCACACCGTTCTGTTGCCAGCGGCGAAGCTGCGCAAAATGCCGGCCACCTCGCCGCGCCCTGAACGATCGAGATTCGAGAAAGGTTCGTCGAGCAACAGAAAATCAGGGTTTGCAACGAGTGCCCGCGCTATCAGGGCGCGCTGCAACTGACCTCCGCTCACCTCTCGCAGCAACGACTTCGCGCACGAGACAAGACCGACCTGCTCGAGAACCTGACGTGTTTCAACGCCGCCCGCTTCGCGGCTCAGCAGCTGGCGCAGCGCCAGATTCTGCCGCACACCCTGCGCCACCAAAGCCTGCACCGTTATGGGGTACTGGATATCAAAATGTGAACTCTGAGGCACGTACGCGAGACGCGCGAAATCAGTGACGCGCCGCCCTGAAACCAGTGGCAGAACACCAAGCAGTGTTTTTGCGAGGGTGCTCTTGCCCGAGCCGTTAGGCCCCGAAAGAAAGATAACGTCACCAGAATTCACTTTCAGGTCGAGACATGAAATTAAGGCCTTGCGACCATAGCCGATCGCGGCATTGACTAGTTCGAGCGTCACAGATTCGCAGCGAGCAGACGCACGTTGGTTTCGATCATCTTGAGCCACGTCGCCGTGTTCTCGCCTGTACCGGTTTGCACTGGCATAATCAGCAGTCGCGCCCCACTTTCTTCGGCCACGCGGCGCGCGACGCCGACGTTTGTCCAGGGACTGCACAAAACAATCTTGATCTTCTCTTTTTTGATGGTCTCGACCGTTGTGTTTATCCAGCCGGGGCCGGGTGTCACGCCCATCTTTTCTTCGATCGAACCTGCAATTTCGAGACCGAAACGGTTCGCCATGTAGTTGAATTCCTGGTGGTAGACATAGATGCGCTTGCCGCGGTGTGGCTTCATGAGTTGCAAAAGCTCAGCCGTGAGCTTGCGGGTTTTTGCAGAGAATGCCTCGAAGTTTTTTTTGTACTCGTCTGAGTGCTGCGGGTCGTTCGCCATCAGCGTGTCGCGAATGTTACGTGCCATGATGATGCCATTGATCGGGTCAACCCAGTAATGAGGATTTCCGTAGACATGCATATCGCCGAGTGAACGATTGACTTCGCCCACTGGTACGTTCAAGAGCTTGATGCCGCGCACGGCTACGCAATAGCCCTTACGACCGCGCTGAATATTCGGGTTGCGCGCCTGCTGCAACAGGTATGGTGTCCAGCCGGCCTCGAGGTCGAGACCGATTTCTATGTAGACATCGGCCTCGTTCATGAGTCTGATGAAGTTGGGCTGCGCCATCACGAAGTGCAGGTCGGTATTGCCTTCGGTGAGACTCTTGGCATCGACTAGATCTCCGCCAACTTCTTGCGCAATGCTCGCCAGGTCGGTGGTGGTCGTGATGACCCTCAGCGGTTTGGCAAAAGCAGGCGCTGCAGTCACGAGCAGCAGCAAAGCGATTGTCTCCATTTTTATCATGCTATTTTCCCTTACCTGACCATATTTAGAAGCGGTGCGCAGGGTGAAAACCGAGTACATAGACTGCCTGGGCGTACATGACGTAAGCCTCACCGAGCACTAAATCATACTGGTGGCGCTCACCGGTGAGCTTAACATTAAAGAATTCTGAGGTTGAATAGGTAACCCACAGCGCGTCACCGTGATCGACACCATTGTATTTTGTCCCGGTGACAACGTTGACGAGGTTGAGGCGCGAAAAGAAGTCGCGGCGATAGCCGAATTTCCAGCGTTCGAAAGGCTGCCATTGCAGGTAGATATAGAAGCCTGTTTTATCTTCGACGCGGGTGAGCACGCGCTCTTCTTTATGATACCAGAATTCACCCGAAATTTCGAACGAAGCCCAGCGGCCTCTCTGCCATTTGAGCATAAGGTCGGTGCCAAACTTGTGGTCAACATCGCCTGCGTCGCGCGTGACGTTATAGCGCAAATACGAGGTGCCCCATTGCAGACCAAAACCCTGCGCGATCGGGAAAAAGTTTTTCTGCCTGCCGAGCAGCAAAGGCGCAGCTTTGGCTACGCCATCATTATGTGTGTGACCAAAGGTTCGACCATTGAAGACCCCGGCCTTGAACTCGCTGAAGAAAGGCAACGGCGCGAGCCACGAAAGCTCACCGCCTGTATCGAGAAAGCCTTCGCCGATGACGGTGTCGAAGAGCTGCCCATGCACTCGAGGTATGCCCGTGAAAACGCGGTCGTGCTGGTGAATCGTGTTCAGCCTGCCCGCATCGGGAAACATGCGGCCGATTTTGAGATGAAAGTTCCACGGCAGACTCGGAAACTCAAACGAAGCCTCGTGCAGCGCGAAGACATAGCCCCCCGCCTCACGGTGCATCGCGAACAGAATCATGCCATTCGCGAACCAGTCGATCGCGCCAAAGAAACCAAACTCTGCGCTGCGGATAAACATCGAATTGCTGGTTTCGTCGCCCGTCTTTGAAGCCTTCACATCTTTGTCTGCAACCATGTCGATCGCCGCGAGAATATTGGGCATCGACGAGCGGTCGACGGTCACAATCTGCTGCCCTTGCTGCGTCATCTGCGTCTGAGCCGACTGCACACCGTCACTGCCTGCGATCTCTTTGTCGAGATCGGCCATCGTGTCGGCAGTATTCTCGTCAGCAATGTCGGCAGAAGCCGTGCCTGCAGTCGCATTGTTCGCCGCCGGCTTTGCCTGTTTTTTTTCGAGCTTTGCCTGAGCAAATAGGGTGACGGCGCAGAGCAAAAAGAAGGCATATGCACCTCTTGAAAAAAGCGTGGTGAGTACCGATTGATTCATTGCGCGCAGGTGTTTTCTGATTTAGCCGCTGGTGTTTCGCGGTGTGTTGGTGGTGATCTTCGTAACGGTGACACCGGTCGCAGAAGCCTGGTAATAAACCCCGGTGCCCGCTGGCTTTGCGTCACCCGCAGTCCAGTTCGCAATCGTACAGCCAGTGGCGCCACAGTCTTCTGATTCAAATTCTACCGCTGCGAGATTATTTCCCGGTGCGGCATTACAGTTCGTCGTGCCTTTCCACATCATGATGTGCGCCGGATCTTCTTCGCCATGCAAATCGAAGCAATAGGTGTCTGTGCCACTAAGTGTGAACGCTTCATATATCGTCGAGGTGGCACCTTGCGCGAGATTGGTAATTGTTATGCGACCGTTTGTGCCGTTAAACTCAATCTTGTACGCACTGGTTTGGCCGGCGTTTGACGAAGTCCACACTGTCAATGTTCGCCCAGTAGAGACACTGACACCCTCGAGACGAAGATGCTCCTCTTCAGACGAAACGCGGCATGAACTGTCGAGTGACTTGACTGCGCCATCGACTACAGGCGCGCCACAACTTGCCGCTGCCGCAGCGGCCTGCTGAGCTGTGCTTTCTGAATTGGCGCAGGCGCCGAGAAGCATCGCCAGGGCGATGCTCGTTAAGCCGAAAATTATTCTTTTCATGAATTCTCCTTACTGATCAGAATAGGTCGACAAGGCGTCGAACCTTATTGATAGCAAGTTACCATTAAGAAGACACAGACAGGGTGTCGACCATTATTGATAAATAATTATCAATAATTAAGATTAATGCGAATGGCTTTCGGTCTTTTTGAGATAGATTTCGCCAACGCTGACGCCAGCGGTACCCGCATATCGAATTCGGTTTTCACCGAATGTCACGAGCGCGTTGGCAGAATCGATGCTCGCCGACCCGAAACAGTCTTGCCGCTGGTAAAAAGCGAGTATGTGCTTTTCTTTGGTCACGTCATGAATCTCGAAGCAGGTATTTTGCGCACTTGTATAGTTGACCCCTGACGAAAAGTCTTGTGCACCGCTGGTTCCATTCGCCGCAGCGACTCTGATATTTGTGGGCGTCATCTGAATGTAGAAGCCATCGGCATTGGTGCTACTGTAGGGTCGAATGATCAGTTCGCCGCCGGTGGGCACCGTCACCGAAGACAGGCGAATTTGTATGACATTAGGTATGCCCGAACAGTTCACGTCGCGGTAGTTAGTCGCGCCGTCGAATACGATGCCTGCATTTTGTATGCAGTCATACGTCGACTCGTCGGTTTTGTTCGCGCAATTGATGAATGAGCCGCCGAGCAGCAGCAGAGTGGAAAATCCAACCAGATGCTTCATGCGGCCCATTTGACCCTTGCCCTCAGAACGTGTACTGAATTCCGATGCGCGGTGTGACGTTGGTATAGTCGACGTGCGCGCCAGCTTTACCACCCGCTGCCTCGGCCTCGGTGTGTGCAAAAGTAGCAATAAGCCCGATATCAATTGCAACTGGTCCAAGCGAATATTGATAACCGAGTTGGCCGCCGAACGACGTGCCGTTGGTTTTCGTATAGGCTTGAGTCGTGCTGGTAGTTGACCCGACATCGACAATATAACCACCGCGACCACCGGCGTAAAAGCCGAAGAGATAAAGGTTGAGCACACCTTCAAATGGCATCAAAGTCTTGGTATCTTTGCTATTGCCAGATTCAAAGACGTAGACTGGTATGTACGACGTGGCTACGCCGCCCCGAATAAGGCCCGTACCGAGCAAGAACTCCACCCCGCCGGCAATACCACCCTTGGTCAGCCCCGATGAGACTTTGCTGAATTCGTCACTCGAGGGAATGTTATAGCCACCCCATGCCAGGGCACTGATCTTTAGGCCCGAATGAGAGGCCTGAGCTGCCGGTGCGGGTGTGGGTAGCACAGGCGCAGCAGCGACGGGAGCAGCCTTCGGCGCCTTAGCCACAGCAGCTGGCTTCTTAGGGGCCGGCTTCCTTTTGGCCTGCGCGAACACAGGCTGCGCGACGAGCCCTGCTGCCGCAATCAAGATAATCTTATGCTTCATAAATCCTCCAAACAATCTCTAATGATAACAAATTCGCAGTATCTTTACTGTGCGTCAAGCCGCTTCACCCTTGAACTTTGGACCAGTTGCAGGTATTTGCTAATCAGAACCAATAGCTTTGCCTGTCTGCGGGTCGCTGAGCACGCCAGTCACGGCATCAACGTATGATACCTTCACCTGACTTGGCAGTTGCTCGATGACCTCATAATACCAACGCTCGCCAATCTGAATAAGAGAAAAGGCAAGAGAACCCTTGAGCGGCTTGAACTGGTGCGGGCCAATGCCGACACCCTTGTCGCGCGACATTGTCACCTTAACGAAACCGGGAAGCTGCGATTCTTTATAACTTTCGTCACCCGCATCGGCATGCAGGTGAATATGCCCGTCAGCATTTTCTATCCAGAGCAGCAGGCAAATCTGCAACAGATGCAGACAGGCGCGGCATGTTCGCTTTTTTAAAACCTCAAGAATATGATGCCATACGAGAACCATGAACCTGCACATATTCTGAGTGTCGGGCGGAAAGCAATAAACGATAATGATAATATATTATCATTTACAAAACAAGACAATGCCCGAGGTGGGCGTATGATACGGATGACCCAAACGGCCGCGCTTGAAGTGCAAGAAAGCAAAGACCTGTGCAAAATTCTCAATGAGCAGGTGAACATAGTGACGCTGAAGCGCGTGCCCTCGCGCGTGACACAGGCTGCGTTCGGGGCGCTCGCCGAAAATATGAAGGGTGAGTTTCGCAGCCTCGTGACAGAAGCGACCTATGCAGCTGAGCTTACAGCTTTTCTTGGGCAGTTTAACACGACTGCGATTCAGCGGGAGATTATTCTGAGTGAAGTTGGCCAGCTGCTAACCATGATGCTGAAGCTCGGCAGCGAGCGCAGAGCGCAACTCGTGTTCGGGCTCATCGACAGCGACCATTGCCGGCTCTTTCATGCCGACCACAACGAACTTCGCATGGTCTGCACCTTCAGGGGCAAAGGCACCGAATATTTGCTGAATGCTGACGTGAACCGCGATGGCCTGGGCCAGGGTACGAATGACGGGCACATCGCCGGCAGGCCCATTCAGCGTCTCGGTACATTCGACGTGGGCATTATGAAAGGCGAACGCTTTTTGGGTAACGATGGCAATGGCCTCGTGCACCGCTCACCACCCCGAGTTGACGGAGACAGCGCGCGCATATTTCTCGCAATCGATGTTGCCGCAAGGCCCCGGCACCCGGCAAAACCAGCACCGAGCAATGAGGATTTAGTCATACATAAATTTCTTTTCCCGTTGAAAAAACGCAAATGGCGCTTCAGTACTGAATCAGATGCCCCCTTTTGCAAGCAAGTGCGCCAACGCTTTGAAGAGTCAATGGTCGAACAAAGGCAAGCTCAGGGCTAGTCAACTTGCTCGCGCACAAACCCATCGTCTTCGGCATCGGAGTTTTCGAATTCAAAGTCTGCCGATTTGCGTGGGCGTGAGTTTACAGAGCGCGTCTCAGATTTTTTACGATTTGCCATTTTTTGCCGCCTGCGCTTCGGCTTTGGCACCGGGTTATTGCTTTCAGAAAATGAAACGTTAGCCCAATCGGGCATTTCACCATTCTGGTGCCATTCGGCGTCGCAGGCTGAAATCGCTTCGGAGTAGCTGAACAACAACACTGCGAGAACAGCGGTAACGGCAGAGCGACAGAACCGCCCCGCCGTGAACATATTACTGGTGGTCGGCGAGCATCTTCTTATGCTCAGCGACGATCTGATCGTGTTCTTTTTTCATCTGGTCGTGTTCGGCGACGATGCCCTTATGTTCGAGCTCGATCTGCGCCGGGTCTTTGCCGGTTTCATGACGCTTTTCTAGTTCGGCGTGGGCCTTGATGAGATCGGAGTGCTTCTGAATCAGCTGCTGGTGCTTTTTTTCCATCTCTTCATGCCGTTTCTGCGCAGCCGCGTGCTTCTTGTCTTTGCCTGAACCGCCCGCATGACCCTTTTCGAGCTCGTCGTGCTCAATCGCGAGCTTCAGGTGTTCTTCTTCCATTTGTTTGTGCTCTGCTTCGAGCCTTGCGTGATCGGCCTTGAGCTTCTCATGAAGATTTTCGCCGCACGCTACAAATGCGAGCGCGAGCAGTGAAATAATTATGGGTTTCATTGTCTTCTCCGTTTCTTGAGTTATTCTTCTTCTGTAATCTCTTCGGCAGGGAAAGGGTCGGGCATTGCCCGAATTGTGGCGTCGTCGAGGTTACGGAATTCGTCTTCAGTCAACAGGCATTCATTGAGTTTCGCAGTAAGGGCCTCACGGTCCATACCGCGACCGATGATCACGATCTCTTGCCGCGCGTCGCCCCAGGGCTCTTGCCAGTTTTTCTCGATACCCTGCAGCACCATCGGGTCTGCCGGCCATTGTGACTTGTCAATTGCCGCATACCAATAACCTGCGCGCTCAATGTTCGACAGCCTGCCGGCGTGCGACCACAGCCAGGCAGTTTCGGGCCTGGTGGCGATGAAGAAATATCCCTTCGAGCGCACGACGCCCGGCCACTCTTCGCTGAACACGTCGTGCAGGCGCTGCGGGTGAAACGGCATGCGCGCGCGATAGACGAAGCTCGAGATACCATACTCTTCGGTTTCTGGCGTGTGTTCGCCTCTGAGTTCTTTCAGCCAGCCTGGGTTCTGCGCGGCTTCTTCGAATGAAAATTTTCCGGTGGAAAGAACTTTGCCGAGCGGAGCCTTCGATTTTTCGGTGCGAATAATCTCGGCCGTCGGATTCAATTTAGCGAGAATGCCATAGATCGTTTTGAGATCCGCCTCTGAAACCAGATCTGCTTTGTTCAGCAATATAATGTTAGCAAACTCGATCTGCTCGACGAGCAGGTTGACGATGTCGCGTTCGTCGTCTTCGCCGAGTTCCATTCTGCGGTCTTTGAGCGAATCGTAGCTGTTCCAGTCGGCGAGAAAATTCACCGCATCAACGACCGTGACCATCGTATCGAGTGTCGCGACGTCGCCGAGGCTCACGCCGTTCTCATCGGCAAAGGTGAATGTCTCGGCAACCGGCAGCGGTTCAGAGATGCCCGTCGATTCAATCACGATATTATCGAAACGCCCCTCTTTCGCGAGTTTAGTAACT
>Ga0268298_10002616_pt1 | contig 19535 bp, 13 predicted proteins | sample WWTPWeurt_MetaG_FD_194462 | JGI IMG/M metagenome (GOLD analysis project Ga0268298, IMG submission 194462) | Activated sludge microbial communities from WWTP in Nijmegen, Gelderland, Netherland - WWTP Weurt | ecosystem: Engineered > WWTP > Aerobic digester > Activated sludge | place...
GGGCCAGCCTTGCGTCACGCACAGCGACACGGAAGTCTTGCTGCGCCTTTATGAACGGGACGGCATCGACATGGTGCGTCAACTGAACGGCATGTTCGCGATCGCGATCTGGGACGCGCGGGCCGGCGCCTTGCATCTGGTGCGCGACCGCATCGGCGTCAAACCGTTCTATGTGCACGACGACGGCCGCCGCCTTTTGTTCGCCTCCGAAATCAAAGCCCTGTTGCGGGCCGGGGCGCCCCGGCGGCTCAACGAAACCGCCCTCCATCACTTTTTGACGTACAACTTCGTGCCGCCGCCGTTGACGATGTTCGAGGGGGTGGTCCACCTCCCGCCGGGGCATCGCCTGCGGATCGACGCCAACGGCCGAGAGTTGGTTCGTTGGTGGGACTTGACGGCGCAGCGCGCGGTCCCTCGGGCCGAGGCGGAATGGGTCGCGGAGTTCAACACCGTGCTGGATGACGCCGTGCGATTGCGTCTGCGCTCCGACGTCCCGTTCGGGGCTTTTTTATCGGGCGGGGTGGACTCAAGCACGGTGGTGGGCGTCATGCGGCGTCACTTGCGGGAACCCGTGCGGGCCTATTCCATCGGTTTCCACGAAGAACGCTTTGACGAGTCGCCCTACGCCGAGGAAGCCGCCCGGCGTTTCGGCGCGCGCCACGTGCTGCGCAAGGTCGACGCGAACATGTTGGACCTCTGGCCGCTGACCACGTGGCACAACGACCAACCCCACGGCGATATTTCTTTTCTGCCCACCTACCGCGTGTCTCAACTGGCCGCCGAGGAGGTCAAGGTGGTTTTGACCGGCGACGGCGCGGACGAATTGTTCGCGGGGTACGACAAACACAAAGCGTTCTTCACCGGGCGGGGGCCGGACGTGGCCTCGGACGACGTTTTTCAAAAGGCGTATTACGAAAACATTTCGCTTTTCACCGATGACGGAAAGCGGGCGTTGTACACCGAGGATTTCGGCCGCCGCGTGGAGGGGGCGCAAAGCGCCGCCGTGCTGGCGCCCTTGTTTAAAGAGGCCTCGGCCATGGATCGAATCAATCAAGCGCTCTACATCGATATGGCGCTGCTTCTCCCCGGCAACAATCTCGTCAAGCCCGACCGCATGGGCATGGCCGTCTCCATCGAGGCGCGCACGCCGTTTTTGGATTGGCGCATGATGGAATTGGCGTTCCGCATGCCCGGCGAAATGAAACTGAGGAATGGGGAAACAAAATACATTTACAAGAAAGCCGTCCGTCCCCTGATCGGGGGGGGGTTGGCGGATCGAAAGAAAACCATGTTCACGGTGCCGGTGGGCGAATGGTTCCGCGATCGGCTGGGGCCGTTCTTAGAGGCCGCGTTGCTGTCGGATCGGTCGGCGGGCCGCGGCTGGTTCCGCCCCGCGGTGGTGCGGGACCTGATTGATGAGCACCGCTCCGGGCGCGCCAACCGCACTCGGGAGTTGCGGGCGCTGGTCGCCGTGGAGCTTTGGGCGCGGATTTTTTTGGACGGCGATGGTGCGCGTTGCCCATCGATCGCCGACATCGGCTTCGACTGGGAACGGCTGGCCCCCCCTCCCCCGCGAAAATGAAGAAACGACCAACGATCCTTTTCGTGACGTACGGTGGCGGGCACGTGAATATGATGGTGCCTGTTCTTCTGAAACTGAAACGACGTGGCGGGCCGCGTTGTGTTGTGCTCGGGTTGACCACGGCGTCCAAGGTTTTGACCCAACACGGCATTCCGCATCGCGGCTTTCGTTCCTTGCTCAAGCCGACCGACCACGCCGCGCTGGCCCGTGGAAAAAAAATGGTGTCGATGTTGCCAGCGAACGGGGGTGTGTCCTCGGAAGAAAGTGCCGCTTATTTGGGCTTGTCCTACCGCGACCTTGAAGAACAGCGGGGGGTGAACGCGGCGGCGCGGGCTTACGCCGCATTGGGCCGGCAGGCGTTTTTGCCCTTGGGGCCGATGCGGCGTTTGTTTGACGAGGTTCGGCCCGATTTGTTGGTGACGACCATTTCCCCCCGCGCCGAAGAGGCCGCCATTCGGGTCGCGAAGGAACGCGGGATCCCCTCCGTGTGCCTTGTGGATTTGTTCGGGCGTTTTCCGTTGTCGAAGGTTTCCCAACCGGGGTACGGAACCCGCGTCTGTGTTTTGTCGGAAAAGTTTAAGCGCGCTTTGATCAACGCGGGGCGGAAGAAAGAAGACATCTTCGTGACGGGGAACCCCGCTTTCGATGTTTTGGCCTCTCCCGCATTGAAAAGAAAAGCGCGGGCCTATCGCCGTTCCCGCGGTTGGAAGGACGATCGGATCATTTTGTGGGCCAGCCAAATGGAGCCCGCGACGAATCCGCTTTCGGGAACAAAGGGGGACCCGCGGCTTCCTGAAATTATTGAGGAAAAACTGCGGGGGATTGTTCAGCGGCATGAACGTTGGCGGTTGGTTGTGCGCCCCCATCCAAACGAACCCGCACGGAACCGTTTTTTCACGGGTCGGATCGAAAGCGGCGAGGGAGTCCCTCTGTCGGTGCTTCTTGCGGCGGTGGATCTTGTGGTTGTTATGACATCGACCGTGGGGGTGGAGGCGCGTCTATTAGGGAAACCCTTGGTCAGTGTGGATCTGTCCGTCTTTTCAAAGGACGCGGATTTTGAGGGGGAAGGGCTCTCCCGCGGGGTTCGCGATTTGGCCCACCTGGAGCGGGTCATCGAGAAAGCGTTTTCGGATCCACCAAATGGTCCGATGGGTTATGTTAAACTGGGATCCGCCACACCGGCGGTTGTTCGGGTGATCGAATCCACGGTGCGCGCGCGGAGGGTTTCGTGAAGAGAATCGTGGCCGTGGTTCCCGCCCGCGGGGGCTCGAAGCGGCTCCCTGGAAAAAACACACGGTTGTTGGGCGGCGTCCCCCTGCTGGCGCACACCCTGCGGTCGGCTCAGACTTCGGGATGCTTTTCCCGTGTCTTGGTCTCGACCGATGACGAAACCATTGCCGCCGTGGCCCGGTCCCACGGGGGGGACGTCCCGTGGTTGCGCAGCGCCGAAAACGCGGGCGACACGAGCGGATCGGTGGACGTGGTTTTGGAGGCGCTGGATCGCTTGGCCGGCGAACCGGGCGGTGTTCCCGACGCGGTGGCCTTGCTTCAACCCACATCGCCCTTTCGCAGTGTCGACACAATCCGTCGGGGAGTTGCTCTTTTTGAATCCGGCGCGGGGGAGAGCGTTGTTTCGGTGAGCCCGGCGGCCGACCATCCCTGGTGGTGCCGAACGGTGAACGCGCAGGGCGAGATGCGTCCCTTTTTCCCCGGCGCGGTCCCGGGCGCCCGGTCCCAGGACCTGCCCCCGGTTTACGTTTTAAACGGGGTTCTTTATATCGCCAGCGTCGCCACCCTCCGGGATCGGCGGTCCTTTGAGAGCCCGCGCACGCGCGCTTTGGTTTTGGATTCGCCGGAGGAAGTTTTGGATATTGACACGCCTTTTGATTGGATGGTGGCGGAGGCCGTTTGCCTTCATCGAGGAAGACCGACGCCGTGACGCCTTGCTTGATCATCGCGGAGGCGGGCGTCAACCACAACGGCTCGGTGGACAACGCGCTTCGCCTGGTCGACGCGGCGGCCGCGGCGGGCGCCGACGCGGTCAAGTTTCAAACGTTTTCGGCCGACCGCCTCGTCACGCGGCGCGCCGAGACCGCGGGGTATCAAAAGGAGCGCACCGGCGCGACGGATCAGCATTCCATGCTGCGCGCGTTGGAGCTTTCGCCCGAGGCGCACCGACGATTGGCCGACCGTTGCGCCGAGCGGGGCATCGAATTCCTTTCCACGCCGTTTGACGAGGCGGCGGCGGATTTTTTGGTCTCTTTGGGGTGCCGCCGACTTAAAGTCCCTTCGGGAGAGATCACCAATTTGCCTTTCCTTCGGCACGTGGCGGCCAAAGGGCTCCCCGTGATCTTGTCGACAGGGATGAGCGATCTGGAAGAGGTTCGCGTCGCCGTGGACGCCGTCTCCGCCGTCCGTCCCCTTTCGGGAGGCGGTGCCCCGACGGCCGAACGTTTGACCCTGTTGCATTGCACCTCGAGCTACCCCGCGCCCCCGATGGACGTCAATTTGCGCGCGATGATGACGATGGCGGAGGCTTTTCATCTGCCGGTGGGATATTCCGACCACACCCTCGGGGTGACGGTGGCCCCCTTGGCCCGGGCGTTGGGGGCGGCGGTCATCGAGAAGCACTTCACCCTGGACCGTTCCCAGCCGGGGCCCGATCACGCGGCGTCTTTGGAGCCCGGTGAATTGACGATGTTGGTGCGTCTGGTCCGCGAAGCGGACGTCGTCCTTGGATCCGCGGAGAAAAAACCCACCCCGGCCGAAATGGAGATGCGTCGAGCGGCCCGGCGGAGCCTTGTGCTGGCGGTGGATGTCCCCGCGGGCCGCCCCTTGTCCCGGGAAGACATCGTGACTCGACGCCCGGGGACCGGATTGCCCCCCGCCGCCCTGGACGGGCTTCTCGGTCGCGCGTTGCGCCGACCGGGACATGCCGGCGATGTGTTGCGCGGCGAGGATTTGGCCTGACATGCGCCGCGTCTATTACCTCACGGGCACCCGCGCCGATTTTGGTTTGATGCGGTCCACCCTTGAAAAAATCCATGCGTCAACGGACCTGGCGCTGGGGGTGATGGTCACGGGCATGCATTTGGATCCCCGCTACGGCGAGACGATTCGTGAAATAGAGGCCAGCGGTCTGCCGATCGTGGCGCGGATCCCGGTGCCTTTGAGCGGCAACGACGGCGCGGCGATGGCCAAGGCGATCGCGACCACCCTCGCGGGAACCGTCGACGCTTTGGCGGCGGGGCGCCCGGACGCGCTTGTTGTTCTCGGCGACCGAGGGGAAATGTTGGCCGGCGCCCTCGCGGCCTTGCATCTCAATATCCCCGTTGTCCATCTGCACGGGGGGGAGTTGTCCGGCACGGTGGATGAGCCGGTGCGGCACGCGATTTCCAAGCTTGCGCATTATCATTTTGTCGCCACTCAAAAATCCCGGGATCGCCTTGTTCGCATGGGGGAACAGGCCGACACGGTTTTCGTGACCGGCGCCCCCGGGGTGGACGATTTGAATACGAAAGGGACCACCCCGCGCGCGGACCTCGCGCGCGCCGCGGGCTTCGACCCCGCCCGGCCGATCGCGTTGGTCGTTTTTCATCCGGTGGTCCAGGACGCCGCGGCGGCCGGGGACCAGGCGCGGGATCTCCTTTCCGCCGTGGCCGACGTGGAGGGGCTCCAAGGGTTGCTTTTTCTGCCCAACGCCGACGCCGGATCGGAGGCCATTCGAGCGGTTTTTGAGAACGCCGGAGGGCGTTTTCAGTTCCGGGTGCATCTGGAGCGGGCGACGTTCCATAATTGGCTGGCCGCCGCGGACGTGCTGGTGGGCAACTCCAGCAGTGGTATCATAGAGGCCGCTTCCTTTGGTTTGCCGGTGGTCAACGTGGGCGATCGCCAAAAAAACCGGGAACGGAACGCCAACGTGCGGGATGTTCCCCCGGTTCGGGCGGCGGTGGCGGACGCTGTCCGGAACGCCTTGCGCGGCGGGCGCCAGCGGGCCGCTAACGTGTACGGGGACGGTCGAGCGGGCGAGCGCGTGGTGGATTTGTTGCGGCGATTGCCGATGGGGGCAGAGATCCTGCGAAAACAAAATGCCTATTGATCTATTCCTTCTGGGCGCCGGCGGACACGCCAAGGTGGTCTTGGCAAGTCTCTTGGCGCGGGGCCATCGACCCCGGATTTTCGATGAAGATCCCCACCGGGTTGGTGGGGATCTGTTGGGGTTTCCCATTGAACTTCTTGACCAAGCTTCCTTGCCCCCGCATGGCCACATCGCCATTGGCGACAACGGCGCGCGCGCCCGTCTTTGGGAATCGTTGGCCGCGCGGAAAATTTCCTGGCACACGGTCATCGATGAGCGGGCCGCGGTGGCTCCGAGCGCGGTTGTGGAGGACGGGGTTTTTGTGGCGGCCCAGGCGGTGGTGGGGCCCGACGCCCGGGTGGGGTTCGCCGCGATCGTTAACCACGGGGCCGTGGTGGACCACGATGTCCGGGTGGGCTCTTGTTGCCACATCGCGCCGAACGCCACCTTGGGGGGCGGCGCGTGTTTGGGGAAAGGCGTCTTGGTGGGGAGCGGCGCGATCGTGTTGCCGGGGGTGGAGGTGGGCGACCGGGCGGTGGTCGGCGCCGGCGCCGTGGTCACACGCGCGGTGCCGCCGGGAACCACGGTGCTGGGCGTTCCGGCGCGTCGGCGGAGCTATTAAATGGTCCCTGTGAACGAATTGATTGTGCGAGGGAATTCGACGCCGCGCGAACTTCTCACGAAAATGGACACCGCCGGCCAGGGGATTCTTCTCCTTGTCGATGACGCGGGGCGTTTGCTTCGAACCATTACCGACGGGGACTTGCGGCGGGCTCTTTTGCACGACGCTTCGATGGACCGGCCGATGGTTTGGCCGAACCAAGAACCCATCACGGCGTCGCGGGGGACAGGCGAAGACGATTTGTTGTCGATGATGCAGCGCGCGGGCATCAGCCAAATTCCGGTTCTCGATGAAAATAGAATGCCTGTTTCGTTGGTTCATCTCCGTGATTTGGAAAAACCGATTTTACTGTCCACCCCCCATATGGGGGAATACGAGCGGGAATACATCAATCAAGCTTTTGAAACCAATTGGATCGCGCCGTTGGGCCCCAACGTGGACGCCTTCGAAAAAGAATTGGCCGAGGCCGTGGGAGCGGGGCACGCCGCGGCGGTCAGTTCCGGGACGGCCGCCATTCATTTGGCCCTTGTTCTTTTGGATGTGAAACCGGGCGATGTGGTGTTTTGCTCAACGCTCACGTTTGTGGCCAGCGCGAATCCCATCTTGTACCAAGGAGCGACCCCGGTGTTTATCGACTCGGAACCCGGCACATGGAATATGTCGCCCGTCGCGCTTGAAAGAGCCCTTCGGGAGCACGCGCGGCGCGGCCGCCTCCCCAAGGCCGTGATCGTGGTGAATTTATACGGCCAAAGCGCCGACATGGACCCGCTTCTGGCGTTGTGCGAGTCCCACGGGGTCCCGGTGGTGGAGGACGCCGCCGAGTCCCTGGGCGCAACCTACAAAGGGCGCGCCAGCGGCACGTTGGGTCGCTTGGGCATTTTTTCCTTTAACGGCAACAAAATCATCACCACCTCGGGCGGCGGCATGTTGATCTCGTCGGACGCCGGCTTGATTGAGCGCGCGCGATTTCTCGCCACCCAAGCGCGCGAGAACGCGCCCTGGTACGAACACACGACCGTGGGTTTCAACTACCGGATGAGCAATGTGCTGGCCGGCATCGGGCGCGGCCAGCTGCGCGTGTTGGCGGACCGCGTTCGGGCGCGTCGGGCGATTTTTGATTATTATCAGCGCGCGCTGGCGGGGCGGCCGGGCTTGGGGTGGATGCCGGAAGCCCCCTACGGGGAGTCCACGCGGTGGCTCAGCGTTCTCACCGTCGACGCCAAAACCGCGGGGCGATCCGCGTCCGAGTTGATCGCGCTGTTGGCGAAAGACCGCGTGGAGGCCCGCCGCGTTTGGAAGCCCATGCACCGGCAACCGTTGTTTCGGGACTGCCTGTATTATCCCCACGAGGATCCCGGCGGCTTCAGCGATCGGGCGTTTGACGAGGGGGTGTGCCTGCCGTCGGGTTCAAAAACGACGTTCGACCAAATCCAAAGAATCTGCCAAATTATCGGGAGAAACATTAACTAAATGATGCGCTGGGTCTCGGAAAGACACTCGGTGCGGCTGAAAAGACTCGCCGCTTTTGGCGTGTTCGTTCACGATGCCGCGTGGGCCGGGTTGTCGTGGGCTCTCGCGTTTCTTCTGCGTTTCAACTTCGTCATCCCGCCGGAAAACACGCAGAGTTTAAAGTGGTCGTTGGGGATCGTCGTTTTGTTGCACGCGCTGGTGTTTTGGCGGTACGGTCTTCATAAAAGCCTTTGGCGTTATGTCGGCCTGCCCGACCTAAGGAATATTATTTCCGCCGTGTTCATCTCCTCGCTTGTTTCTGCCATGGCGTTGTTCCTCTACCACCGGTTGAACCAGATCCCGCGGTCCGTTTTCGCTATGCACCCGATTCTGTTGGCGGGGGCCTTGGCCGGAAGCCGCTTTTTGTACCGTTCTTGGAAGGACGGGCACCTGATTTCGATCCGCAACCTATCGGCCACGCCGGTGCTGGTGCTGGGCGCGGGACACGCCGCCTCGCTGCTCTTGCGCGACCTGTCCCGCGGCGGGGGGTGGCGGGTGGTGGGCTTGTTGGACGACGACCCGAACAAAAAAAACCAAATGTTATTGGGTGTGCCCGTGTTGGGATGCATCGCCGAGCTGCCTCGGATCGCCCAAGAGCGTGGCGTGCGGCGGGCCATCATCGCCCTGCCTTCGGCGTCGCCCGCCCGGCGGCGCCATGTCGTGGAAACCGCGGCGGCGGCGGGGCTCTCGGTGTTCACCGTCCCGGCGCTGGATGACATTATGATGGGCCGGGTGGCGGTGTCGCGCGTGCGCCCCGTGGAACTTGATGATTTGCTGGGCCGCGGTCGGATCACGCTTGATGATGACGGGCTGCATCAACTGTTGACGGGTCGCCCCGTCCTCGTGACCGGCGCGGGGGGATCCATCGGCGCGGAGCTTTGCCGTCAAATCGCGCGTTTCGATCCTTCCGTTCTCCTCCTGGTGGACGCGGGGGAGTTCGCCCTCTACCAGATCGAGCAGGAGTTTCGGGAGAAGCATCCGCAGGTCAAGATCGTGACGTTGACGGCGGACGTGCGGGACGCGGAACGGATGGAAGAGATTTTTTCACGACACCGCCCCGAGGTGGTCTTTCACGCGGCGGCCTACAAACACGTCCCGTTGATGGAAAACGACAATTGCTGGGAGGCGGTAAAGAACAATGTCGGCGGAACGCTTTGCCTCGCGCGCGCGGCCCAGTCCCACGGGGTGGCCAAGTTTGTGTTGATCTCATCCGACAAAGCCGTCAACCCGACGAATGTCATGGGGGCCACCAAGAGGCTGGCTGAAATTGTCTGCCAGGCGTTGCAGGCCCCCGACGGAACCCGCTTCGTCACCGTGCGGTTCGGGAACGTCTTGGGCAGCACCGGCAGCGTCATCCCCAAATTCCGCGAACAGATCGCCCGCGGCGGGCCCTTGACCGTCACCCATCCGGACATCACCCGCTATTTTATGTTGATTCCGGAGGCCGCCCAATTGGTCCTGCAGGCGGGCTTGATGGGTCGAGGCGGGGAAATCTTTGTGTTGGATATGGGGGAACCGGTGCGCATCCTGGACTTGGCCAAGGACATGATCCGGTTGTCGGGTCTGACGGAAGACGAAATTAAAATTGAAATCACCGGGTTGCGCCCCGGCGAAAAGTTGAAGGAAGAATTATTGGCGGATCAAGAGCACACCTTGCCCACCCCGCACCCAAAAGTTCGCGTGGCCCGGGCGCGGTCCATCGCGTCTGCGGATTGGGACGACGCGCGCCGGTGGGTGGAGTTCTCGGGGCGGGTGTCGGACGAAGACGTGCGCCGTGGACTTCGCCGCTGGATTCCCGAATACGTGCCCGCGCGGCACGCCCCGGCGAACGGCGCGTCCGGAGGGGCCGAGTGAAAATTCTCGTCACCGGGGGGGCGGGGTTCATCGGTTCCCACGTGGCGGACGCCTACCTGGCCGCCGGCCACGCCGTCACGGTGGTGGACGACCTGTCCACGGGAAAACGAGAGAACCTCAATCCGAAGGCCCGCTTTGTGCGGGCCGACATCGGATCGGCGTCTTTGCGGAACGTGTTCCGAAACGGACGCTTCGATGTGGTCAACCACCACGCCGCGCAAATCGACGTGCGGCGCAGCGTCGCCGATCCGCTGCGCGACGCCCGGATCAATGTGTTGGGCTTGGTTCACCTTTTGGAACTGGCCCGGGGACACCGGGTCAAAAAAGTGATTTTTTCCGCTTCGGGCGGTACGTACTATGGAGAATGCCCGCGTCCCGCGGAGGAAACCGCCGCCCCCGCGCCCCTTTCGCCCTACGGCGTTTCCAAACTCGCCAGCGAATATTACCTGCGGGCCTACCGGGAGTTGCACGGTCTGGATTTCACGGTCTTGCGTTATGGCAACGTCTACGGCCCTCGGCAAGACCCTCACGGCGAAGCCGGCGTGGTGGCGATCTTTTGCCAACGTCTCTTGGCCGGGGATCCTCTGTGGATCTTCGGGGACGGGACGCAAAAACGGGATTACGTCTATGTGGAAGACGTGGCGCGGGCTTCCGTCGCCGCCCTGCGGCGCGGAAGCGGCCAGGCGATCAACATCGGGACCGGACGGGCGGTCTCGGTCAACGAACTGGCGCGGACGCTGGCGGCCGTCCACGGGGGGCCGTCCCGCTTGGTTCGCAAACCCGCGCGGCCGGGCGAATTGTTTCGAAGTTGGATGGACGTGCGAAAATCGCGTCGTGTGTTGGGGTGGCGAGCGCGGGTGGGTTTGGCCGAGGGGTTGGGGCGGACCTATCGACACATCGCGCGGGTCGCGGGGGGGCTTCGCCCCGCGGTGTTTTTGGACCGCGACGGAACGATGAACGTCGAAAAGGAGTACCTCCATCGATACGACGATTGGGAGTGGATCCCGCGCGTTGTCCCCGCCCTCAAGGCGCTGCAAAAGGGCGGGTTCCGTTTGGTGATCGTCACCAACCAGTCGGGGATCGCGCGCGGCTTTTACACGGAGGCCCACGTCGATGCCTTGCACCGCCGCGTGAGAGCCGATTTGCGAGCGAAAGGAGTTGCGGTGGATGGGATTTATGTGTGTCCCCATGGACCGGCGGCAGGGTGCGCCTGCCGCAAACCGGCCCCGGGACTTTTCACCCGGGCGGCCCGGGCGTTGAAGCTGGATTTGGCCGGATCGTTTATGATCGGCGACAAAGCGAGCGACGTCGAGGCGGCCCGCCGGGCGGGCGTGACCCCGTTGTTTGTTCAAACCGGTCACGGAGTGCGGGAGCGGTGGGGGGTTCCCACGGGGGTTCGAAGGTTTAAGAGTTTGGCCGAGGCCGCTCGCTTTGTTTTGTCCCAGGGACCGATCGCGTGAAAGCGTTGATCCTGTTGGGGGGGATGGGCACTCGGCTTCGTCCGCTGACGCTCGAATGTCCGAAACCGCTTTTACCGATTCTAAACCGACCATTTTTGGCTTACCAGATCGATCTCCTAAAGAAATTTGGTGTCCGGGAAGTGGTTTTGGCGCTGGGGCACCAATCGGCCCATTTCCGGGGAAAGTTGGGCGATGGCCGCGCCTGGGGGGTGCGGTTCATCTACAGCATTGAGAAAGAGCCCCGGGGCACCGGCGGCGCCATTCGGTTGGCCCGGCCGTACCTCAACGAACGGGCCTTTGTCTTTAACGGGGATATTTTTAGCGATTTTGATCTCGCGGCTATGGTGGCGCACCATGAACAAAACCGCGCCGAGGCGACCCTGGCTTTGGTGGAGGTGGAAAACCCCGCGGCCTACGGTCTGGTGGAGACCCGTGCCGACGGAACGGTGATCCGTTTCGTCGAGAAACCGCGGGGTCCGTCTTTCCCGTGCCGAACCATCAACGCCGGGTGTTATTTGTTCGAGCCCGGCGTGATGGAGACCATTCCAGAAGATCGATCGGTTTCCATTGAGCGGGAGGTCTTTCCGGGTCTGTTGGCCGCCGGCCGACGGTTGGTCGGGTGGCCCCACACGGGGTATTGGTCTGACATCGGCACGCTGTCGACGTACTGGTCCACGCACCGCGATTTGCTGGCCGCCGGCCGCGTGGGCGAGGGGGTGCGGCGGCGCGGCGGCGTTTGGGTGGATCCGGGCGCCACGGTGTCTCCGCGGGTGGAATCCCGCGGCCGTGTGTTGGTTGGCGAGGGGGCGCGCGTGGCGGCGGGGGTTCGGTTCGAGGGGCACGTGACCATCGGCGCCAACGCCCGGGTGGGCACGGGGGCGCGTTTGTCGGATTGCGTGGTTTTGGCCGGCGCCCGGGTGGGGGCCCATTCGGTGGTGGAGCGGTCCATCATCGGTGCGGGCGCCGTGGTGGCCCCCAGGCGTTGGGTGGGGCCCTCTCCGAAATCCCCCGATATTCCCGGGCTGTTCGGTTTTTCCTGATCCCGGAAACGCCGTCACAAAAACTGGTATAATTCCGCCTTCCGAACCACCACCAAGGAGTTATTCATGCGTCGCGATAAGTACGTTTTCACCTCGGAGTCCGTGACCGAAGGCCATCCGGATAAAGTGTGTGACCAGATTTCCGATGCGGTGTTGGACGCCATTTTAAAGGACGACCCCAAGGGCCGGGTGGCTTGCGAATCTTTTGTGACCACCGGCTTGGTGGTCGTCGGCGGCGAGATCACGACCCACACCTGGGTGGACGTGCCTTCGCTCGTTCGTTCCGTCATTGCCGACATCGGCTACACCGACAAACGCTTCGGTTTTGATTCGGCCAGTTGCGGCATTTTGAACGCCATCGGGCGGCAGAGCCCCGACATCGCCCAGGGCGTGGACACCGGCGGCGCCGGGGACCAGGGTTTGATGGTGGGGTACGCCTGCGACGAGACGGACGAGTTGATGCCCACGCCCATCAGCCTCGCGCACGCGTTGACGCTGCGCTTGGCCGCCGTGCGCAAAAAGAAAATCCTTCCCTATCTCGGGCCCGACGGCAAATCCCAGGTGACGGTGGAGTACGAAGACGGCCGCCCCAAACGCATCGACGCCGTGGTCCTCTCCAGCCAGCACGACGCGTCGATCCTGGATAAGTCCGGAAAAAAGATCACCGGCCGCGCCCGCGAAGAAATGATCGAAAAAGTCATTTTGGCCGTTTTGCCGAAAAATCTATTGGATAAAGAGACGAAGTTCTACGTGAACCCGACCGGAAAATTCGTTGTCGGCGGCCCGGAGGGCGACACCGGCGTGACCGGCCGAAAAATTATCGTCGACACGTACGGCGGTTGGGCCCCGCACGGCGGCGGCGCCTTCAGCGGCAAAGACCCGACCAAGGTCGACCGCTCGGCCTGCTACATGGCCCGGCACGTGGCCAAAAACATCGTGGCGGCGGGCTTGGCGCGGCAATGCACGGTCCAACTGGCCTACGCCATCGGGGTGGCCGATCCGGTCAGCGTGATGGTCGACACCCACAACACGGGCCTCATGCCCACGGAGCGGATCGTGGACGCGGTGCGGGACATTTTCCCGTTGACCCCCAAGGGGATCATCGATTACCTCAAACTGCGACGGCCCTTCTATCGGAAAACGGCGTCCTACGGTCATTTCGGCCGGACGGATCCGGATTTTGTTTGGGAAAAGACGCACAAGGCAAGCGAACTCAAACGGCGCCTGCGCGCTTAATTTTAGGAAGAGAGACCCCCCATGAAACACGACGTCAAAGATATTCGGTTGGCCAAGGAAGGGGAAAAGCGCATCACCTGGGCGGAGCGGGAAATGCCCGTGTTGCGCCTCATTCGAAATCGTTTCCAAAAACAGAAACCGTTCAAAGGCGTTCGCGTGTCGGCCTGCTTGCACGTGACGACCGAAACGGCGAATTTGGCCATCACGCTGAAAGAAGGCGGCGCCGACGTCGTTCTTTGTGCGTCGAATCCGCTCTCGACCCAAGACGATGTGGCCGCGGCTTTGGTGAAGAACCACGGCATCCGCACCTACGCCATTAAAGGCGAAGACAACAAAACGTACTACAAACACATTCACGCCGCGCTCGACCATCGCCCCCAGATCACCATGGACGACGGCGCCGACGTCGTGGGAGTCCTGCACAAGGAACGGCCGGGGCAGATCGCCGACGTGATCGGCGGGACGGAGGAAACCACCACCGGCGTGATTCGCCTGCGCGCGATGGAAAAAGACGGTGTGCTTAAATATCCCATCATCGCCGTCAACGACGCGCTCACGAAGCACATGTTCGACAACCGTTACGGCACGGGACAGTCCACTTTGGACGGGATCCTGCGGGCCACCAACGTTTTGTTCGCGGGGAAGACCGTCGTGGTGGCCGGTTACGGCTGGTGCGGCCGCGGCGTGGCCAGCCGCGCCCGGGGCCTGGGCGCCCACGTGGTCGTGACCGAAGTCGACCCATTCCGCGCTCTCGAGGCCATGATGGACGGTTTTGTCGTCACCCCCATGGCCAAGGCGGCCGCGGCGGGGGATATTTTCATCACCGTGACGGGGGACATTTCGGTGTTGCGGGCGGAACACTTTAAAGTGATGAAAGACGGCGCCCTTGTCGCCAATTCCGGACATTTCAACGTGGAGATCGACATCCCCGCCTTGGCCAAGATGGCCCGGTCCAAGAGGGAAGCGCGGCCGTTCGTGGACGAGTACACCTTGCCGGGCGGGCGTCGGATCCACGTCTTGGGCGAAGGGCGGTTGATCAACCTCGCCTCGGCCGAAGGCCATCCGGCGAGTGTGATGGATATGTCGTTCGCCAACCAAGCGCTTTGCTCGGAATACATGGTCAAGAACGCGCGGTCGCTTTCGAAGAAAGTGTACAGCGTGCCGGTGGACATCGACCGTGAAATCGCGCGCCTGAAACTGGCGGCCATGAAGGTGGGGATCGATGTTTTGACCCCCGAACAGGAAAAATATTTGGCGAGCTGGCAGGAAGGCACGTAATCCCGCGAATTCGGCGATCGGTCCCCCGGGGCGAACGCCCCGGGGGATTTTTTTATGACAGGGAGCGCATGCGCCAGAAGAGCCGGGCGCCGAGGGCGAGGAAAACGAAATTGGCCGTCCAGGCCCCGGCCATCGGCGGGCACCAGGGTTTTTGGCCGATGGCCCGCCCCACCTGAAGCAGGCCGAAATAAGCAAACGCCACGGCCAGCGCCACGGCCACGGCGCGTACCTTGCCGCCGCGCTTGTTGAACGCGAAGGGAATTCCCAGAAAAACAATGACGAGGTTGGACCACGGCAGAGCGGTTTTCATGTAAAGTTCGACCTCAAGCTTTTGCGTGGCGATGCCGAGTGATTTCAATCGCTGAATCCTCTGCCGAAGCGAAAACTGGCTCATGTCGTCCGGGTCCGGTTCCTGGGGAACCAAGTTGGCCGGGGGATCGTTTCGGTCGAGGCGCAATTTCTGAAACCCGCGAACACGCGTAAGGTCTTGCCCGTCGGGGCCATAAATTCGTTCGAGGCCACCGCGCAAGGTCCATCCGCCCTTTTCCCACTGGGCGGATCGCGCTTGGATTTGGCGTCCGGGCCGGCCGTTGTCCAAAAGATCGATGACCACATTCTCCATCCATTCCTTTTCCAAATCCAGTGTTCCCACGGCGTAGAAAACCCCGGATCCGGCTACGGTGATGTCGTAAAAACGCGTCGGTTTTCGATGGGTCAGCCGTCGAATGTCGGTGTTCCAAAGTTTTTTGACTTGGCGATTGGCCCACGGGGTGAGACCTTCGGCCAGACCCATCGAGAGCAGGCTCAGCGCCACCCCCATGGTCAAGAGGGGCGCCGTCAATTTCCATGGGTGGATGCCCCCGGACATTGCCGCGGTGATTTCCATGCGGCGGGAAAGTTGCCCCAAAGAGAGCAAAATGGCCAACAAGGCCGCCACGGGCAGCAATTCCAGGCTGCGCACGGGCCACAAGGCCAATAGGTACCGCGCGATCACGGTCAACGGCGCTTTCCCGGCGATGATTTTATCCAGGCGCTCCATCAGTTCCGCCATCAAGACCAACAGCGTCATGGCCCCATAACTAAACAAAAGCGGTTTGAGAAAAGAGGCCAAAACGTATTTGCCGAGACGTGTCATTGGGCGACGCGCCGTTTGTAAAGGACGGCGCCCAGCCCGGCCGTGACGCCGTTGGCGATCCAAAGGGCGGGGAGCGCGGGCAGGGTGTTCCGTTCGGCCAGGTTCATGCCCATGACGAGCAAAAGGTAATAAACGAATATCACAACGATGGCCGCTCCAAACCCGACGCCCCGTCCGCCGCGTTCCAGGGTCATGCCCAGCGGGATGCCGATGAGCGCCAGCGCGATGGGGGCGAAGGCCAAGGCGTAACGGAGATGCAATTCGGATTGGATTTCCCCGGAGGGAACGTTTCGTCCGCGCCGGGTGTTGATTTCCCGCCGCAGTTCGCCGCCCGTGTATTCGCGCCACCCCCGATCCCTGGGCAGGGCCTCGGGCCGCAGGGGAACCGCCAGATCGTATTCACGAAAGGCCAAATGAAGGAATTCGTCCGGTTTTGTGGGGGAAACGCGCTCCATTTGGCCATTGGTCAAGCGCAGGGTGAGGCGGTCGGTTCCTGTTTCGACGCGCCCGCCGACGGCGAAAATGCGCTCCGTGGCATCTGGGAAAACCCGGTAGACCCAAACGCCCTTGAGCGCGCGGTGGTCCTTGGCCACTTCGTCGGCGTAGAGTCGAATGTTCTGAACGCCGAAAAAGCGCCGGGCTTCCATCTGAATCAACGGGTCCTTGCTCGCGATTTTGTGGTAGAGGGTTCGAAAATGCCCCATGGCGGCGGGGGTTAACCGGGTGTTGAAAGGGATCAACAGCAGCCCCAGGCCGAAGGCGAAGGCGAGGGGAGGCCAAAGGATTTGACGGAAGGAAAGTCCGCTCGCCCGCAGGGCGAGGATTTCGTTGTCTTCGGAAAGGCGACCGAACGTCAGGAGGCACGCCAACAGCACCGACATCGGCACGCTGAGGCTCATGATCGTTGGTAAAAACAGGAAGAAAATTTGAAGCGAGAGGCCGACCCCAACCCCTTTGTTGACGAGCAGGTCGATCAAATCGAAGATCTTGTCCAGCAGGAGCACCCCGGAAAACAGGGACAAACCGAAAAGAAAAGGCGGAACGAATTGCCGCAACAAATACCGGGCCAAAGTCATGGCGGGATTATATAATTTCGCCGGGCGATCGACGGATTTAGGCTGATTTTTCAATTGAAATCCCGCGCCGCTTAACCTATCCTTAAAAGCCTTGGCCACTTTGTTGCAGAAAGATTTTTAAAGGACGTTATGAACCTCCTGCGTTTCCACTCCTTAGGGAAAACCGTTCGCCGGGGGGCTCTCCTTATCCTGGCTTGCAAGGCAACGGTCGACGCTTTTGACGCGCGATTGTCCGAGCGCTCTCCCGAAGAGTCTCTGTTGTCCCTTCCCGCCGCGGCCCCTCCGCCCGAGGGGAGCCTGTTTGAATTTACTCCGGCCGCCTGGGACCGGTTGTGGGAATCGGCCGCCCAAACCACGCCGCCCGTGGTCCATTCCAGCACGCGCCCGGCGAAGCCGACTTCCAACGACCCCGTGCCGGGTTTCTCGGTGGACCTCCCCTATGAATCGGGGCTGTCGATCTCGGGTCGCAAGCTCATCGCCCTAAAACTCCAGCAAACCCGCCGAAAAAGCGCCAAACGTGCGGAAGAGTTGGGGGTTCCGCAAAGCCAATCCGACGTGGAAATGAAACAAGAGCTTCAAGTGCGCATCAAAGGCCAGGTGGGGCGCAAAATCACGGTGAATGTCGACTTCGACGATACCAAAGACGACAAGCGCGACATTTCGGTCGTCTACACCGGCGACCCGGAGGAAGTCGTCCAGGAAGCGGCTTTCGGCGACATCACCCTGTCCCTCCCGGCCACGGAATTCGTTTCGTACTCGAAACAACTCTTCGGCGTGCGAACCCGGCTTAAGTACAAAAACGCCCAACTCCTGGCGATCGGCAGCCGCACCAAGGGCACCACCGAAACCAAGCGGTTCAACGGGGCCACGCGCTTTGAGCGGCGCATCATCCGGGACGTGGATTTTGTGAAAAAGCAGTACTACGACGTGGCGTTTAGCACGCGGGAAATTCTGGCGGGGTCCGAAACCGTCTGGCGCGACGACCGCCTCGCCACCAACGACGTCACGGTCACGACGCTGACGGCGGTTGATTTCGGGGCCCCGACCGTGACCTACGACGGCCAGTTCGATAAGTTGAAGCCCGGCGACGACTACGTCGTCGACTACGCGCGTGGGGTGCTCCAATTCAAACGTCGGACCGATGACAACGCGGTTTACGCCATCGACTATCGGTTCAAAGACGACAACAGCTTTTTGTCCGCGCTCGGGACGGTCGGCCCCAAAATCGTCAAAACCCACAGCGACCAGCCGCTCTCGGTGGACCCGGCGGAGATTGGCCACCGCCGGGAATTAAAAACCTTTTACGGCCTGGGCAATGTCAAGATCGTGCGGGACAACGGGCGCGGGAATTTCATTCTCCGGACCATCGATTTGAATCAACGGGATCTCTTGATTCAAATGAGCACATCGACCGAAAGCGGCACGCCCAACGGCGAGGTCCTCACCTACCCGGAGACGTTGAACGTGGATTTCGACCAGGGGGCCTTCAACATTACGCTGACATCGGCGGTGGCTGACCCTCAATTGTACGGGCCGTCCCCCACACCCAAGTTCAGCTTTCTCACGGAATACCGTTACCGCTTGCGGGACTACCAACTGCGCCCCAACATTGTGTTCGGCAGCGAGCGGGTGTCCATCAACGGTCGGGCTCTCAAAAGCGACGTGGATTATTTCATCGCCTACGACATCGGCCTCCTTCAGTTTTTCAACGACGATCAACTGGACGAAAACAGCCAAATTGAGGTCACCTACGATTACGCGCCTTTCGGGGGGCAGTTGGGCCAGACCCTGGTGGGCACCCGGTTCGATTTGGGCATCGTCCCGGGGCGGTTCCAGGCGGGTTCCACGTTCCTCTACACGTTCGCGCCCAAAACACAGATCGTCCCGGACATCCGCTCGGCCCCGTCGAGCCTGATGGTCCTGGAAGCCGACGGGAAAGTCAGCGACCTGCGGTTGCCCTTGACCCCGGCGAAGATCAACCTCACGGCCGAGGTCGCCCAGTCCCGGGAAAACCCCAATCTGTTCGGGAAAGCCCTGATTGACTCCATGGAGGGGGTCGCCCAAGAGGACGCGGTGTCCCTGCAGGACGACGCGTGGATTTTGGGTTCCAACGACGCGTTGTACGGTTCTCCCACGCGGCCGAGTTCCTTCGACCTGATCCGGGACGAGGATCTGCCGCTGCGCAACGTGGTCGGCGTCAACGCCGACGTGAGCGAGGACGAACAATTGCGCGTGCTTCGCGTGGATTACAACCTGGGGCAGGACCCCGGCGGTGGGGTCACCGACCCGGAGGAGAGTTCCTTGGTTCAGTCGATCTCCAAAGTCGGCCGGGATTTTTCGAAGAAGGTTTATTTGGAATTCTGGTTGCAAGGCGCGGGCGCTTCGGCGTTGCCCGCGGATCTGGAGATCGACGGCGGATCCTTCGGCGAGGACGCCGATCAAGACGGCGTGACCGTCAACGGCCATCCCGAAACCGAGGATGTGAACCAGGACGGAACGTTGAACGAAGGCGAAGACGTCGGTTGGCTTTACAACGCCGTGAGCGAAACAGAACGGATCGGCGAAGACAACGCGCGCATCGACACGGAAGATCTCGACGGAGACGGCGTTCTGCGCCCCAACGACGCGCCCGCCCGGCTGGGGGTTCCGTTGATGCGGCTGTCGG